>Ga0070766_10001043_pt1 | contig 13083 bp, 10 predicted proteins | sample HubBroMetageWFT6_FD_69782 | JGI IMG/M metagenome (GOLD analysis project Ga0070766, IMG submission 69782) | Warmed and freeze-thawed soil microbial communities from the Hubbard Brook experimental Forest, New Hampshire - Hubbard Brook CCASE Soil... | ecosystem: Environmental > Terrestrial > Soil...
GAAACGATCGCACGAGCGCCGAAGGCAATCGTCGCCGACGCGATCGTCCGCATCATCGCGAGCCGGTTGCGGTGACGTTCGCTTCGGTCGTTCCCGAGACGCGGTCACTGCTGCCCCGCGACGCGTACACGTACTCCATACCCGATGATCTCGCCGAGCTGGTGCTCCCCGGTGTACGCGTGGAGATCCCGTTCGGCAAGCGGTCGATCCTCGGCTACGTCGTCGAACGATCGGAGCAGACCGAGTTCGCCGACGTCCGCGCTATCGACCGGGTCATCGATGAACCGCGTCTGATCCTCGATCATCACGTGGCGCTCGCGCGCCAGATCGCGGATCGCTATTGCGCGCCGCTGGGCGAGGTGTTGCGGGCGATGCTGCCCAAGGGCGTTCGTACCCGCCCGTCACGCCGGGCGGGACCTCGGTCGATGTCGCGCGCGGTCGCCGAGGCGGGTGCGGCGGGCCCACCCGAACCACCGCCGATCCTCAACGATGCGCAGCGCGTCGCGGTGGCGCCACTCCTCGAGGGGATCGCCTCGCGCACGCACCGGCGCGTGCTGCTCCACGGCGTGACCGGGAGTGGCAAGACAGAGGTGTATCTCGCCGGGATCGACGCCGCACTGGCTGCGGGACGGGGCGCGATCGTGCTCGTTCCCGAGATCGCCCTGACGCCGCAGATGATTCGCCGCTTCGCGGTGCGATTTCCCGGCCGGATCGCGGTCGTCCACTCCGCGCTCACCGACGCGGAGCGTGCGGCCGAGTGGCGGCGCATCCGCAGCGGCGAACATACCGTGGTCGTCGGTTCGCGGAGTGCCGTCTTCGCTCCGGTCGCCGACCTCGGGATCGTGGTCGTCGACGAGGAGGATGCCCCGGCGTACAAGCAGGATCGCGTGCCGAGATATCACGCGGTCGACGTCGCGCTGATGCTCGGCGCGCTCTGCCGCGCGCCGGTTGTGATGGGAAGCGCAACCCCGCGTGTCGAAAGCTTCTTCCGCGCGCACACCGGAGAGCTCGAGCTGGCAACGCTCCCGCACCGCGTCAGCGGACGTCCGTTGCCGCCGATCGAGGTCGTCGACCTGCGTGATGAGTTGAAGGCGGGCAACACCAATGCACTCTCGCTGACCCTCGACCGCGCCCTCGCGGAGTGTCATGCCGATGGTGGGCAGTCGATCCTGTTCCTGAACCGTCGCGGAAGCTCGACCGTCGTCCTCTGCCGGACCTGCGGCGAAGCGCTGACCTGCAGCAACTGCAGCGTGTCCCTTGTCCATCACGTCGACCGTGCGAGCTGCGATTGCCACTACTGCGGACTGTCGGTCCCACTGCCGCAGGTGTGTCCCGCGTGCGGATCGCGGACGATCCGTGCGCTCGGCATGGGTACCGAGCGCCTCGAGCATGAGGTGCGCGAACGGTTTCCAGCGCTGCGCCTGATCCGCATGGACCGTGACACAACTCGTTCGCGCGACGCGTACTTCGACATCTACGACCGGTTCCGGCGCCACGAGGCTGATTGCCTCATCGGCACGCAGATGGTCGCCAAGGGGTGGGACCTCGGTAACGTGCGTCTGGTGGGCATCGTCAACGCGGATACGTCGCTGCACTTTCCCGACTACCGGAGTGGCGAGCTCACCTTCTCGCTGCTCACGCAGGTCGCGGGTCGCGCGGGACGCGGAGACGAGCCGGCTCGGGTGGTGCTGCAGACGTACAGTCCCGGCCACTACGCGGTCCGCCATGCCACCACGCACGACTATCTCGGCTTCGCACGCGACGAGATTCGCGTGCGCAAGGCACTGCGATTTCCCCCATATGCGCGGCTCTGCGTCTGCACGTTCGTGCACAAGGACGACCACGAGGCCGAGATGGAAGTGCGCAGGGAGCTCCGTCGAGTGTCTGATACACTCGGAATTGACGCCGGGCTCGATGTCCTCGGTCCGACGCCGGCCTTCCTCCATCGCCTCCGCGGCGAATACCGCTGGCAGATCACGGTGCGGGGCACAGACATCGAGAGGGCATTTCCTCACCTTCCCAGGGCTCGGGGCTGGAGCATCGACGTCGACCCCGGGGCGTGAACGGAGAAATCAGCGTGGCAGTCCTTCCCATCGTCCTGGTCTCGGACCACAACGACGTGCTCACCACCAAGGCAATCCGCGTGCCGCGGGTTGACGATGAGATACGCCGTCTGATGGACGACATGGTCGAGACGATGTTCGACGCCAACGGGGTCGGTCTCGCCGCACCTCAGGTCGGCGTGTCACTGCGCGTCATCGTGCTTCGCGTCGACAACCAGATCTACCAGCTCGCCAATCCCGAGATGGTGCGCACCGACGGCGATCAGACCGGTTTCGAGGGTTGCCTGTCCGTGCCCGGCTGGGTCGGCGAGGTCACGCGCCGGATGCGGGTCGTCGCCAAGGGGCTCAACCGTCATGGCAAGGAGGTGCGCGTCAAGGGAGACGGACTCCTCGCGCGGGCGGTGCAACACGAGCTGGATCACCTTGACGGCATCCTCTTCACGAGCAGGGTGAACGAGGGGACGCTCCGCGAGGTCGAACCGGCAGAGGAGGCTGAGGAGCCCGGCGTCGTCAGCGCTGTGTGAGGCTCGTCTTCTGTGGCACAGCGTCATTCGCCGTGCCCTCGCTCCGGGCGTGTGCCGCCGCTCATGAGGTCGTGGCCGTGGTCACGCGAGCGGACCGGCTGGGAACCAGGGGCCGGCCGGCGCCGCGACCGGTGGGCGACGCGGCGCGCGAGCTGGGCATCGAGGTCCTGACCCCCGCGAGGATCGGCGCCCCCGAGGTGGTGGGAGGCCTTCTGGAGTTGGAACCGGAATGCCTGGTCGTCGCCGCCTACGGTCAGATCCTGTCCGCCGCGCTCATCGACGCGCCGGCTCACGGCGCCGTCAATGTCCATGCCTCGCTGCTCCCTCGCTGGCGCGGTGCGTCCCCGATCGCCCACGCGATCCTGGCGGGCGATGCCGAGACGGGCGTCTCGATCATGCGCATGGAAGCCGGGCTGGATACCGGACCCGTCTACGCGACTGCCCGGGTACCGATCGATGCCGATGCGACCACCCCCACGCTCACAGCGACGCTGGCGGAGCTCGGGGCGGCGAAGCTCGTCGCCGTGCTCAGGGCGCTCCAGGCCGGAACGGCCCGCGCAACCCCGCAGCCGGAGGAGGGCGTGACCTACGCGCCGCGCCTGGGTCGGGCGGACGGACGCGTTGACTGGGCCGCGCAGCGTGGGGTGGATGTCGATCGGATGGTGCGGGCGCTGCAACCGTGGCCTGGCGTGCTCGCGTCCCTGGGTGGCGTTGACGTCCAGATTCAGGCCGGAAGCCCGGTGGATCTCGCCGCCCCGGCGGTGCCCGGGACCCTTGTCGCCAGCGAGGGTGAATCGGAGGTGATCGCGTGTCGCGAGGGTGGCTACCGCGTCGACCTGATCACGCCGCCCGGGAAGCGCGCCATGAGCCCGGCGGCTTTCCTGCGCGGCCGCCGTTCGGTTGAGGCGAAGCGGTAAATGCCCCCGGCGAGGAGACCGGGCGACAACCTGATCGCGCACAACCGCCGGGCGCGCTACGAGTACACCATCGTCGAGTCGATCGAGGCCGGCATCGAGCTCACCGGTACTGAGGTGAAATCGCTTCGGACAGGACGGATTCAGCTGCGCGAGGGCTACGTGCGGATCGAGAACGGCCAGGCGTGGTTGATGCAGGTGAACATCGCCTCGTACCAGCAGGGCAACCGCAACAACGCCGAACCGGAACGGCGCCGGCGCCTGCTCCTGCACAAGCGCGAGATCGAGTATCTCGACGGGAGGGTCCGGACCCAGGGGTTGACCATCGTGCCGCTGAAGCTTTACCTGGTCCGCAACCGCGTCAAGGTCGAGATCGGCCTGGCGCGCGGCAAGAAGCTCTGGGACAAGCGGCAGGATGTCGCCAAGCGGGACGCCGAGCGAGACATGGAGCGCGCGATCAAGCGCTGACGGCGACCCGGTCAGCTCGCGGCGGCCTGGACCTCCGGCTGGGGCGGCGGCCCCTGCGATGCGGCGCTCGGGCGGTTGGCCTTGATATCCGGGACGACCTGGGCGGCGAGCCCATCGATGCGCTGGCGGAGCTCGCGCAGCCCGGTGGCCTTGGTGGCACTGACCACGAGCGCCGACACCCCGGCGATGTCGCCAAGGCGCAGGCGCGCGGCGCGAACCTCCGAGGCCGTCAGGCGGTCGACCTTGCTGAGTGCGAGGATCATCGGCTGCTCGCAGTCCATCGAGCGCAGGGTCTCGAGCACGGTCATCAGCTGCTGCTCCGCGTCCGGGTGTGACGCGTCGACCACCAAGCACAGCATGTGGGCCTGGCGCACCTCCTCGAGCGTAGCCGCGAAGGCTTCGACAAGCTCGGTCGGAAGCTTCTGGATGAATCCGACCGTGTCGGTGAGGATGACCAGCTTCCCGGAGGGCAGCTCGAGACGGCGCGACGTCGGATCGAGCGTCGCAAAGAGCAGGTCGTCGGCGAGCACCCGGCTGTGGGTGAGGACGTTGAGCAGCGTGGATTTGCCCGCGTTGGTGTACCCGACCAGCGCGCACGAGGCCAGGGGCACGTTGGTTCGCGCGGTGCGCCGTGTCCGTCGCTGCCGTTCGATCACCACCAGGCGTTCGCGCAGGCGCTTGAGCTGCTGGCGGATCAGGCGCCGGTCGACCTCGATCTGCTTCTCACCCGGTCCGCCTCGCAGCCCGACGCCGCCGCGCTGGCGCTCGAGGTGGGACCAGCCTCCCGCCAGTCGCGGCAGGAGGTGCTCGAGCTGTGCCATCTCGACCTGGACGCGGCCCTCGGCGGTGATGGCTCTGCGCGCGAAGATGGCGAGGATCACCTCGGTGCGATCGAGGACGGGGACACCCCATTCCTCCTGGAGGTTGCGCTGCTGCCGCGGGGTCAGCTGGTCGTTGCAGAGGACCGCCGGACTATCCAGCTCGGCAAGGTGGGACGCGAAGGCCGCGACGACGCCGGAGCGGAAGAAGGTCGCTGGGTGCGGCTCCCGCAGGGAGATCAGGCTCCGTTCCAGGACCTCGGTGCCGAGCGTCCGAGCCAGTTCCTCGAGTTCGTCAAGCTCGATGTCGCGCTGCTCGCGCTCATCGCGGCCGGCCACGGTGCCGATGACGATCACCCGCTTGAGCTTTGCGCCAACCGCCGGATCAGCTCCCGACGGCGCGTCGAAATGGGGCAACTAGCGGGTCACCGATCCGACAGTCACGTGGAGCACCCGATCAGCCTAGCAACGGCGACCGGGTTCTGCTGGGTGGTCCCGGGTGACGCGTGCTCAGGCGGGCTTCGCGGATGCGGGGATCTTCAGCCGAAGGAGCGCGCTGCCGCCAAGCGTGAGCGCGGACGCGAACACGATCGCGAAGGTGGTCGATGCTCCGAGAAGAGGCCCAGCCAGGGCTGATCCGATCGGCATCCCGGAGAAGTTCAGGGCCATCGAGACCGCGAACGCGCGTCCGAACCACGCTCGAGCGGTACGGCGCTGACGCAGCGAGAAGGCGCTCACGTTGGACGCCGCGTCGGCGCCTCCGGCGATCGTGATCCCGAGAGCGATGATCGCTATGGATGGCGCCAGAAGGGCCAGAACGGCGACGCCGCTGACCGCGCCGAGCAGCGCTATCGACTCGCGCTCCCGCCCCTCGGTCCTCATCCGGCCGACCAGCAGCGCTGCGGGCACCCCTGCGGCGCCCGCGAGCGCGAGGATTGAGCCGACCACCGCGGCGTTACCGTGCAGTCTGAAGACGACGACGGGGAGCGCGACGACGACGATGCCCCAGCCGACGTTGAGCGTCGAGAATGAGATGGCGATCCACCGCAGGGTCTTGTTGCTCACGACATAGCGAAGGCCGCGCCATGCTTCAACAAGGATCCGGCCGGTGACCTCGCCGCTGCGAGCAGGCTCGCCGACGCTCTGCAACACCACCGCGCCGACGATGTATCCGACCGCGGCGCCGGCCAGTGCGGCTTCGTTGCCAATGATCGCGATGAGCCCACCGGCGAGTCCCGGACCGGCGATGCTCGCGACCCCGTAGCACACGCTGTCCGCGGCATTACCCCGGTCCCAGAGGTTGCGGGGCACCAGGAGTGGGAAGAACGAGCGTGCCCCCGCGATGCTCAGCGTGCTGGTAATCGATCCGCCGACCAGCAGAACGTAGAGCCCCCAGATCGGCAGCAGGTTGGCTGCCGCCAGGACGACGATGACGATGAGACACACGGCCGCAACGCTGAAGTCGAGCGTCATCAGGAGCTTGCGCCCATGGCGGTCGAGCAGCGCTCCGGCGATCGGGCTCAGCAGCAGTCCCGGAAAGATGAGAAGAAAGAGGCTCACGCCGGCGACGCTCGGTGAGTGATATCGCTGCAGGGCGAAGAGGACGATGCCCACCGTCCACATCTGCGATGCGGTGCGCGTGAGCAGCGAGCTGATGAGCAGGTCCCGGAACCCGGGCACGCGCAGCAGCTGGCGATACGTTGCCGGAGGCGCGGTGACGGCTTGCTCGGTGGTCATATCGGATCCACTCGCGAGAGACTGGATTTCAAGTCCAGGGCGTGCAGCGACGCCACGACGGTCATCACGGATCCAAGGGTAACGCCGACGCGCTGTTGCGCATCCCGATTGGCATGCAGCGACGTGCTCTTGGGGCGGTGAGTGTTGCGGCGGTGCAGCCGACCAGGTCGCGGCTGTGTGGGTTTGTACGACCGACTCGCGGCAAACCGGCACGCGGCAAACTGACACCGGCAAGCGGAACGTTCGATCCGAGCTCAGCCATCAGGCTGCAGCGCCGACCTATCCGGAGGCGATTTCAGCGGGGGCGCGCGTCCACGAGTGGTAGGTGGGCGACGGCGGGATCGCCAGGATCGGGTGGCTCGCCGTCCGGACCAGCTGCCAGCCACCCTCGTGCACCATCCAGTGATGGCGGTGGCAGAGCAGCACCAGGTTAGTCATTCGTTGCTAAACTACCTTCGCTATGCCTGTATCTGCGGCAGCCATCTACGCCCGGATCAGCAGCGACCAAGATGGAACTGCCCTCGGCGTCACTCGCCAGCTGGAGGACTGTCGACGGCGGGCCCAGGAGCTCGGGTGGGCGATTGGCGAGGAGTACGTCGATAACAACGTTTCCGCTTACGGCGACAGGCGGCGACCCGAGTACACGCGGCTACTGACCGATATCACCGAAGGATTGCGCGACGCCGTGATCCTCTACGCCCCAGACCGGTTATCTCGTAAGCCAGTCGAGATCGAGCACTTTCTCGAGGTGCTTGCCGCCGCGAAAATACGACACCTTCAGTTCGTAACCACCGGCGACATCGACATCACTAACGGCGACGGCCTCATGGTGCTTCGCGTGTTGTCTGCGGTAGCCGCCAATGAGTCGACGACTAAGAGCCGGCGGGTCCGGCGAAAGATGGATCAACGCGCCGAGCTCGGGCTACCGCACGGCGGCTACCGTCGTCCCTTCGGCTACGAGGACGACAAGGTGACCGTCCGTCTCAACGAGGCGAACGTGATCCGCGAGGTCGTGGAGCGCTTTGTCGCGGGCGAGAGCCTTCGATCACTCGCCAGGTGGGCAGATGGACAAGACATCCGCACCGTGGGTGGCGGCCCATGGCGAAGTTCCACTCTCCGGACGCTGCTCGCCTCGGGTCGAATCGCCGGTTTGCGTGAGCATCGAGGCGAGGTCGTAGGAGCCGCGAAGTGGCGCGCGATCATCAGCCCCTCCCAAAGGGAGCGGGTTCTGCGGCGCCTGACGCAGTTGGAAACCGCGCGGCGACGAGCCCCCCGCCGATACCTTCTCTCAGGACTCGCGCACTGCGGAAGGTGCGGCGGAACGCTGTACTCCTCCCCGAGGACGCGAACGCGGCGATATGTCTGCCTCTCGGGTCCCGATCATGGTGGCTGTGGCAGGATCAGCGTCACGGCGGAGCCCCTTGAGAAGCTTGTCACCGATGCCGTGCTTTTTCGCCTCGATACCCCCGAACTCGCGGCCGCGCTGTCTGGGCGAGCCGCGGAGAATGCGGATGCCACCGCCTTGGCCGATGCCCTCGCGGACGATCGAGCGCGGCTCATCGAAGTCGCGCGAATGTATGGCGAGAAGGAGATTGACGGCCGGCAGTGGCAGGCCGCCCGGACCCCGATCGAGCTTCGGATTCGCGCGGTCGAGCGGCAGCTGGCCACGGCCGCCAATAGCGACGCGATCGTGGGGCTGTCAGGTAACGGCGTCTCGTTGCGAGCCCGCTGGGAGAGCCTCGACTTGACGCGGCAAGCAGCAATCGTCCGCGCCGTGCTGGACCATGCCGTAGTTCTCCCCGGTGTCAGAGGTGCTCAAACCCTAGATCCGGGACGAGTGCAGCCAATTTGGAGGCTCTGACCAACGACGACGAGGGCACCCTATCGCGAGGATCAGACCCGCTCTTTGGAGGTAGCTCTTGCGCGAATCTTCTCCCGGAAACGCCGTTGCCTCGCGGCATTAGCTGTTGCCGTGCGGCACCGAGGGCAGTAGGCGTTCTGTTCTGGGGAAGGCCGACGCCTAGGTGTGTAGAGATCGCCACATGCGGAACACACGGCAAATCCTGTCGAGTCGTTGAGCTGAAGCAACAGCTTCAGAACCAGAGCTCCGAAAAGGCCGTCGGTCGCCAGCAGAGCGGGTCTCTGATGAGCACTGCGGAAGACGAGGTGGGGCCGGGCGATCTGGAGTAACCCATCGACGTAGCGGTCGAACCACAGACGTGCCCTACCGATGGGAATCGGCAGGGTGTCGAGTGGAGGCCCCAAATTCGCTCCGAAAACCGTTTCGGGCTCGGAGGGTTCGCGGGCGTAGCGGTCTCGATAGAGGTGCTCCCACGTCGCCAGGTCCCAGTCCTCCTTCGGGCTGATCATGTCGGGCCACGCGCCCCACCTTCGCCACTCGCGCCTAAGACTCGGTGGGCCATACTCGGGAGCAACGCGTGGCAGTCCGAGGAGGTCCAAGGCTGCAGCGGGATCACCGGGAAGGACGGGCGAGGGCCAATTGAAGAGATCGCTGTATACCTCATGAGGCGGAGATTCCTCGAGATTGAGTGCGTCGGCGAACGCAAGCACTGAATACAGCATGCTGGCCGTGGTCCGCCAGTATGAGATTGGCTCCCACCCTGCTAAACCAGATAGGCCACCAGACACCGGGTTGAGACCCATCCTCCGCTGGAGGCTCTCATCCATCGCGCCGAGCGGAAGACACGCGGTCACCTGCGGGAACGCCTGGCGGACGGCTTCTACAGGTGGTTCAGCGAGCCATGCGTGGGTCGTCGGTAGGCCGTGACGGCAGAGACCGAATACGCCATAGCTCGAGGCGAAGTCGAAGACCCGATCTTCGTCAAGGGCAGCGTATCGGGACGCGACCGAAGCTGGAAGTCGAGGGGCTCCGCGACGCCGAGTTGATTTCTCAACCTTTTCGAAGAGGGTGCGGGTAGCCGCCGGAACGCCGGGGGGAAAGGCCGGCCACCGCAGGGTCAGAAACCGGTCGAGGAGATCGCTGGGGACTTGAACGGGTTCACGTCCGGATCTCCGCTCGAATGCCCAAACGAAGCGGCCCTTATGGTGCTCTACACGGTCAGGCAGACGGAGCGAGTCGGTCTCCACCGCAGGCGCAGGCTCGTGGCTGGGCATTGTCACGCAGAAAATAACGCACTATTGCTCGACTTTCAAGGTGTCCCCGGACAACGCTGAGGAGGTGTCCACGACCTCCGACAACGCGAGGCCCTTCCTGACCCGTCCAGAGGCCGCGGAGCGCCTTCGCATCGGCGTTGCCTTGTTGGACCGAATGATCGACTCCGGCGAGCTCCGCGCTCTGCACCTGCATCGTCGGGTGATCATCCCGAGCAGCTCGCTTGACGAACTCGAGCGGAAATAGACATCCGAGTGAGCGAGAGTGGCGAGCCACCTGCGGCCTGGGTCCGCGCCTCTTGCGACAAACAAGGGATTCCCATCCATGTCACGGACAGCAGCGTTCTCCGCCAGGTAGCAACCCTCCTGGGCACTGCCGGCACGGCTCATCACGACGGTAAGAGTCGGCGAATGGGTGCCGGAGAAAAGAGAACCCCGGTGACTCACGGGGCAGAACCACTGTCCACGCAGCGCGAGCGCCCGCCGGCGCAGCGAGAAGGCCGACAGACATCGGCGCATATCCGCGAACGGCCAGGCGATCCAAAACGCGACCCCCTCACCACGCCCGTGGCGGCACACCGAGGGCAACACACCCTGTCACGAAAAGGAGCCGCCGATGCACGCGGCAGCCCCAGATTGCGAGTCTAGTTCGCCCCACCGACCGCCGTGCAAGTGCGGTACTGCGATACGACCGCGGAACGCCACCGACATCCACGCGATTGCCCGCAGGTTGGCTCGCCCGGGGTCGACACCTAGCTTGGCGGCTCCGTCATGAGCGCGTTCGGCATGCAAGCGATGGTCCTGGCGCGCGAGGGTTTTCGGGTCATTCCCCTAAAGCCGAATAGCAAGGTTCCGCTGACGGAGCACGGCTGCAAGGACGCGAGCGCGGATCCCGATGTCATCGCCAAATGGTGGCGACAGTGGCCACGCGCAAACGTCGGCGTCGTGACTGGGGAGGGGATGTTTGTCGTCGACATCGACATCAAGCACGGCGTGGAAGGCGAGGCGACGTGGCGAGATCTTCAGAAGCCGCACGATCCGGTGCCGATCACGCGGTCCGTCGTCACCCCGACTGGCGGGCGACACCTGTACCTGGATTCCCTGGGTGCGACTGTCCCTTGCAGCGCAGGCGGACTTGGAGCTGGGATCGACATCCGTGGGGCGGGTGGATACGTTGTTGCGGCTGGTGCGATCGATGGCGCGCCCTATGAAACCTTGCGGGACCCGATTGCGCCTGCGCCGCAGTGGTTGCTCGATCTTGTGTGCGAGCCCGCCGGCGCATCCCGTCCCGTGGCGGATTGGCGGAAGCTGGCGAGTGAGGGCGTCAAACATGGCCGACGGAATACGTCGGTCGCCGCGTTCGCTGGTCATTTGCTTCGCCGCGGCGTCGACCCCTGGGTCGTCCTTGAGCTATTGCGCATATGGAATCAGGCGCGCTGCTGTCCACCGCTGCCAGACGCTGACGTAGTTCGGTGTGTTAACAGCATCGCGAGCAAAGAGTTCCGTCGACGCCAGGGTTTCGGATCGTGAGCTCCACGAACGAACCATTTGCGCTGGTGACGGACTGGGGAACCCGGCCCGAAATCATTGTCACCAACCGGCCCCTCCGCACAAAAAGCGCCGAGGCGCTCGACGCTCTCTACCAAGCGAACGACCCACCCGTCATCTTCAGGCGTGGCGATCTTCTTACGCGCGTGGAGCTCAACCGTGACGGCTCTGGACGTGTGGTCCCGCTAAGCGAGGATCACATACGCGGTCACTTGACTCGAGTTGCCAATTTCTATCGGGTCATCAAGCGCGGGGAGGATGAGCGGCAGTACCACGTCACCCCCCCTCGGGATATCGTCCGCGACATTCTCACGGCGGAGGGGTTGGCCTTCCCTCACCTGAGCGGCATTATCAGTTCGCCGGTGATGCGACCCGACGGCAGTGTCCTAGCCAGCCCCGGATACGACATCGATACAAGCCTCTTCTATCTCCCCCCACCAGGGTTCAGTCTCCCCGTGATTCCGGCTCAGCCGACTCAGCTCGAAGTTGCCGCGGCAGTGAATCAGCTGACCGACGTCTTTGCAGATTTCCCATACTTTGACGACGCTTCGCGCGCGAATGCCCTTGGTTCCCTGTTGACGCCGGTGGTTCGGCCGATGATCCGGGGATCGACGCCCCTCGGGCTATACGACGCGCCCGACGCCGGTACTGGCAAGGGTTTGCACGTGGAGGTGGTGAGCATCATCGCCACCGGGGGCACCGCGGCGGTGACGACCGTCCCGCGTAGTGAAGAGGAGATGCGCAAGCGGATCACGAGCATGCTGATCGGCGGGCAATCCGTGGTGCTCTTCGACAACATTGAGGGTCTCCTCCAGAGCCCCAGCCTTGCCGCTGCTATCACTGCGCCTGTCTGGCAAGACCGCCTTCTCGGCCACAACCGTCAGGTGACGCTGGAGTCGCGAGTCACATGGTTGGCGACCGGGAACAACATCAGGCTGGGCGGGGATCTCGCTCGCCGCTGTTACTCGATTCGTCTCGACGCCAGAACCCCCCAACCCTGGCGACGCACGGGGTTCCGCTACCCCGACCTCGTCGGTTATGTACGGCAGCGGCGCGCTCAACTCGTGGCGGCGCTACTAACCCTCGTTCGCGCCTGGGTGGCGGCTGGTCGACCCCGGTCCTCCGTCTCGCTGGGGTCTTTTCAGGAATGGGTTGATGTCGTCGGTGGAGTACTGGATCTGGTGGGTATCAAAGGATTCCTGGGCAACCTTGACCGGATGTACGAACAGTCCGACGTGGAAACTCCGCAGTGGTCTGCTTTTCTGGTGGCCTGGCGGGGCTGGTTCGCTGATCGGGCGGTCACTGCCTCCGCGGTGATCGACGCCATGAATGGACCAGAGCCGGGGCAGACGCTGCTTCGCGAGGTCGTGCCCGACGAGGTGTCAGGAGTCAGGCCGGAACAGCGCACCCGCGCCCTCGGAACGGCCCTCGCCCACCGGGTAGACCGGCGGTACGGTCCACTCGGCCTGAGGATCGTCCGCGTCGGAACCGAGCACCGCGCCGTCCGCTGGAAGGCAATCGAGGGGTGAGTCAGTGAGTCCAGTGAGTCTTCCACCAGTCAGTTCCTGTCAATGCGCGTGCGACATCGCGAACCGACGAGGGGCCGACTCACCTAACTCACCGGACTCACCGGCATGTGGGACCACGTTGTGTCGTGTTCTTTTGGTCGCCGACGCTCGGACTTCCGCGAAGCATCTCGAGTCCTTCCCCGCTAAGCGCAATCTCGAACCGGTGGTAGCTTTCGCGGCGACCGGAGCGGCTCGGTGAAGGCCGGTCAGCGCGTTTACAGATGTGAGTGCGGCAAGACGCCGAGTGGTCAGCCTTCTCGGACCTCCGCGGGGGAACGCGGAACAACAGAGGGACTCACGTCGATCACCCG
>Ga0070766_10001046_pt1 | contig 13073 bp, 10 predicted proteins | sample HubBroMetageWFT6_FD_69782 | JGI IMG/M metagenome (GOLD analysis project Ga0070766, IMG submission 69782) | Warmed and freeze-thawed soil microbial communities from the Hubbard Brook experimental Forest, New Hampshire - Hubbard Brook CCASE Soil... | ecosystem: Environmental > Terrestrial > Soil...
TCACGCAGTGCCAAGAGCGCGATCGCCGTGTCATCAGGGTGTGGTGCAACCACAGTTTCATAGACAACCCCGTTCCCGGCATTCCATCCTCCGCCAGGGCAGGCACGATCGAAGAGCATCTGGATACCGCAATCAATGCGCGCCGAAGCATTTTCAACCCTATCGCAAGAGCACGGGATCTGGTTTAGCGCAAGGATCGAGAATGCAGTGGGCACAACCCAGCTAACCGTGTCAGGAAACCATGGCCAGCCGTACTTGTCGGGGTCGAAACGAACATGGCGATCGGCGGTGCGAAACTTCCATTTCCAGAACCAGTTCGATTCCTTGCCGGCACAGTTCAGCAGCCAGTGGAACCCGCGCATTCTGCCCGGTATGGCCGACACCACTTCACGAAGAGCCAGTACAGCCAGCGAGGTGACCCAGCCACCCTCCTGATCGTCTCCGGGGAAGACTGGCCAACTACCATTGGGATTCTGGGTGTGCAGCAGAAAGTCCTGAGCACGTGCGATGTCGCCTGCAGGGACCGAGCCGAGTGCGAGCGCGGAGTAGCACGTTGGCTCAATTGCGGGCTGAGAGGACGATGCAAGCGCGGCCCAACCTCCACAGGGAAGCTGTCGTAGGGAAAGTTCCGCTAACAGGGTGCTAAGCCCAATGGTTTCGGTCGTCACAGTGGGCACTTTGTAGTGCGAACCGTCATGGCTGTCAAAACACCACACGACGACGGAGATTTGTCTGAGGTAACTCCAACCATAGTGCGGTTCGAAAGGAAGAGAATCCTGTGTCCAGTCAAAGTGTGACTGGTGAAAAATATTGGCGACGGGGCGGGAATAGATAACTGGCAACGGCTGGCGAATTCCGGTATCCAGAGCGAAGCGACAATTGCGTCCAGTCAAAGTGTGATTGGTGAAAAATATTTGGTGAAGCAGCTGCAACGGACGGTTGGCAACGGTTTGCAGCGTGCGGAGTCACCAGCAAGAATCTCTTCTGTCCAGTCAAAATGTGATTGGTGAAATAAATCGCTGAGTTCTGAGTCCCACGATCCGATTGTGGCCGCAGTTGCGTTGGCATGAGACGGCCAGTCAACAGAATCAAGGCCTTGGACCCAAGGAAGGCTATTCGCAGCTTCGATCCCACTCTCCCGCATCAACGGAACCCAAGTATAAGTCTGCAGAATTAACGCAAAATCCGCGCACCGGCAAATGCAAGCGCAACGCTTTCGATGTAGTTTCATGCCGAAAGGAAGCCGACGTGTTCTCGTCTGCAAGCGAACTCGCCACGAAGCTGCGCGCCGCACGGTACATCATCGATCCGGTAACGCTGGATGTCGTGTATCTGGCGGCCCGCATGCGTAAGCCACTGCTGGTGGAGGGTCCACCGGGATGCGGTAAGACCGAGTTGGTCTACCCCGATATCCGATCGGACTGGCCCGCTCATGGAGTCATGCGGGAACTCGTGCTGGATAACGGTCCCGAGTTTCATAGCGACAGCCTGGAGCAGGTGTGCCTGTTTAACGATATCGAGATGCATTATCGTAGACTTGAAAGACTTTCCCGAGCCGGGTCTGTCATGGATGGCGCTGACACCCGATGACTCCCTCCTGCTCCACCGCGGCCGCCGCACGCAGGAAATCTACTTGTTAACCCTGCAGTCCTCTAGGTAGGGCCAATGACGTCGTTCTAGCTCGCGTACAGTCTGCTAGTTCCTGATGGCCGTCACCTCGCCGTCGTCCTAACCACGCGCAACAACAACGTTTGGCTGATGGAGAACTTCTAACTTGGACTTGGTGCAATCCTGTTGCCCACAGCCGGTTGAAGGGAGAGCGACCCACTTCTATCCACACGGTGAGCGTCAAGCGAATTGCGATCCGCCTGTCAGCCACCCAAGGTAAGCTGGCAAGAAACCCTAGGACTCTATCGGAAGCGCTCCCAAGCAGAGAGCTCGTGTTTTGTGCAGGAGTGAAAGGAGAGCGCTTCCGATAGAGTGGTTTGAAGTGGGCCGAAAAGGGGGCCCAGCCCCCTGTGGCTCGACCATCCAGTCCCGCATCGGCGTGAGTTCCCAGAAGGCGATTCTGCCCTGAGGTTCAGACCAGGTGCTGCGACTAGTGTTCCGCGCAGGCTTACTCCCAAGATAGGAGAATCAGAAGAGCACCTTCAACGAGAATTGGATCTGTCGTGATGTTCCTGAAGTCTTGCTGATGTAGCCGAATCCGCTGCCGCGCAATACATTCGAGGGCAAACCGAAGTTCACGAAATTGAAAATGTTGAAGAATTCGGCGCGAAACTCCAGGGTGCCGAGTTCGGCGCCGCCGCGGCTACCAAAAGGCGTGTCCTTGATCAGTGCGATATCGAAATTGCGATAACCGGGCCCGCGAAACGTGTTGCGACCGAGCGTTCCGAAATAACCTTGGTTAGGTCCGGTACCGCCTGGGACGTTGATGGGGATGCTAAAAAACGAAGCGTTGTCGGTTCCCCGGCCGAAGTAGTCGGCGGGCACGACGCCGCTGGTGGAAAGTTTCGGCATCGACACCAGGTCAGGGCGATCGGCTCCGCTGGCGCCTGCCCCCGTCTGCTGCACTCCGGAGTAAACGGTGAAAGGCGGACCAGTCGTGAAGGTCGTGATGTCGAGAAACTGCCAACCGTTGATCAAGGAGCGCGGAGCGGAACGAAGAAAACTCACTTGATTGAGCGGGAGTACCTGGATCCAACTAAAGGTAAATACTTGTGTCTCGTCGAAGGTCGATAGTCCTCTTTCGGCAGCCGGATTCCACGGATCCTGAGGAGATGTTTGCAAGATGACACCGGCGCCTGCGATCGATCCACCCTGAACCGAACTGGTATCGTCGAGCGACTTGGAGTAGGTGTAGCTGACTTGCAGACCCGTGCCCCAACGTGCCGAATTCTTGCTCAGGCTGGCCTGCAATGCGTTGTAGGACGAATGCGATTCGCTGGAAACCACGTAGATCGTACTGGCGCCACCGATGGGCTTTCCGGCAGCGTCGAACTTGGTGAACGGAGCAAACGCGGGATCGGCGCCGGTGTAGCTGTTGGGATAGAAGACATAGGGAAGATGTATTCCCGCAGTACCCACGTATGCCACGGTTGCGTCGAAATCGCGAAAGTTGTGCTCAACGGAGAGAGTCCAGCTGGCGATGTAGCCGTTGCGGAAATTGTTGGCCACTGCGGACAAGGCCGGCAGTTGCGCCTGATGACCTGGAACCTCGGCGGCGACGGCATCCTGGTAGCGCTGGAGATCCATCACAGTGTTGGGCTTAGCGTCGTTGCTCTGCCCGTTGGGAAAGATGAGGTTGCCGGAGATGTCGTAAGCCGGCGGCAGGGGTATGACGGCAACGCTGTTCTGGAACGGGACTGCGCTGCCCGGCTGCGCGGTGATAAAAGGATTGAACAGATACGGTACCGAAGCCGTTAGGAAATTTTCTTGCCAGAGGTTCATGAGGCCGGTGGTGATCGCTCCCCCCGCATGTACCACCGTGTTCTTGGCAAGGGCATAATCCGCCGCCAATCGCGGGCCCCATCCGTTCCAGTCGAACTGGTAAGGCGGTTGCGGGTTCACGACGAAAAGCATGTTGGCCTGATGGTTCCAATACGAAGTGCGTTCGCCGTTGGCAAAAAACTCGGGCAACGACGTACGCTTGGTCGCTTCAGCGATGCGACTGTCGACTTCATAGCGGAGGCCATAGGAAAGCGTCAGGCGCGACGTCGCTTTCCACGCGTCCTGAAAGTAGAAGTTGTAGGCCTGGCGACGGACTCCCGCTGCGTCGAACGTGCTGCCGACGGGAGTGAATTCGGCCGGAAGGCTGATGTTGTAAGAGTAGGGTGTGGCAGTGAGCAGGCCGGTGAGCGAATCGGGCAGCGGATCACCAACGTTGATGTTGTGCTGGCCGCTCAGTGACTGGATCGCAACCGGCGAATACGCCGTTCCACCTCCAAACGAGTAGGCGCCATTGGGAGCAGTGCCGAAAACCGTGGTGTCGCGGTTTATGCGGATCTCCGCACCCCATTTCATCGCGTGATTTCCGCGCACACCCGTCATATTGAAACGGAACTGATAAAGATTGCCGTAGGAGCCAAAGATCGATCCCGCGGGAGCGCCGTAGCCCTCAAACAGGCCATCACCAAAGAGGATGCCCGGTTGTGTGTGATTGGCAGCAGGAAAATTGGGTGTACTGCGGATATATCCGAGCAAAGCCTGCAAGGTCAGGTGGGGATTGATCTCGCGCGCGTAACTCAAGTCCGCGCTGCGCTGGTGATCAAAGAACTGAATGCCGAAGCTCGGATTGATGGCGGTTTGATCGGGATTGGTAACCGGACCGGTGATCTGGTTGTAACTGAAGCGCCCAAATAGCTGCGACTTGCTGGAGAGAGTTTGGTCCAATCGCACGGAAAATTGGTCGTAATCCGTCGAAACCTTGGACGATGTTTCATAGGTTCGCGCACCAAAGGGACCAGCGGGAGCGTTCGGCAGAGGATACCCATCCAGTATCGGCTTGATCGCCGGATTCACTGGAACGATGAGCGTATCCCCCGGGAAACTGGTGGTGTCGATCCCCTGGCGTTCCGCCAATGTGGGCACCGACAGCACCTGCGTGGTTCCAAGAACCTGCCGGAACCCCTGGTATTCGCCAAAGAAGTACGTGCGATTCCGTCCGTCGTAGCCAGGCAGCACCACCGGACCTCCGACCGTTCCACCGAACTCATTGCGATTGAACGGCGGTATGCGGCGACCGTTCAGCTCAACGTGGTCGAAGTAATTGCGTGCATCGAGTGAAGCGTTGCGGAAGAACTCGAACAGGGTGCCATGGATCGCATTCGTTCCCGACTTCGTCACTACGTTGGTGAAACTTGCGGCCCCGTGACCGATTTCGGGCAACATCACGCCGGAACTCGATTGCACTTCCTGGATGGCATCGACATTGAAGGTTGAGAAGGTAGCGCCACCCATTTCAGGATCAGTGGTGTCGGCTCCGTCCATGGCAAACACGGAGGTCACGCCGCGCTGACCGTTGACGGCAAACTGCTGGGTGAAATTCGCAGCCCCGTTGGTGTCGGTCATGGTCCCCGCCGCCAGCAAGAGCAGCTTGCTGAAATCGCGCGAGTTGAGGGGCAAACTCGATACTTCTGAACGAGAGAGGTGCTCTCCTCCGCTTCCCTGAGAAACGGCCGCAGTTTGCGCCTGCCCCAGAACGAGACTGGCGTCCGCTATGGACAACTGCAAATTTGTGTTGAGTGTGGCGCCTTCCGCGACGACCAGGGATTGCGGCGCCTGATAGATCCCTTGCTGCGTAACCACCGCGACTTTATAAGTTCCGGGTGCAATTGCTGAAAGCGCAAACTCTCCGCCAGCCTTTGTTCTTGCCGTATATGCGCTCTTGCCGGAACCGTCCGAAAGGATAACGGTGACTCCAACGATTGGCGTCCCCGAGTTGTCCCGGAGCACGCCAGACCAAGAGGCATCGGGAGGAGCGGCGACGGTCCATCGACATAACAAAACGAGTGCCGCCGATATAAGCACAATGGCACGCAAGCGAGGCCAGACGGGTCCGTTGACTGGGGTTCGTATTTTCCGGTAGAAGCAGCGAAATTCGACTAGGCCCGAAAGTATCGACATAAGAGCTTCAACGAATCACAAGACTGCCCACAAGAGGTGTGCTGTCTGAAGATGGCCCCACGAACACTGCGTAATCGCCCGGGACAAGGCTCCAGCTGTTATTCGCTTCGTTGAAGATCTGCAGGACTCTTGGATCAATGGCGACAGTCACCGTCTTTGATTCGCCGGGAGCGAGCGTGACACGACTCCATCCTGCCAGGCGTTTGAATGATTCGTCTGCTCCTTTCGGAAGCTGGGCGTAAACCTCTGCGATTTCCGTGCCTGTCTGTTTACCAGTGTTCTTGACTGTGAAAGTTACGGTCTTCGCTGTTCGATCGACACTCAGTCCGGAATATGCATACGTCGTGTATGACAACCCGAAGCCGAATGGAAACAGCGGCTGCTTGTGCTGCGCTTCATACCACTTGTAGCCAACTTCTGGGCCTTCATCATAGTGAACGGTGTAGCTCGAAACATGAGTGCTTGAATTTCCGCTTTGTTGCCCTTGATCCTCTGCTGGCAGCGGCGAAATGACCGGACGCGGAAGATCTTTCTCGCTCTTCGGGAATGTCATCGGGAGTTTGCCCGACGGATTGACATCGCCAACCAGAACATTCGCTAGCGCCCTATTTCCAGCGCTGCCCGCGTACCAAGCCTCGACGACTCCAGCCACTTTGTCGATCCAAGGCATGGTGACAGCCGTACCGGTTTCGAGCACAACGATGGTGCGGGGATTCGCAGCGACAACTTGCTCGATCAAGGCATCCTGGTTATCAGGCAGCGACAGGCTCGGCAAATCCATATCCTCTGCCAACCATTGGTACGCAAAGACGATTGCGATGTCAGAGTTCTTCGCCAGATTCGCGGCGGATTGCGGACTGGTACCGGCATCAAACTCAATCTTCGTGCTCGGCAGTTTGGCTCGTAGGGCCTTCAGCGGAGAGGTCGGAAACCAAATGTGATCCTGCCAGTGGGTCGCGCCCTGGCCGGGAGGCATAATGGCGTTGCCGCCCGGCGGGTCCACCTGCGCCGATCCTCCGCCGGAGATCATTCCGACATCGGCATGCCCTCCGATGATCGCAATGCTGTGGATCTTGGATGGATCGATTGGCAGCACCGACTGGTTGTTCTTCAGGAGAACGATACTCTTCTCCTCAACTCGTTGTGCCACCGCCAGTCCGTTGGCAGCATCCACCACACCCTTCTGGGGCGGATCATCGACGACGCCAGACATGAATGCGGCGTAGAGGACTCTGCGGGCGTGCTCGTCGATCTGTGACAGCGGCACCTTCCCGGCTTCGACCGCCTCCTTGAGCTTCGGGCCAAAGTAGTCAGCCATCGGCTGTTCCTGGTCAAGCCCCGCTGCGGACGCTTTCACCGTGCTGTGAGTTCCAGCCCAATCGGAGATCACGAAGCCTTGAAATCCCCAGCCCTTCTTGAGTACATCCGTCAGCGTATACGAGTTCTGGCAGCCGAAGTCGCCGTTGATCCGGTTGTAGGAGCACATTACTGCGCCAGGATTGGCAATACCGATCGCAATGTGAAAGGCCAGCAGGTCGGATTCCTGCATGGCGCGCTTCGAGATGATGGCATTCACAACGAAGCGCCCAGTCTCCTGGTCATTCATTACGTAGTGCTTGATGTCGCCGACGACATGTTGCGCCTGTTCGCACTTCATCATGTTCCCGACGAGCGTTCCCGCCAGCAGTGGATCTTCACCCGCATATTCAAATGTGCGCCCGTTCCTGGGCTCACGAGTGAGATTCACGCCGCCTCCCAGAGTCATATTGAATCCCTGAGCCCTAAGCTCGCGACCAATCACCACGCCGTATTCGCAGGCCGATTGCGGGTCCCAGCCCGAGGCCGCTCCTACATTGGATGGCATGGCGGTCGCATATCTCCCGTTCACACCGCTGTCGCGCACTCCGTAGGCCGCGTCGGAGATGACAAGGGGCGGTATGCCGAGACGCTTGACGCCCTCGACATAGCCGGCGCCGCCATTCGCACCTGATGTGAGAGGCATGGTCCAAGTTGGATTGTTAGCCATTCCGTTCCCATGCAGGAGGGACAGCTTCTCGTCGAGCGTCATCTGTTTTAGTACCAGTTCGGCCCGTTCTCCCGCTGAGAGTGACTTATTCATCCATGGCCGGTCTGCATCCTGAGCCACAGCACTAACGGCTGAGGCGATGAGTGCCATGATTGTAACGAGGGAGAAAACAAAGAGGTAAGAATGCGTGCGATTCTGCATTTGTCTCCGGGCCCCGCAGGTTGAGATACGTTCCCGTGCGCCGTAGGGGGCTATGGACTGTAATAACTAATACAATATCGGTTCTGCTGAATACTGAATCTTAAGTTTTCTTAAGTTGTACCCAGCGCGATTGAACTGCACGGGACCATAGTGCAAGACTGTATTTTCAAAAAGGTTGTGAATGGTATCTGCTGACGAATCGAAGGGCCTACACATTCTGTTGGTGGACGACGATGCAGAACTCTGTGAGATGATGCGCGAGTTCTTTGAGCAGAATGGACATGCTCTGGATTGCGTGCGCAACGGCATTGACGGACTAGAACGCGCCGTCGAGCATCGCTATGATCTGGTGATTCTGGACGTCATGCTGCCTGGAATGAACGGGTTCATGCTCCTCGCCCAGTTGCGACGGCGCCGGGAAGTGCCGGTTATCATGCTGACCGCGAGGACAGACTCGCACGATCGTGTCCAGGGATTGGAGGCGGGAGCCGACGACTACCTACCCAAGCCGTTCGATCCCGATGAACTGCTGGCGCGCGTGCGTGCCGTGCTAAGGCGGGCGGGCAGGACGAATTCTGATTGGCTGCTGCATTTTGCATCCGACGAATTGCGAATCAATGGCCAGACGCGGCAGGCCTGGCTTAAGTCGGAGCCCGTTGATCTCACCGCGGTGGAGTTCGATATCTTGTATCTGTTGGTCTGTTCAGCGGGCCGCGTGCTCACACGCGAAGAGCTGTCGACGGCAACCCTGGAGCGCAGCCTCACGCCTTTTGATCGCTCCCTCGATGTGCACATCAGCCATTTGCGCAAGAAACTGGAGCCGATCGGACGGCAGATCCAGACCATCCGCGGAGTGGGCTACCTCTTCACCAGCAACCGCAGAGAAATCCCGTGAAATCACTTTACCTGGCAATCGTTCTCGCCATGGTGGTTATCCTGGCCCTCTCCATCGTGGTGTTTCTCGCCATCACAAAATCGATGGAAGACAGTTATTTCAATCCTATTTTTGATGACATGGATGAAGTTTCAGTGCAGGAAGCGGCGGAGATGCTGCAGACTACGGGGCCTGATGCGGTTACGACCTACATGCATCGTTTGGATTCCGTATTTGGCGGCGTGCACTACCTGCTCGATGCGGATGGGAACGATGTAGTGAGCGGGCAAAGCCACGCGGAACTTCTTCCCCAAGCCCCCCTCACCAAATTCCGTGGAGAGAAGGACAGAAGGCACATCATTGCCCATCGATCCAGCGACGGACGGTATTGGTTTGTAGTCGTGTCTCCGCTGAGACCAAAGACACCACCGCTCTACCGCTTCTATCTTCTCGTGGCTGGCGCCAGTATTCTGCTGTGCTGGCTTGCGGCCGTATTCGTGGTCTCGCCTATCCGGAAAATTGCCGCCGGCATCGGTCGCTTTGGGGAAGGCAATTTGTCTGTTCGACTTCCGATGCGCCGCAATGACGAAATCGGGACCCTGGCCAACGCGTTTAATAGTATGGCAGAGCGTATCCAAACGCTTTTTCTGAGCGAGCAGCGTCTGCTGGCTGACGTCTCGCATGAACTGAGGTCTCCGCTGGCGCGACTTCATTTCTCAGTGAAGCTGGCCCGCACCGCCGCGGACCGCAACGCTGCTCTCGATCGTGTGAAGCGCGATGTGGATCGACTATCGACACTGGTCTCGAGCCTTGTTGAAATGGCCCGGGCCGAGGGCAGTCCTGCAGGTTGCGACTTCGAAGAGGTGGACGTAAACGAGCTTGTTGCTGAGACAATTCGCGACGCGAGCGTCGAAGTGGAGGCACGTGGCGGTCGAATTCATGTCTCTGGTCCGCCGGGAATTGTGGTGAATGGCAACCCCGAGTTGCTGCGCCGCGCCGTGGAGAACGTTTTGCGGAACGCGATTCAGCATTCCCCCGAAAACAGTCCGGTCGACGTGGAACTCGCGCTTCATGGTCAGACCGCAAGCATTGCCATTCGCGACTACGGACCGGGGATTCCTGAGGAGTTTCTGGAACGAGTTTTCGATTCCTTCTTTCGGACACAAGTAGCGCGAGACTCTGACAGCGGGGGGGTAGGCCTTGGATTATCCATTGCAAAGCGGGCCGTGCAAATTCACGGCGGCGTGATTTCTGCCCACAACGCGGACCCCGGGCTGCTCGTCGTGATCGAACTTCTCACCACGATTCACGGGGTGCCTGGCAGCGACAGTGCCCCCAGTTTTCGGGTGATTCAAAATTAAGAATACTTAAGTTTCAATGATCCTTCGTGATGCTTCAATACAGTCGTTGGCACCCGCCAACGCGGGTTACGAAGGAGAGTCCATGAAAAGTGTTGCATTGTCACTCACTGTTCTACTCATCTTCCAAGTCGCTGTGTTTGCAGCCTCAGAGAAGTCCGCAACCGTCAGGCTCGACAATCGGTGACGGTGGGTTCGTCCACGATCAAAGCGGGCGAATACAAAATCACCTGGACCGAACCTGGGCCGGATACGAAAGTCATATTTACTCAGGGCAAGAAAGAGATTGCCGTTGTGCCGGCAACGGTAGAGTCCAAGACGAATTCTGACGTCCGCGTTTTCACCGCTACAGGGGCGTCGGGCAAGGTGTTGCAAGGCGTGGAACTCAAGAATGCAACGCTGACGTTTAGCCCAACCGCGGCTGCCGCCAAGTAAACTTCTTCGCGCTTCTGTTGTGAAAGAAGCGGGCACGAATCCGCACAGGACTTCTGGTCGCAAAGCTGATGCCGCTTGTCTCATTGGCCCGAAATCGGCATGTGGGAAGTGTCGGCGTTTTCATCTTATGCGTCAATTTGTGGCGATATTTTCATCTCATGGGGTCCCCGATTCTCATCTTATGGGGACACGGTCAATCTAAGTCGCTGTCTTTACAGCCCCGCCATTCTCACGTTATGCGTAAACCCACAACTGCTGCTGCTGCTGCACTGGTTCAGGTTCGCCGTAAACGTGTTCCTCGCCACCCCTATCGTCTAGTTCACCATGCGGCGAGTCGGTGACAGTAGTCCCACCTGGGCAATCGCCTCATTAGTTGCTGCCTCCGACTCCGAGCCGGAGTAGGCGCGCCGGCTTTTTCGCATGAATCGCGACCTGTGAAAGACAACACTGTGCCCGTCCGAGAATAGATAAGCACTCAGTTCCTCCGATTGACCGACCCTCGGAAGCCGAGCTTCACTTGACGAATACAGGGTCAGCATGACGGTTCCCATCACGTTCAAGCATGAAAAAATCTAAGTCGCCCTTTCTACAGACCCGCCATTCTCACGTTATGCGTAAACCCACAAAGAAGAAGAAGAAGGAGCAACAACAAGATGTAGAAAGTAATGTTGATCGGAAATCTCGGCGGTGATCCTGAGCTGAAGTACAGCCAACAGGGAACGGCCATCGCGCAGTTCTCCGTCGCCAGCTCGGAACGATGGAAGGACAAAGACGGCGAACGGCAGGAACATACGGAATGGTTTGCGGTCAAAGCCTTCAATCGCCTGGCAGAGATCGCCGGCGAACACCTTCACAAAGGCTCCCGCATTTATGTGGAGGGCCGGAAGCGCACGGAGTCTTGGGACGACAAGCAGACGGGTGCCAAGCACTATAGGGATCTAGTCTATGCCGACAGGATTGAGTTCCTCGATTCCAAGGGCAACGGAAACGGGTCTCAGGGACCGGCCCGGCGCGACCAAGACGCGACAAACCTGACCAACGAAGAAGTGCCGTTCTAAGCCAAACACAGAGGCATCCAACCCTTTCGGTCCCTGTGATTCCTTAGCTCATCTCCCTCTCAAAACTGCACCAAATCACACCTCACGCGCCAACGGAGGGCGCACAGCTATGCCTACTGCACTCGCGACGACATCCCCCAGTGGACTGGATGTGACCAAGCTCCTGTCGGAGCTTGAAGTCCCGTTTTTACCCGAGCAAGTCCGGTGGCGGGTTACCAACACAGCCAACGACAAGAAACGCGGTCAGATCGTACCGTACGCCGATTCCCGCGCCTACACTGACCGACTGAACGCGCTCTTCACGCCACGGGCTGGACCCGTGAGTACAAGGTCGAGACGATGACCAATATCACCCGCGTAAAGAAGGGCGAGAGCATCGTTTCGGGCAAGGTGCTGGTCACCTGCACGGTCACGATCCTTGGGATTGGGTCGCATTCAGGTACCGGCGAAGAATGGGCCGACGATGACAACGGGATGACCTCAGCCGACGCCCAGGCCTTCAAACGGGCCTGCTCCTGCCTTGGGCTAGGCCGCTACTTCTACGACATCCCGCCAATGTGGGTCGATTTGTGCGCCATCCCACTTGACTATGTGAGACAGTCGTAGACGCCAGCAGTCATCTTTTTGCTGACATGGTGCTGACATGGAACTGCCAAAGAGGAGTGATGGCAACACTGACTCAGACCTTCGCAAAGCGGGTTAAACCTCCGAAAACAGAGTACGAGATCCATTGGGACGACGGAAACGACAGCGTCGGAGGGTTTGGGTTGCGCGTGACGGCTGCCGGTGTAAAGAGTTTCTCGTTGAACTACCGAGTGCATGGACGTCAGCGGCGCTACACGATAGGACAGATGGGCGCTTGGACAGTCGAGACGGCTCGCCAGGAAGCTCGGCGGTTGCGCACGCTTGTGGACCGCGGGGAAGATCCATTTGCGATCGAACAAGCTCAAAAACAGCAGGCATTCGAGGAGGAGGCGCGACAGCGAACCTTCAAGCAACTCTCCGATTACTACTTGTCCCACCATGCCGAGGTGCACAAGCGTCCCCGCTCCGTTGCCGAAGACAAAGCAATGCTGGAGACCATCATCCTCCCACGGCTTGGTCGGCTTCGCGTATCGCGCATTACGCATAAGGATGTATCCGAATTGCACGCGACGCTAAAGGCGACGCCCTACCGTGCGAATCGCGTACTTGCGCTGCTTCACAAGATGTTTAGCCTCGCAATTGCAGATACTTCGAAAGAGTGGTCCATTGCGAGCAATCCGGCCGCAAACGTTACGAGGTTCCATGAGGAGAAGCGGGAACGCTGGCTCTCTGAGGACGAGCTACAACGATTGGCCGGTGCTCTCGATCAATATCCAGAGCAGTGCGCTGCTGAGGCCAATGTGTCGGAAAAGCAACGAAAGTTCCTTCGTGCCGAAGCCCAGCGTGCCGTCAATGCGATCAGGCTGTCAATGGTGACCGGATGCCGAAAGGGCGAAGCCCTCACGTCGAAG
>Ga0070766_10001050_pt1 | contig 13060 bp, 9 predicted proteins | sample HubBroMetageWFT6_FD_69782 | JGI IMG/M metagenome (GOLD analysis project Ga0070766, IMG submission 69782) | Warmed and freeze-thawed soil microbial communities from the Hubbard Brook experimental Forest, New Hampshire - Hubbard Brook CCASE Soil... | ecosystem: Environmental > Terrestrial > Soil >...
GAGACCCATGCCGGTGTCGATCGACGGGTTCGGCAACGGCACGCGCTCGCCGCCGGGCAGCTGGTCGAACTGGGTGAAGACGAGGTTCCAGATCTCGATAAAGCGGTCGCCATCCTGATCGGGGCTGCCGGGCGGCCCGCCCGGGATGCCCTCGCCGTGATCGTAGAAGATCTCTGAGCATGGCCCGCACGGGCCGGTTTCGCCCATCGCCCAGAAATTGTCCGAGGTCGCGATCCGGATGATGCGCTGTTCCGGCAGTCCGGCGATCTTGGCCCACAACCGCGCCGCGTCGTCGTCCTCGGCATAGACAGTGACGAGCAGCCGGTCGCGGTCGAGGCCCAACTCGCGCACGACCAGGTTCCAGGCCAGCTCGATCGCCCGCTCCTTGAAATAGTCGCCGAACGAGAAATTGCCGAGCATCTCGAAAAAGGTGTGGTGCCGCGCCGTGTAGCCGACATTTTCGAGATCGTTGTGTTTGCCGCCGGCGCGCACGCATTTCTGCGAAGTGACGGCGCGCTGGTAGGGGCGCTTCTCGACGCCGGTGAACACGTTCTTGAACTGCACCATGCCGGCATTGGTGAACAGCAGCGTCGGGTCGTTGCGCGGCACCAGCGGGCTCGACGGCACGATTTCGTGATCGTGCCGGGCGAAATAGTCGAGAAAGGCGCTGCGGATGTCGTTGGTGGTCTGCATGGCCCGATTGTGGGGCTTCCACCCGGCCATGCAAGAGGTGGCGCGTGGGATTCGTTCACCGGAGGCGCGCGGCGCCAGGCAAAATCGTCGCGCGGTTGAGAGGGAGCGCGCGCGCCAGCCCGGCAAGGCCGAGCAGCAGCGGCCACGATCGGACCAGTCCGATCCAACGCACCGGCGATCCCAAGGCCAGCGCGCGCGACAGCGTCAGCGTCGCGCAATATGGTTAACAGCTCGTCAATATGCGCGGAAAAGTGTTGATGCGCGTTACCCCTTCGCGCACCGCTCCGGCAACGGGACTAGCTCGATGCGGTTGCGCCCCGCGGTCAGGGCGAGCTGCCCATGCTTCAGCGCCAGCGCGTCCTTGCCGAAGATGTCTCGGCGCCAGCCGGCAAGCGCGCGTACCGGCGCATCGTCGTCAGCGGCGATCGCCTCGAGATCGTCCGCTGAGGCAACCAGCTTCTGCGCCACCTGGTAATCCTCGCAGCGCTGCTTCAACAGCACGCGCAACAGCTCGATCAACGGCCCTATCCCCGGCGGCGGCTCGGCCTTCCCTGGCAGCGGCGGCGGCGGGTTCGCATCCTTGAGCCCCTGCTCGATGGCATCGAGAATGTCGCGGCCGAGCTTGCCCTCCGCGATCCCCTTACCGAGGCTGCGGGTACGGGCCAGCTGCTCGATCGTCTTGGGCGCATGCGCGGCGATTTCGAGCATCGCCTCGTCCCGCATGATGCGGCCGCGCGGCAGATCGCGCTCCTGCGCCGCTTCTTCGCGCCACGCCGCCAGCGCTCGCAGCACCCCGAGAAAGCGCCGGTCGGCTCGGCCGCGCAGGCGAAATCGCCGCCACGCTTCGGCCGGCTCGGTGCGATAGAGCGCCGGGTCGACGAGATCGGTCATTTCCTCTTTGAACCAGCCGGCGCGGCCGTTCTTGCCGAGGACCTGCTGCAGCCTTTCGTAGACCGTGCGCAGGTGGATGACATCGGCCAGCGCGTAATGGAGCTGGCGCTCGGTCAGCGGTCGGTGCGCCCAATCGGTGAAGCGGGAGGCCTTGTCGAGGCTGGCGCCGGCAAGCCGCCGCACCAGCGTTTCATAGCTCGCGGAATCGCCAAAGCCGCACACCATCGCGGCGATCTGGGTGTCGAAGACCGGGTGCGGCACCTCTCCGGCCAACTGGTAGAAGATTTCGAGGTCCTGCCGCGCCGCGTGAAAGACCTTCAGCGTGCTCGCATCGGACATCAGGGCGAGAAGCGGCCTCAGATCGATGCCTTCGGCAAGCGCGTCGATCGCGACCGCCTCCTCGGGGCCCGCGACCTGCACCAGGCACAGGATCGGCCAGTAGGTGCGCTCGCGCATGAATTCGGTATCGACGGCGACGAATTCAGCGCTCTTCTGCCGCTCGCAAAACTGGGCGAGCGTGTCGGTGTCGGTGATCAGCGTCATTGTCGAGGGTATATACCGAAACCCATGCAACGGATGCCTTGCTCGATATTGGAACGTCGCGAGGCTTTAATGGATCAGCGCGGCCGCCCAGCTCCGCAAAGTCAGAGGCTTCCAGCCAGGTGCGGTCGCCGCGAATCGGGGCGACAGATTGGCGCGCCGGATGCCTACTCGTTCGTCGCCACCTGGCGCGTCATGGGGTGCGCGTAAAGTTCGCGCAGGCGGGTTTTCATGACCTTGCCGGTAGCGGTATGCGGCAACTCGTCGAGGACGATCACGTCGTCGGGCAGCATCCAGCGCGGAAAACGCTCGCCAAGAAACGCGATCAGACCGTCGCGCTCCGGCCGTTTCTCCGGGCGCGGCGTGACGATCAACAGCGGCCGCTCGCCCCAGCGCGGATGCGGGATCGCGATGCACGCCGCCTCGGCGACGGCTTCGTGTGCCATGACGGCGTTTTCGATCTCGATCGAGCTGATCCATTCGCCGCCGGATTTGATGATGTCCTTGCGCCGATCGGTCAGCTGGACATAGCCGTCCGGGTCGATCGTCGCGACATCGCCGGTATGGAACCAACCATCCGACTCGACCGCTGCCGCGGTCGCTTCCTCATTCTCGAAATAACCGCTGACAATCCATGGACCCCGCACCAACAGCTCGCCCATCGATTTGCCATCATGCGGCAGCTCCCGCCCCGCATCGTCGACGATCTTCATCTCGACGCCGAACACCGGCCGCCCCTGTTTCGCGCGGATCGCCATCTTGGCCTCGTCGCCGAGCCGGGCATGTTTCGCCTTCAGCACCGCGGTGGTGCCGAGCGGGCTCATCTCGGTCATGCCCCAGCCCTGGGTGACGGCTATGCCGCGCCGCTCGAAAGCCGCGATCAGCGAGGGCGGCACCGCCGAGCCGCCGGAAAGGATCCGGCGCAAGGTCGAGCAGCGCGCGTCGGTTGCGGCGAGATGCGCCTCGAAGCCGAGCCAGACCGTCGGCACCCCGAGGCTCATTGTCACGCCCTCCGTCTCGAACAGCTCATAGAGGCTGGCGCCGTCGAGGTGGCGTCCGGGCAGCACCAGCTTCACACCGTTCATTGGCGCGGTGTACGGAACGCTCCAGGCGCAGGCGTGGAACATCGGCACCACCGGGCAGACTACTTCGCCGGCGGAAACCGGGATCGCGTCGGGTAATGAGGCGCCGTAGGCGTGCAGCACAGTCGAGCGATGGCTGTAGAGGACGCCTTTCGGGTTGCCGGTGGTGCCCGAGGTGTAGCAGAGCGCCGAGGCGGTCCGCTCATCGAATTCCGGCCAGGCGAGCTCGTCGCTTTCATCGGCGATCAACGCGTCGTAGACGGCAAGCACCGGGAAATTCGCCGGCGCATCCTCGAGCAGCACGATCCGGCAATCCTGCGGCAGTTGCGGGCGAAGGCGTTCTATCAGCGGGATGAAGCTCGTCTCGACAAACAGCAGCCGGTCGCGCGCGTGATTGACGATGTAGGTGATCTGGTCGTCGAACAGGCGCGGGTTGATCGTGTGGCAGACCGCGCCAATGCCGGAGACCCCGTAATACAGCTCGAAATGCCGGTGCGTGTTCCAGGCGAGCGTGCCGACCCGGTCGCCGGGCTCGATGCCCAGCCGCAACAGCGCATGCGCCAGCTGCTTCGAGCGTCGCGCCGCCTCGGCATAGCTGTAGCGGTGGATCGCGCCGTCGACCAGGCGCGACACGATCTCGATATCGAAATGGTATCTTGCCGCGTGCTCGATCAGGCTTGATACCAGCAGCGGCCGCTCCGACATCAATCCTCGCATCGTTTCCTCCCGCCGCAATGGTTCTTTGGATTGACCGAAGTAGAACCGTCACCTTCAGGGAATCTCAAGCATCGATCGACACGATGCTCCCCGGGACTGGCCCGAAGCAAACGGGCCGGCGACCATCCGCTATGAACGGAATAGCACATTGGCGCGCGGGCGACGTCAGGCCAGCGCCGTGGGGTACCCGGTTGACATGACAGCTTCGGTAGCGCGGGTCGGCTGGGTGCGACGTGCGGCGGCGTTGTCGGAGCACCGCTACGGCATACCGGTGCTGGCGGCGATTGCATTTGCCGACAGCTCGTTTCTGCCGATCCCGCCGGACCTCCTTCTTGTTCCGATGGTTCTGCTTCGGCCGGAACGGCTGCGCCGGCTGCTCGCAATCTGCACGATCGCCTCGTCGCTCGGTGCCGTCCTCGGCTATGTGATCGGCTATTGGCTGTGGAGCCTCGTCGGTCAGCCGCTGGTCGAGCTGTACGGCTGTCAGGAGAGCTTTGCGACCTATCAGCGCCTTGTCGCCGAATGGGGTGTGCTGATCATTGTCGCCAAGGCGTTCACGCCGATCCCATTCAAGATAGCAGCGATCGCGGCCGGGGTCGCGGCGATGAACCCGGTCGCGTTTATCGTCGCCGCGGTGGTCGGGCGAGCGCTGCATTTTGCCATGGTCGGCACCGCGACCAAGCTTTGCGGCGACCGGATCATGGTGTTAATCGCCCGCTATGAGCGGCCGCTCGCGGTCGCCTCGGTGCTGCTGTTGATCGGCTTCATGGTCGCCTATCACTTCAAATGAGCAGGGGCGCGCTGTTGCTGCGATAGACCAAAATTGTGGAGGGAGCGATGTCGTACATCTATGTCGTGCAGATGAACATTCCGGCCCAGCACGAGGCCGATTTCAACCGCATCTACGATACCGAGCACGTGCCGATGCTGTCGAAAGTGCCGGGCGTCCGCGGCGTGCAACGCTACCGCCTGGAAAAGACAAACGACCCGAAGATGCAGAAGTACCTGGCGATCTACGAGATCGACTCGCCCGATATCGTCGACAGCCCGGAATGGCAGAAAGCCGGTGAATGGGGCGATTGGGCGCCGAAGATCCGGCCGCACACGACCGAGCGCCACCACAGCTATTTCAAGAAGATCCCGTAGCGTCGCCAATGGTCATTCCGGGGCGCGGCAAAGCCGCGAGCCCGGAATCCATATTCCAGAGGCCGGTGTTTATGGATTCCGGGCCCGACCCTTTGGGCCGTCCCGGAATGACCAGCTGGCCTATCCCGGCGTCGGCGCGTCGGGGTGCAGAAGCCCCGCCTCGCGCAAATCGCGCCAGAGGCCGGCCGGGATCGGGTGCTGCAACAACTCCAGATTGGACCGGAACTCGTCCGGGTTGCGCGGCCCGGGGATGATCGCGGCGACCGCCGGGTGCGCCAGCGGGAATTGCAGAGCCGCCGCGGCTAGCGGCACCCCGTGCCGGTCGCATACCGCCCTGATCGCATCGACCCGCGCAACCACCTCGGGCGGCGCGGTCTGGTAATTCCAGGTGTCGCGGCCGGCGAGGATGCCCGAATTGAGCGGCCCGCCGACAACGATCGAGGTGCCCGCCTTCTGACAGCGCGGCAGCAGGTCGTCGAGCGGCGCCTGCTCTAAGAGCGTATAGCGCCCGGCCAGCAGAAACGCGTCCCATTCACCCCAATCGAGCGCTTCCAGCAGCACCTCGCGCTCGTTGACGCCGATGCCGATCGCGCCGATCGCGCCCGATCCCTTCAGGTTTTCGAGCGCGCGGTAGCCGCTCTCGCGGAGCGACTGTATCAGCACGGGGTGCGCATCGCCGTGCTGATACTTGCCGATGTCATGCACGTAGAGGATGTCGATGCGGGCAAGGCCGAGCCGCTTCAGGCTGTCCTCGAACGACCGCATGATCCCGTCGTAGGAATAATCGTAGACGACGCCGAACGGCAGCGGATGTCGGCGCCCCGGTTCCGGCGCCACCTGCGGAAATGGCCGCAACAGCCGGCCGACCTTGGTCGACAGCACCCATTCGTCGCGCGGCTCGTCGCGCAGCGCGTCGCCGACTACCCGCTCGGCCTGGCCGAAGCCGTAATAGGGCGCCGCATCGACATAGCGCACCCCGGCATCCCAGGCGGCGCGCACGATCGCCTCGGCCTCCTGCCGGGTGATCTGAATGCGGGTGCCGCCCAAGGTTGCGCAGCCGAGCCCGAGCGCGGTCACTTCGAGCGAGGTGCGGCCGATCCGGCGCTTCTCGAACGGGTTCATCCGCTTGCTCCTTCGACGCGTCGACCTGCGGCAGCTTTAGCGCATGACGGCGAATCCGCAAGCGGCGCATAATGGCGCCCGGTCTCAGCTTCGAGGATCTGCGCTATGCTGCCGACCCCCGGTTTCCATCATATCCACCTGAACTCGCCCGATCCCGACACCGCGATCGACTGGTATGTGCGGCAGTTTCCGAGCACCTCGAAGGCCGAGTGGGGTGGCCATCCGGCGCTGAAGTCGCCGAACAACGTCATGGTGCTGTTCAGCAAGACCGACAAGCCGGCGCCCGGCACGCCGCAAAGCGCGATCTGGCATTTCGGCTGGCACGTCACAGAGGCGCGGCAATGCCTCGAAACCTACAAGAGCCGGCCCGAGGTCAAGTTGCTGCCGCTCTACACGACCGACGAAGGCGGCTCGGTGTTTATCAGCAGCGACACCTGGCCGAATGTCGGTAACGCGATCGGGCTGACCAAGGCGCAGATCGCCGAGGCGAGCGCCAAGGGCGTGAAACCGCCGGGCGGCGGTGGTTTCGCCTATATGGAGGGGCCGGACAACGCGCTGGTCGAAATCGCCGGCAACTATCCGGCTGAGCGGTTCAACCATGTTCACCTGTGGCAGGAAGACCCGATCTGCGCGCTGCTCTGGTACCAGAAGCACCTGAATGCGCCGGTGCGCTCGGGCTTCGAGGCGACCGTGCGGACCGAGGCCGATTGCAAGGTGCCGCGCACCGCCGACCGCACTTGGCCGGCGCTCAACCGGGAAGGCATGTTCCGCTCGCCGCGGGCCGGGGTCGAATTCGGCGACGTGGTCATGACCTGGTACCCGAACCAGGGCGAGTCACCGCTCGCCAGCCCGCTGGGCCAGCTGCAGGACCATATCGGCTTGAGCGTCAACGATCTCGACGCCTGGGTCGCCAAGCTGCGCGGCGAGGGGGTCACGATTCTCGATGGGCCGTACCGCCTCGGCGACACTCGCGCCGCGATGATCGAAGGTCCGAGCCGCGAGGCGCTGGAGCTGGTCGAGGTGGTCTGATTCAGCCCACCGAACCGACCGGCCATGCCCCCGGCGCGCCGGGGATCGCGCCGACATGGACCAGCAGCGCCAAGGACATCGTCGGCTGTGCGCTCGGCCCGGCGCGGCTGTGGTTCACGATGGGCTTCGGCATCGTCAACGAGGTCTACTACCCGCGCGTCGACATACCGCAGATCCGCGACCTCGGTTTTATCGTCGCCGGTCCGGACGGGTTCTGGTCGGAGGTCAAGCGCAACGAAAATTATCAGCTGAGCCTGCTGTCACCGGGGGTGCCGGCGGTCGAGATCCTGCACGAGCATCCGCGTTACACCCTGCGGCTGCGCGTCACCCCGGATCCGCGGCGCGACGTGCTGCTGATGGAATGCCGGCTGGAGCCTGCCCCGGCGGAAGCCGGGGGCGATGGCGAGCTGGGGCTCTATGTGCTGCTCGCGCCGCATCTCGGCGCCAGCGGCAACGGCAACACGGTTTCCGTCGAGCGCTATCGCGGCCGCCGCGTGCTATTGGCGGAGCAGGGGCCCTTCGGCGCGGCACTCGCCGCGGTCGATGCGCAGCAGCACGACGCCTTCGGCCGCGCCAGCGCCGGCTATGTCGGGACCAGCGACGGCTGGCAGGATTTCGCCCGCAACGGCGCAATGACCTGGCAATACCAGACCGCCGGGCCGGGGAACGTCGCACTGATCGGTGAATTGCCGCGACGCGCCGTGCTGGCGCTCGGCTTTGGCAGCAGCGCCGAATCCGCCGCGACCCTGGCAATTTCGAGCGCGGTGCAGCCGTTTGAGAATGTGCTGCAGCACCAGATCGCCGATTGGGAAACCTGGCAGGTGCGGGGCAACGAGCGCGGCGTGCCGTTGCTCGATCTGCCGGCGGCAATACGAGATGAATTCGTGATTTCGGCGATCGCGCTGCGCGCGCATCTCGACAAGACCTATCCCGGCGCCATGGTTGCCAGTCTCAGCGTGCCCTGGGGCGATACCGGCGACGAGCGCGGCGGCTATCATTTGGTCTGGCCGCGCGACCTCGTCGAATGTGCCGGCGCATTCCTGGCGCTGGGCGCCGAGGCTGAGGCGCGCGACACGCTGCGCTACCTGATCGCGACCCAGACCGAAGACGGCCACTGGTTTCAGAACCAATGGCTTGGCGGCACGCCTTATTGGCAGGGCATCCAGCTTGACGAAACCGCGTTTCCGGTGCTCCTCGCCGCCTGTCTTGAGGAGCGCGACGCTCTGCGCCGCGTGGCGGTCGAGGACATGGTGCAGCGCGCGCTCAGTTATATCGCCCGCACCGGGCCGGCGACGGCGCAGGACCGATGGGAGGAGAACGAGGGCATCAACGCCTTCACCCTCGCCGTGTCGATCGCCGCGCTGGTCGCCGGTGCCGCGTTGCTCTCCCAGCCCGCGCAGGATTGGGCGCTGGCGCTGGCCGATTTCTGGAACGCCAATATCGAGAACTGGGCGACCGTCAGCGACACGCCGCTGGCGCGGCGCTTCGGCGTGCCCGGCTATTACCTTCGCGTGTCGCCGCCGGGGGTCGTGTCCGACCATCGCGCCAGTGCCATGGTCGTGCCGATCCGCAATCGCGCCGACGGTGGCGGCGCCTTGCGCGCCGACGAGCAGATTGGCACCGAATTCCTGCAGCTGGTGCGCTTTGGCCTGCGCCGTCCCGATGATCCGCTGATCCAGGGCTCGCTGCGGCTCGCCGACGCGTTGTTGCGGACGGAAACCCCGAACGGTCCGGTCTGGCATCGCTATATCGGCGACGGCTACGGCGAGCACGAGGACGGCAGGGCCTACGACGGCACCGGCATCGGCCGCGGCTGGCCGCTGCTGACCGGGGAGCGCGGCCATTTCGAGCTGTCCGCCGGCAATGACCCGCTGCCCTACCTCGCCGCGATGGCGGCGATGGCGAGCCCGGGCGGGATGCTCCCCGAACAGGTCTGGGATTCCGACCCGATCCCGACCCGCCGCCTGTTTCCCGGGCAGGCGAGCGGATCAGCGATGCCGCTCGCCTGGGCGCATGCCGAGTTCGTCAAGCTATTGGTATCGCGCCAACTCGGCCATCCGTTCGACCAGCCGCGCAGCGTGCGGCAACGGTATCAGGGCCGGCGTCCTATCGCGGAATATGCGTTCTGGTTTCCGCATGCCGCGATCGCCACGATGCCGGCGGGCGCCCGCCTCGCGATTGCCTTGCCCGAGCCCGCTATGCTGCATTGGGGGTTGGGCGGCTGGGCTCAAATCGTCGACGTGGCGACGAGTGACAGCGGGCTCGGTTTTCATGTCGCCGTGCTACCGACAACCGCCCTGGCGCCCGGCGGCCAGATCGATTTCACCTGGCGCCGGTGGGACTGTGGCGAGTGGCACGGCCGCGACTATCGCATCGATATCGTTCCCAATTAATGCCAACCGACAAGCGGTCGCCCGCTCGTTCGTTCCTGGCCGGCTTGGCCCACCATCCGCGCCCTCTCTACGCATTCCCCTGGATTGCAGGTGAATTGGCGTAAATGAGGGAGGCCCGCGGGCACTCCGATCGTGAACAGGTCTCCTCGACCGCGGCCTTCGGACCCGCCGGCGCCGCAGTCTGACACGCGAACGGTAGAGGGGCTGCCGCCCGCAGGCAATCCGGCGTGCCGACCAAGGGCGGACCTGATTGTGGGAGGGATTGAGTGTTGGAGGCCCGATAACCGAGGGCGATCCCATAACTGGATCTTAACCAAAATTCTCCTTCATTTCGATGCGGCGGACGCGAAATCCGACTTCTGCCAATGGTCAATTCTACCTTGGTGATTGCAGCGACACGGTGAGTCCGAAAATTCGATATCGCAGACGCGCAATCATCACTGCAATAAAGGTAAATCTAAGATGAGCATAGAACGCGTCCTCGATACTCGGTCGGCTTTCCCCCCTTCGAGTCCAGCCCATCGTATCCCTTGCACAGTTGGTCGAGCGTTTAGAACGTTGGTCATTGCAATCTTCTTCGCGTCAGGGGCAGCGTCCCTGATACTGCAAGTCATCTGGTTCAAAGAATTGCAATTTGTATTGGGGAGTTCGACGCTGTCAGTAAGCATTACTGTCGCCAGTTTCTTCTTTGGGCTTTCGCTTGGCAGCGCCTTCGGGGGTCGCGTCGCCGATTTCGTTACTTGCCCGCTTAAAGTCTACGGGTTTTTGGAGTTGGCCCTTGCCCTAGTCTCGTTCGCCGTCACCACAATTCTATCGCGTTGGTCGACCTGGGCTCATTGGTTTCCGCTGATGCTCAATGTGGAGTCTTCGGCTCGGCTCCCCCTTAGTGTCTTGATATCATTTGCAACGCTATCGCTGCCGACGATTTTGATGGGCGCGACGCTGCCCTTTCTTGTGAAATTCCTGACTCGTTCGCAGGCCGAATTGGCCAATCAGGTCGGTCTTCTATACGGGTTCAACACATTGGGGGCTGCCGTTGGCACCTTGGGCGTCGGCTTCGTACTCATTGGACTGGTAGGCGTAACAGGGTCGAGCTTGTTGGCATCGGCTATGTACGCTTGCGTCGGCAGTTCCGGTTTGCTGGCCGCGCGCTACGAGCAGCGCTTGTCGGTGCAGGAACGCAAACAAGAAGGATTACAAAGCAATAATTCAAACCTTCGCGCTGCTACTTTAACGGTTTGGCTCTTTGCTTGCTCGGGGTTTGTCTCCATCGCATACGAAGTGGTCTGGTTTCGCTTTCTGACTAACATAAGCAGCTCTAGTGTTTATGCGTTCGCGGGGATGCTTAGCGTATATCTTTTTGGGCTGGTGATCGGGGCCCTGATATGTGCGAAATTACTTGCGCCACATAAGGACAGATTACTTAGATATTTTGCGATGAGTCAATTTGGCATTGCGGTTTCCGCTACACTCACCTTGGCCATACTCGGCAAGGCGGGAGTGTTTCACTCATTATTTTCTTCCGTCGTTTCGGCATTCGTTCCGACCCGGGCACAGATGCTGCTGGGCGACGATGTTTCGTTCTTCTTCACGTGCGGGCTGGCCCTGCTTTTGCCCACCACCCTCATCGGCGTCAGTTTTCCGCTCGCGAGTGAATTGACGGTGATGCGGACGAGCGTCCTGGGGCGCAGGGTTGGCGCGCTGTACGCCTTAAACACCATTGGCGGCGTATTGGGGTCTCTGACAGCGGGATTTGTTCTAATCCCCTGTCTTGGCAGTCAGGGGGCGCTGACAGTACTGATATTAATGAATATGGTTCTATTCATCGCGACGGCAGCGTCGCAGCCTAGCCCGGAAAATTCGTCAGGCTGCCTGAGCGGGCTGGCGGGAGCGACATAAGCCTTTGGTTTCGTGTATGATTCGGTTGCAACAGCCGGATCAACCGAAGCCAACGGAGTTCGCGCCCGCCATGGGGGAAGGTACGGGGATTTTGCCGGGTTTGCCAGCGGTGGCGGGCAAGCCCGTGCATATCGGTTTCGACGGCGGCCAGATGACCTCGGATGCCGGGATATTGCTGCTGTCGGCGATCGAGCAACGGCTCGGGATTGCCGAACGCTTGGCCGCTTGCATCGAAGACCGGCGCGATCCCGACCGGGTGCTGCACGGGCTTGCCGAGATGATCCGCTACCGGGCGATGCTGATCGCGGCGGGCTATCCCGACGGCAACGACTGCGATGCGCTCAGATCCGATCCCGTGTTCAAAATGGCGGTGGGGCGGCTGCCGGAGAGTGGCGGTGATCTGTGCTCGCAACCGAGCATCAGCCGGCTGGAGAACCTGCCTGGCTCGGTCGCGCTCAAACGCATGATGGCGGCGATGGTCGAGTTGTTCTGCGACAGCTTCGACCAGGTACCCCGGCGCATCCTGCTCGACATTGACGACACCGAGGATCGGGTTCATGGCGGCCAGCAGCTGGCGCTGTTCAACGCCCATTATGACAGCCGCTGCTTTCTGCCGATCCACATTTACGAGGCGACGACCGGCAAGCCAGTGGCCGTCATCCTGCGTCCCGGCAAGACGCCGGACGGGGCCGAGGTGGCACTGGTGCTACGCCATGTCATCGGTCGCATCCGCGCCCGTTGGCCAGCGGTCGAGATCGTGGTGCGCGGCGATAGCCATTACGGCCGGCCAGAGGCGATGACTTGGTGCGAGCGCAACCGCATCGGCTACATCTTCGGCCTGGCCGGCAATCCAGTGCTACTGCGCCAGGTCAGCCCTCTTGCCGAGGATGCCGCCCTGGGCCGGCTCGCGAGGGAGGCGGAAAAGGTCCGCCGCTACGGTGATTTCCGCTACGCCGCCAAAAGCTGGAATGTCGAGCGCCGCGTCATCGCCCGCGTCGAGGCCGGTCCGCAAGGTGCCGACAGCCGGTTTATCGTCACCAATCTGCCGGGCCTGCCCAAGACGCTCTATGACAAGGTCTATTGCGCGCGGGGGCAGGCCGAGAACTTGATCAAGGCGCACAAGCTCCACCTCGCCTCCGACCGCACTTCCTGCCGCAAGGCCACTGCCAACCAGTTTCGGCTGATGATCCACACTGCCGCGTATTGGCTGTTGCTGAGCCTACGCAGCCTGGCACCACGCAATTCCTTCTGGCGCGAGGCCCAGTTCGACACGATCCGCCTCTGCTTGATCAAGGTTGCTGCGCGCGTGATCGAGATGGTCACACGCATCAAGATTGCCCTGCCGACCGCCTACCCCTACCAGGCCGGGTTCACCATGCTCACCGCCCAAATCGCCAAGCTGCCGCCGTGAGCGGCGGGGCCGGATGCCCCGCACAACCCCTTCGGCGCAACCTCAAACCCCGATCCCTGCGTCTCCAACGCCACCAACAACGACGTCTGCATCCCGTCATCGGGCCGCAAGCTGACTGACGTCATGAATGATGCGGG
>Ga0070766_10001058_pt1 | contig 13010 bp, 11 predicted proteins | sample HubBroMetageWFT6_FD_69782 | JGI IMG/M metagenome (GOLD analysis project Ga0070766, IMG submission 69782) | Warmed and freeze-thawed soil microbial communities from the Hubbard Brook experimental Forest, New Hampshire - Hubbard Brook CCASE Soil... | ecosystem: Environmental > Terrestrial > Soil...
TTGATCTGGTGACGAGTCGCCTCGCGCTGCTCGCAGACCCGACTCGTGTGCGGCTTCTCGCCCTACTTGAACAGCAGGAGGGAACAGTGCAGCAGCTTTCCGACCAGATGCCCAGCACGCCGCAGAACGTGTCCCGACACCTGTGCATCCTGCACCGTGCGGGGATCGTCGCGCGACGACGCGAGGGCGCGTCAACTTACTACTCGCTGGTGGACTATTCCGCGTGCCGTCTGCTGGATCAGACGCTTGAGAGCATCACCGGCCAGATTGACGAGCTGGCGGATTTGGTGAAGCTCGCGGCCTAGCTGATCGGCGTTCACCTTTGAGCCCGGTGCCGGGATTGTCCGGCGCTGGGCTTTTTTGCGCGGCCTTATGAAAGCCGACGCTTTCACGTTTGATGTACGCGATCACTTTCACATGATGTGCGCTTGTGGTGTTCTGGCGGCGGCGGTCTTACCTTCGCGGCATGAGTATTTTCGGTAAGTCCAAATCGCAGCAGGACGGGTCGGCTGTAGGTGTTAGTCGTCTGACTCGTTTTGTGGGCCGGATGCTGTTGTGGGGTTGTGTGCTGTTGCTGCTGATTCGCGGCATGGCGTCATACCTCAGCACCGGCTCGCATGTAGTGACCACAACACGCGGCGCCGGGGTGAGTGTCACACAGCCCGCGAGCGCCGCGCCGTCTAGCGCGGAAGGGAAGTGATCGGCATGTCACGGATACGACCTGTACGGTTCGTGTGTCTGCTGGCGGTGTGTGTGCTGGCGTTGTTTCCGGCGGACGCTTTCGCGTCGGGTAACAACGTCGGCCAGAACGTCGCCAATCTGTTGAAGGGTTACGCGGGTGACTTGTACGGCGGGATCGTCGCTGTCGTCAGCCTTGTGTTTCTCCTAAATCGCCGTTACACCGAGCTTGCGGTGTTCTTGTTCGCCGCGATCGTGGTGGCGTGGATGGTGTTCGCGCCGTCTGAGATCGCCAAGGCTGCCGAAGGCATCGGCAAACAGATATTCGGCTGAGGGCTAGGGCGATGAGTGATACCTCACACCCGATCCGCTCCTACCAGCGGATTTTCCGTCCCGACCGGCGTATTTACCAGATCGACGGGCGACGCCTGCCCGTCCCCGGTGGTGTGCCGCTTGAATGGCTTGGCTGGGCGTTTGGCGCGCTCGTGCTGGTGCTCGTGCTCAGCCAGTGCCAGGTCGTGTTCGCGCTTGTGCTCGGTGCGATCGGTGCTCTGCTCGGCGCAAGCTCACACGGCGCGAAGGGAGCGGTGCTCGCCGGCTTGGTGGGTTTCTTTGGCGCTCTGTTGGTGGGTGTCGTGTTGGGGTGGCTTGCGTGGCCGTTGCGGCTGATCGTCGCGCCCGCGATGCTTGCCACCCTCGCGGGCCAGGCGTCACCGGATGGCCGTCCGACTCACCGTTATTTGACCTCTTGGGTGTCGGTTCGCCTGCGCCCGGCGTGTCACTCGCTTGAGCGGCCGATCCCGGTCGAGGGCGTCGTGCATGTGTGGGCGCCGCAGGTGTGGGTCGCACCGGATGAGCACGCGGCCGTGTTGCACCACGGCCGCGTGCGCGGCCCGGCGCGGCTGGTGTTCGGGCGTCCCGTTGTGGTGGTCCCGGCGCGCGGCAGGCTGATAGTCCGCCGGGCTGAGGGGCACCGGATGCGTGCGGGTGAGCGCCGCGCGGAAGTGATCGAGTTGTCCGAGGGGCAGGTCGTGGAGGTGCGGCCATGAGCTTCCCGTTGCGTTACGCGCACGGCAACGTGCTCATAGGTCGTGGCGGTGAGGCTGCCGGCCTGTACCGGCTGGCGATGACCTCTTACCCGTATCTGCCCACGGGTGAGAAGTGGGCGCTACAGCGTCGCCTACAGCGCCTTGCACACACGATCGCCGCTGACTTCAGCTTGTGGCGTGTCAGCCGTGCTTACCCGGCTGACCGTTACGTGCAGCACACCGCCGGGCTTTTGGACTCGCGCCACCAGGAGCCGCAGGTGTGGCAAGCGTTTTTGGAGGGCCACCGCGATCGGCTGCGTCAGCTCGGGTCGCACATTCCCGAGTGCTATCTCGCGGTGTCACTTGCCGCGCCCGGCCATGCTGGCGTCGGTTCCGGGCTGGTGCGCAGCGTCGATCGTGTTCGCCGCCGTGTCGAGGAGTTGGCTGGCATCGGCTCCGAGTCGCCCATATCGGGCGGGGAGCTGTCAGAACTGCTCACCCGCGAGCAGCGCATCTTTGAGCGCGTAGGCGGTGTCATCGGAGCGCGCCGTGCGCGCACCGCTGAGCTTCAATGGTTGTTGCGTCGCGCGGCGTGCCGTGGCCTCTCTGAGCCCGAGCTTGACCGTCACTGGCAGCCGGACGCGCTGATTATCCAAACGCCCGGCGGTGGCGTCGGCTTTCAGCCACTAGGGCACGACCTCGCCAGGTGCGCGAACGCCGCGATCACCGAGCAGCAGCAGACCCTCGCGGTAGACGGCGAGCAGGGCCGTTGCTACCAGGCGATGCTCGCCGTGGGTGCGCTCGCTGACGCCCCGGAGTTTCCCGGCTCGACCGCCGAGGTGATGTTCGCTCCCCTTGAGGCTGTCGGCTTCCCGGTGGATGCCGTCGTACACGCGAGGTGGCTCGGCAACCGCCAGGCGCTCGCGCAGGTGCGCAAGCGGATCGCTGACGTTGAGCACGCCTTCCACGAGCAGGTACAGGGAGCGGCGCACGGCCCGAGCCTGCTTGCCGGCGAGGACAGGGTGCTCGCGCGGGAGTATGAGGCGCAGCTACAGGCGGGCGGGCACCCGCCGATGCTGTACGCCTTCATTGGTCTTGCTGTCGGCGCCCCGAGCGAGCAGGAGCTTGAGCGCAGGGTCGCCGCGCTGAAAGAGCAGTACGGCGATATCACGCTGCACCGGCCGGCTGGTCTGCAACGGGCGATGTTCTTTGAGCATCTGCCACGAGCGGACGGGTGGCTGTGATGCGCGACTACGTGCAGCAGCTCACGGTCGAGCAGTTCGGTGGCATGGTCGCCACCGCGACGCGCACGGTCGGCTCGGGGCGTGGCCCTTACCTCGGCTACACGCCCACGGGCGCCCCGTTGCCGGTGCGCTTCGACGCGACGCAAGCGCCAAGAGAGTCCCGTGCGTCGGCGGTGCTGTTGATCGGCACGCTCGGGTCCGGTAAGACGGTCGCGGCGCAGACGATTGAGTATGCCGCCGAGCGACGCGGATCGCTCGTGGTGGACTTCGACCCGAAGCCCGATCACGGGTTGCACAGGCTCGCCGAGCTTGGCGAGCGGGTTGGGGTGCTTGAGCTGTCCGGCGACCCAGCGCAGCAGGGCAAGCTCGACCCGCTGGCGATTGGTCTCGAGGACTTGCGCGAGGAGCTTGCCTGCTCCTACCTCTTGGAGCTTTTGCCCGGCCCGTCGAGTACGTGGGAGAACTCGGTCAGCCTTGCGGTGAAGGACACGGTACGCGAGGGGTCGCGCAGCCTCTCTCGGGTTGTCGAGCTGCTGCTTGCCAGTGACCGGGCGGGTGCGCGGGACGCTGGCGAAGCGTTGGAGGTAATCCGCGACTTCGGCCTCGCGCGTCTTGGCTTCGGTGACGGCCAAACCACCGGGATAGAGGCGGTCAAGCCGGTCACGACGATTCGTATGCCGGGCCTGTCGCTACCCGAACCATCGGCGGCGAGGGACACCTACACCCGTGCGGAGCGCGTGTCCGTGGCGACCTTGAGCTTGGTTGCGGCGTATGCGCTTCAGTTGATCTCCGGGGATCGCTCGCGTCACAAGGTTGTCGGCCTTGACGAGATTTGGTTTCTCTTGGCCTCCCCGCAGGGGCGCCAGATCATTAACCGTTTGGTGCGGTTGGGCCGCGCGTTCAACGCGACCCTTCTCTTGGGCACGCACAGGATCGGTGATCTTGGCGACCTCGCGGACCTGATCGGTGTGGTGCTCGTGTTCGGGCAGGACTCCGACGAAGCCGCGAGCGCGGCCCTGCGTTTCATCGGCCTTGAGCCCACGCGCGAGCTTGTCGGGCTTGTGCGTGAACTACGCGCGGGCCGGTGCTTGATGCGCGACCTATCCGGCCGCGTGGGCGAGGTGCAAGTCGATCTCGTCTACCCGCACCTACTCCAAGCGTTTCAGACAACCCCCGGCCAGCAGAGGACCGCACAATGAAAAGCATCATCGCCCGTGTGATCCGTGGCGCAACGCGCCGACGTGTCGCACTCACAGTCTCCGTCGCAATCGTGCTGGCCTTGCTGTTGGTAGCCGCGCCCGCGTTTGCCGGGGACGTTTACAGCAACATTGGGCCTGCCCCGCAGGTGACGGGCGGCGGCATCTTCGGTCGCTACCCGATCGCCAACTACCAGCTCGATCAATACTTCCCCGCGATCAGCGTCGGGCTTACAAGCGGCGTGGACGTGTCCGGCGTCGTGCCGATGATCGCCTACTTTTTCGCGCAGGCGCTTTGGGGGATCACCTCATTGCTTGCTTACGGGGTAATCACCCTGTTTGGGTTCGCGTTCAACCTCGATTTGATTAACGGGAACGGCAGCCCCGGCTCCGGCGCGCTCACCCCCGTATCGAGCGCGATCCACAACATCTACGCGAGCACGTTCGGCGCCCCGTGGCTGGTGGTCGCCATCCTGTGCGCGGGGTGCTGGGCGATGTGGAAGGCGCTCGTGCAGCGCCGCTACACCGAGACAGCCGGCGCGCTCGCCGTCTCCCTTCTGTATTGCGTGCTTGCGATCGGGATTGTCACTCAGCCCGAACGGACGATCGCACCCGCGAGCAAGCTGTCTAACGAGATATCCGCAGGACTGCTGTCGCTCACCAACCAGGGCAGTCTCTCAAGCGAACAGCAGGCCAAGAGCGCAGCCAGCGACCAGCTTTTCAACCTGCTCGTGCTGGACCCCTGGACCGTCCTTGAGTTCGGCGGGATCGAGCACTGCACCACCACCAGCGGCGGAAAGACGCGCTCCGTCGCGGTACGCCCGTTGAGTAGAAACCCCGGCCAAGATACGCGGCTCGCGGCGCAGCTCGAAAACGGGGTGGAAGTCCACGCGGAAGGTAAGACGTGCATCAACAACCGCGACAAGTACGCGCCGCACTTTCTCGCCTACTCATTCCAGAGCAAAGATCGCAACTCAGAGCACGAAGCGCTCGAAGAAGGCAACACCGGGGATCTCCCCAGCTCTGACCCCGGAAAGACAAACGGCACATATCGGCTCGGCAAGGCGGATGAGCCAGCCGCCGAAGCGATGGGCAAGGGCGGCCAATACCAGCGGATGCTGCTGTCGATTGTGATTCTCGGCTGCGAGATCGGCGCGTTCCTGCTACTCGGTGCGCTCGCGCTCGGGGTGATCCTCGCGCAAATCCTTTTGTTGACGCTTCTCTGTTTCGCGCCCGTCGCTCTTGTGCTCGCGGTATTCCCCGGACGCGGCCACGACTTCTTTCGCTCATGGCTCGGGAAGCTCGCGGGCTACCTCATGCGCAAGATCGTATACAGCCTGATCCTCGCCATTGTGCTCGCCGTCTGCCAAGCGGTCGGGGACGCGACCTCAAACCTCGGATGGCTACTCGCGTTCGTGTTGCAGGCCGCGTTCTTGTGGACCGTGTTCATCCAGCGCGAGCGACTGACGAAAGACCTACTCGCCGCGACCGCCGGCCCGCACGCGGCACAAGAGCACACCGGGCGACTTCAGAACCTCTACTACGCCACCCGTCTCACACAAATGGCGCGGCGGCGGCGACGCAAACAACCCAAAAAAGACCCGCCGAACATCAACCTTTTTCTCGGCGACTCACTTTCACCAACCACCGACCGAAACGAGGAGGCCACCGTGGCTACCCCTAGTTCGCCACCACGGGGCACGGACGTACCCGAACCGGGCGATGACTACGACGAGCCGATCGCCGGTAGTGAAGGCGGACCGCTGCCCGTCTCAGACGACGACGACTTCGACCCCGACGAGGAGCCCGCATGAGCTACCGCGTCGAACAAACAGACCCGCTCACCCTTCTGAGTGAGCTACCTAGCCAGTGGGCGCAAACGTGTGTGACTAGCCCGAGGCGAGACGAGCCAGTCTCCTATCTGCTCGCGGTGCTCGATGAGGTTCGCCGGGTGCTGCGCGAGGACGGGACGCTCTGGCTCGCGCTCACCAGGGGCGGCAACTCACACGAGCTGACACGAGCGCTCAGAGATACGCCGTGGCTTCGGCCCGAGGCGCCGCTCAGCACGCCGCGCCAGGTCGTGCTGCTCACCAAGAGCGAGCGGTTTCTCTTTAACCCCAGGCGCGGCGTGGGTGTCACGCGCTCGCCGCAAGAGCCGGGCTGCCCGAGATACCCGGTGCCGCAGCGGCCGGGGCGCGGCTGCGCGAGCTGCCCGTTGCCTCGCCGGGCGTGGTGTGTGTCATCCCCCGGAGCGGCGGGCGTGCTGCCAGTCGAGGTGATCGAGTGGTGCGTGCTCACGAGCACCGCGCCGTACTCGTGCGGCGCGTGCGGAGCGCCGTGGACCCGGACAGTCAAGGAAACGCGAAGCGGCCGGCACTGGCGGCCCACGTGCCAGCACCACAATGACCGGGGGCGCTGTCTGGTCATCGACCCGTTCTGCACTACGGGAGACGCAGGCGCGGTCGCCGTTCGTCGTGGGCGTGACTTTCTCGGCGTCGAGATCGACCCGTCGAGCAACGAGGCCGTTAGCCGCCGACTCAGCTACGCGCAGGGGCACAGGCGATGAGCCCGGCTGCTTGGATGCTCCGGCAGCGCGACCGGCCGCTCGCCGAGCACGAGCGCCGCACCGCGCTCGTGGCGACGGTCGTCGTGCTCATCGCCGCCGCGCTCGGATTTGCAAGCACCAGGCCGCTCGCACACGGCACACCGGCTCCCGACCCTCGCCAGCCCACGCCGGAATCCTCGGCAGACGGGGAGTTGTCGCCGGTCGCGGCGCACGCGAGCCGGGCGTTTCTCGTGGGCTACCTCGCCTATACCTGCGGTCGCGCTCCCGCTAGGCGGATCATTGACGCTACCGGCGTGCTGCTCGTGGCGCTCGCGGAGCACCCGCCGCGAGTGTCGCCCGCGATGCGCTCCGCGTATCCGCGCGTGGTCGAACTTCACGCCGCCCCAGCGCCGCCCGGCGAGGTTGGGGTGAACGCCGTTGTCAACGGCGGCGGGTTGATCGACTACACACTCGGGCTGATCCTCGCGCAGCAGGGCGGGCGGCTGCTCGTCACAGCGTTGGAGCAGAGCTGATGGACGAGCAGCGCAGCCGGACGGGGTTGTGGCTGTGGCTCGCCGGGAGCATCGGCGTGACCGGCCTTGTGGTCGTGGCGATCTTCGCGCTCGCGGTCGCTGTGCTCGGCGCGAGCTTCACCGGCTGCCAGCCCAGCGCCACGCCCGCCAGCCCCACGAGCGGGCCGACACCATCGGCCTACGCCGTGCAGAGCATCCCGCCCGAACGCCTGCGGCTGTACGAGCAAGCCGGGGCACGCTTCGATCTCGACTGGTCTTTCTTGGCGAGCATCGGGGCGCAGGAGTGCGGCAACGGCGAGTGCGCCGGCACCAACAGCTCGGGGTGCGCTGGGCCTATGCAGATCGCCTACGTCCGGGGGAGCGCGTGCAGCCCCGGCGCCGGCCCGACGTTGTGGGAACGCTACGCCGTCAACGCCCACCCCGGCCATCCCCTCTCGATCAACGATCCAGCGGACGCGATCTACACCGCCGCGCGCATCCTGCGCGAGGACATGGGCGCCCCACCGACCGGCGGCAGCTACGCCGAATATCACCAGGCAGCGTGCCACTACTACGGAGCCTGCGCCGACAGCACCGTCAGCTACGCAGACGAAGTGATGGCCCGCGCGGTGCAGTACGGGTTCACCGGCAGCGGAGCGCCGGCCGCGAGCAGCCCGCCGCTTGCGCAGCCCGTCTCCACCGGAGGGTGCGAAGCGGCCGTGTTCGCGCCCGAAGCCGCCAGCTCGCAGGCGATCGTCAAAGTCGCCGAAAGCCAGATCGGCCAGGGCGAAAACGCACCCGGCTCGAACTGCACGATCTACGGCCCGTGCGAGGAGTGGTGCTCGCTGTTTGCCGCGTGGGTTTGGCAGCACGCCGGGGTGCCGCTGCCCGGTCAGACCGCCGCCTACGGATACTCCGGGTCGCTCTACATGTGGGCCAAGGAACACGGCGGCAGAGTGCTACCGCCGAGCGCGACGCCAGCGCCAGGCGATGCGATCTTCTACGGCACCGGGCCAAGCGAAAGCGCGCACGTCGGGATCGTCGCCCAGGTGCTCCCGAACGGTGAGATCGTCACCATCGAGGGCAACTACGCCGGGCACGTAACCCGCGTCGGCCCATTCCAGGCGAGCCATCCAGTCGGCGAGGCCGCGCCCGTCTACGGGTACGCACAGCCGCCGAGCGTCACTACGCAGCAGACGGGAAGGCGGTCGGGATGACGGCTCCCATCGTGTACCAACTGTGGGACCAACTGAGGGACCAACTGTGGGACCAACTGCGGTTCACCACAGCAGGTGAGGCGATTCCCGGTTTCCGGCTTGGTGGTGCGGGATCGCGCGGCTTCGCGTTTTTCGAGATCTCTATCTGTGGTGACTTGGGGTGACTGGCTGCCCCTCACAGGACGCTCGGCCGCTCTTGGGTGTCGTAGGCGTGCTGGTAGCGCTCGCACTGCTGCGTAGCCGTGAGCTTCCCGCATGGGTAGTCCAGCACACCGGATCGCTCACTCTGTATGTGGCGGCACCGACAGCCGTGGTTGCCCTAGCGGCGCTCACGTGTCGTGTCGTCGTGACTCGTCGCTCGCTTGCCCGGCGTGTGCGGCTCGTGGTACTCGCGCCCGACAGCTTCTCGCCAACGCTCGACGGGGTGCTCCGCTGGGCCGCGCAGCTTTCCCGTGTCCGGCGGCTCGTCGGCGGCTGGCTCGATCCCCGCGCGAGCGCCGTGCGGGTGCTGCTCGACGGCTCGGTGGATGGCGCGATGCGCTACTCGCTGGTGGTGCCCGAGCGCGCCCTGCCCGCGATCCGCTCGGCGCTCAGCAACTACGACCGGGTACAGGTCCGCCAAGCAGACCCCGAGCCGCCGATCGGGGACGGCGGTTGCGTGATGCGCGCCGAGCTTCGCCTCGCCCGGTCAAGCAGCGAGCCACTTGCGCACCTTGCGCTCGACCCCGATCCGTTGCAGAGCTTCGCGCGGGCGCTCGCCGGCCTTGACCCTCAGCGTGAGCAAGCACAGGTCGCCGTCGATCTCCTGCCCTGCACCGCCGGGGCACGGCGCCGGCTACGGCGCTCCCTGCTGCGCCAGGCGCGGCGCGATCACCCCGCCGTCCCGTACACGGCCGGCGGCGGGCTGCTCGACGTGCTCAGCGGTGGGCGTCCGGTTGGGCGTCAGCCGGCAGCCGATGTTGTCGAGCAAAGGGCGCAGCGCGAGCAGATCGCCGCAAAGGTCTTGCAAAACGAGCCGCTGTTTCACCTTCAGGTGCTCGTGCGCTGCCATGCCCCGGTGAAGGGCATGGCCGACGAACGGCAGCAAGCCATTCTCGGATGCCTCGACGCATGGGCGGGCGCCAACTCATTCCGCGTCGTCGGCGTGCGGCTATTTGGGGTCGCGTTCCTTGGCTCCGATCTTCCCGGCCGCCGGGCGTGGTTTGACCGGCGCATGGACACCGGGCTATTCCGCCCAGCACGCCAAGGTGTCGTGAGCGCCCGCGAGGTAGCAGGGTTCTTGAAGCCGCCGACGATCAACTGCGCGGCTCCCGACGTGCTGCGTCTCGGCGCCGCCGTGTACCCGCCGCCGCGCAACCTCCCCGAGTACACCGGGCAGCGCGACGTGCTCCCGCTAGGCCGCGTCAGTGGCGAGCGGGGACAGCGGCTCGTCGGGCTGCGCTTGCCGGACACGTTCTTTACCTACGTCGCCGGCAGGAGCCGATGGGGAAAGACCGAGCTAGCGATCACACAGTTCCTAAGCCTTGTGCGCTCCGGGCACGGCGGCATGTTCTTGGACCCGCACGAGGACGCGATACGGCGGATCAAGAGCTGCCTCACCGAGCCCGAGCACGCACAGCGGATCATCGAGCTTGATCTCGTCGGCGCCCGCTCACGAGAGGGACAGCCCGGCTGGAACTTGCTCGCCGCTCGCGGCCTGACTGACGACGCGAGGGAGCGGCGGGTCGAGGCGATCGTGGACAGCTTCGCAAGCGCGTTGCAGTGGGGTGAGCGCAACAACCGTGCACTCACGCTCACCACACAAGCGACGGCCGCGCTGATCGAGCTTTCCACTGTTCTGCCCGCCGAGCTACAGCCGACGATCTTCCAAATCCCGTCGCTGTTGGGTAATCCCGAGTGGCTAGCGGCGATCCTGCCGTACCTCTCAGTTCCGCGCCGCCAGTTCTTTAGCGAGCGGTTCCCGAGGATGGCCGAGGAGGCAATCACTCCGGTCACGAACCTGATCGACCGGCTGCGCTCATCCACGCAGCTCGCCGCTTTGCTCGGCTCCCAGCACACCACCTACGACATAGCCAAGGCGATGAGCGAGGGGCGGATCGTGCTCGCGTGCCCCGGCGCCGGGGGCGCCCGCGACCGGCTCGTGGCGAACCTGATCGTGTTCGACCTTTTGCACGCCGCGAAGGGCCGCGCGCATATCCCACCCGAGCGCCGCCGCGAGTTTTACGTCACGCTCGATGAGGTCCAGACCTACGACGGCGCATCTTCGGGAAACCTCGCCGCGCTGTTGGAGCAGACCGCCAAGTACGGGGTAAGGGCGACACTTCTCAACCAAAACCCCGAGCGGCTAACCAACGCGACGCTCAACGCGCTGACGACCAACCGCTCGCACCTGATCGTTACCGCGCTGAACGCGCACGCCGCCGCGCTGATTACCCGCGAGTGGGCGTCCGAGCCGCCAGCGAGCGCGATTACCAACCTGCCGCGCCACACGTTCATCGCGCAGGCCACCCACCACGGCGAGCTAACCCGCCCGTTCCAGTTCGAGAACCTTGCCGTTACTGAGCTGTTCGCCGACGCTCACCACCCCGAGCACGTCGCCGACATACAGCGCACAATCGACCAAGCATCCGGCCGCGCGAGCGCCGCCGAGACGATCCGGGCGCTCGACACCCTCGACGAACGCATACGCGCACACCTCGCCACGAAAGCCGGCGACGTGGCGAAGGCGAGCACGCCGGAACGCGCAGCGTTGCCGAAGCTACCCGATCTCGAGAGCGCGGACGCATGACCGCGCCCCAGCGACACGCCGAGGCAAGGGCGCTGCCCACCGTCGCGGTCGAGGTGCTTGAAAGCCTGCACCAACACCGGCTGCTCACGGTGCGCCAAGTACATACGCTGCATACGCCTTCCACGCGGCCACGTTGGACCTATCGCATCCTCGCCGGGCTCGCCGAGCGTGGGCTCGCCGACCACGTAGCCGGACCCCACCGCCGAGGGCTCTGGTTCCTCACAGCCCAAGGCGCGGACACGATCCAAGCAGCGGGCACGCTCGCCGAGCCCCGGCGCCGGGTCACGACCCCCGCGCAGGCAGCAGGCCCATTGCGCGCGCACACCATCGCAGTAAATGACACCGGGATCGCGTTCGTCAAGGCCGCCCGCGAACGCGAGGGCGACGGCTGCGGCCCGCTGTCATGGCGCCACGAGATAGCGCACCCCTACACCGCCGGGCGCAGCAGCAACGGCACCCATCTGGTGATCGCCGACGCGCTGCTGTCCTACCTCCAAGCAGCACCCGACGAGTCGCTGATCCTTCACCAACGGTTCATCGAGCTTGACCGAGGGACGATCCCGCCCGAGCAGCTTGCCGCGAAGCTCGCCCGCTACGCCCAGCTAAACCACTACAGCCCCAGCAACCAGACCCCCGAGGGACCGTTGTGGCGAGCGTACTACCGCACATTTCCCCCGGTGCTCGTCGTGCTCGCCGACCAAGCCCCGACAGCGGCACGTAGGCGGGTGCAGAAGACGATCGCGCTGTACCGCTCCGACCCCTCACAAGGCCGCTACGGGACCGTGCCCACGTCTTTCACCACGCTCGCGGAGCTGACCGCACGCGGCCCATTCGCACCGATCTTCATACCCGCTGAGCAGCCGGACCACTACCGGGACTGGCTCGACAACACACCCACCAAAACCACTGAAAGGTGAACCACAGATGCACCCGCAGACCCAAACCACACACTCACGCCTAACCCATCGTCGCGCACCCGACCAAGGATGCCCGGCGACATCACGACGCCCACGACGCCGAACACGAGTAAGAACCCACGAGCCGTACCGCACCGCCGACCTGCCGCTCGCGGTCTGGCCGTGCGCGCAGACGACTAGCCAGTGGCAGCGCCACGGTCGCTACCTCCCCGAGTCAAACCGGCATCCCGGCAAGATGCTCCCCGCGCTCGCCCGCCGAGCGATCGAGACATACAGCGATCCGGGCGACCTCATCCTCGACCCGATGTGTGGGATCGGCACGACACTCGTGGAGGCAATCCACGCTGGCCGCCGAGCAGTCGGTGTGGAGCTGGAGCCCAGATGGGCGAAACTCGCACGCGCGAACATCGAGCACGCCCACCAGCAAGGCGCCAGCTCCCCCGCGCACGTCATCGAAGGCGACGCACGCCAGACGCCACGGCTGCTCACAGACGCACATCACCGGCAGGTCGATCTCATCGTGACCTCGCCGCCCTATGCCTGCCAGATAGCGGACGTGTCCAACGAGAACATTGTCAGCGGGAACGGGCCGATCCGCCGCGTTGATACGACCAACTACAGCGCTGACCGAAGCAACCTCGGACACGCTCGCGGTGTCAACTATCTGGCCGCGATGGGCGAGGTGTACGAGGCGTGCGCCGCAGCATTGAAGCCCGGTGGGTTTCTCGTGCTCGTCACCAAGGACATGCGCTCGGGTGGCGCGCTGCACAACCTCAGCGGCGACACGATCACGCTCTGCGAAGGCCTCGGTCTGCGGTACTGGCAGCGCGTCATCGGCCTACTCGCCACGCTCCGCGACAGCGAGCTTGTGATGCGACCCTCGTT
>Ga0070766_10001061_pt1 | contig 13000 bp, 9 predicted proteins | sample HubBroMetageWFT6_FD_69782 | JGI IMG/M metagenome (GOLD analysis project Ga0070766, IMG submission 69782) | Warmed and freeze-thawed soil microbial communities from the Hubbard Brook experimental Forest, New Hampshire - Hubbard Brook CCASE Soil... | ecosystem: Environmental > Terrestrial > Soil >...
AACATGCTGATCGTTGCCGCCTTCCCGGTGCTCACCGCGACGTTCGCGATGCTGTTGCTCGACCGCTATTGTGGCTTCCACTTCTTCACGAACGACTTCGGCGGCAACCCGATGATGTACATCAACCTGATCTGGATCTGGGGTCATCCGGAGGTGTACATCCTGATACTGCCGGCATTCGGCGTGTTCTCCGAAGTGGTGGCGACCTTTTCCGGTAAACCGCTGTTCGGCTACCGCTCGATGGTGCTTGCCACCATGGCCATCTGCGGACTGTCCTTCATGGTGTGGCTGCACCACTTCTTTACCATGGGAGCGGGCGCCAACGTGAACGCCTTCTTCGGCGTCACGACCATGATCATCGCCGTGCCCACGGGCGTTAAGGTCTTTAACTGGCTCTTTACCCTTTATGGAGGCCGCGTCCGATTCACCGTGCCGATCTACTGGATGCTCGGCTTCGTTGTCACCTTCGTTATCGGGGGCATGACCGGGGTGCTGATGGCAATTCCGCCGGCCGACTTCGTGCTCCACAACAGCTTGTTCCTCATCGCGCACTTTCACAACGTGGTGATCGGCGGCGTCGTATTCGGGGCGATGGCGGGCTACACCTACTGGTTCCCCAAGGCGTTTGGCTTCAAGTTGAATGAGCGCCTGGGCAAGGCCGTCTTCTGGTGCTGGTTTATCGGCTTTTACCTCGCCTTCATGCCGCTCTACGCGCTGGGGCTCATGGGTGCGACCCGACGGATGCAGCACTACCCGGACACGCACTGGCAGCCGCTGATGGTGGTGGCCCTCGCCGGCGCCGTCGTGATTCTTCTCGGGATTTCACTCACCGCCGTGCAGCTCGCGGTGAGTATTCGCCAGCGGCACGCGAATCGGGATCGTACCGGAGATCCCTGGAACGCACGGACTCTCGAGTGGTTGATTCCTTCGCCGCCGCCGGCCTGGAATTTCACCCAGCTGCCGAACGTTCAGGGCACCGACGCCTACTGGCAAATGAAGGAGGAGGGCATGGGTCGCCGCATGCTGTCGAGCTCGTTCGTGGATCTTCACTTACCGCACAACACCCCCGTCGGAGTCTTCATGGCGTTCTTTGCGGTGATCTTGGGATTCGCGTTGATCTGGCGGATCTACTGGCTTGCGGCCGTGGGGCTCGCCGGCGCAGTGGCGGTGGCCCTGGTGCAGTCCTGGAGGACTGATCGGGAGGTGCGGGTGCCAGCGGAGGAAGTTGCGGTATTCGAGCGCGCGCATGCCCCCCTTGTGCACGACGCGCCCAGCGCGGAGCTCGAGACAGTGGTAGCGGGAGGTCGGTCATGAGCGCCGGGGAACAGGCTCTGACCGGTACATTGGCCGTTCCGCTTTCCCTGCGTGGGCCGGCTTCCGTGCGAGTGGTCGCGGGTTTCGGGTTCTGGCTCTTCCTGTTGTCGGACATCATCATCTTCGCCGCTCTATTCGCGAGCTATGCCGTGCTGTCCGGCTCGACGGCAGGCGGCCCGAATGCCGCAGAGCTGTTCGATAAGCGGCACGTCTTCCTGGAGACCCTGTGCCTGCTGGCATCCAGTGTGACCTGTGGGTTCGGCACGTTGGCGATTTATCGATCCGACGCGCGAGCGATGTATTTCTGGATGGGGATGACCTTTCTGCTGGGGTTGTGCTTTCTGACGATGGAAGGCAGAGAGTTCGCGAGCCTGGTTGCTGCCGGCGCCGGCCCCTCGCACAGCGCCTTCCTGTCGGCGTTCTTCACTCTCGTCGGCACGCACGGACTGCATGTCACCCTGGGGCTGGTATGGCTCGTCGTCATGCTGCTTCAGGTGTCGACGCTCGGCTTCCATCCGATGGTCGGCCGGCGGTTCTTCTGCTTCGGCCTGTTCTGGCACGCCCTCGACATCGTCTGGATCGGGGTATTCACCATCGTCTATCTGGGAGCGAAATAGTGGACATGCAGGTACAGGCAGAGGGTCAGGCGCCCGGGGTTGATCCGCACGAGCGCCATGGTGCACGCAGTTACCTGATTGGGCTCGCGTACGCGCTCACTCTGACGTTGGCGTCGTTCTGGGCCGCCTCCACGTCGCTCGTCTATGCGCCCGCGGTGCCGATATTGCTCGCGACATTGGCGATCGCGCAGATGGGCGTGCACGTTGCGTTCTTTCTCCATATCTCTACCGCACCCGATCAGGCGAACAACTTCCTCGCATTGGCCTTCGGCGTGTTCGTCACGGCCCTCATTGTTTTTGGCTCGCTGCTGATCATGGCCAATCTCAACCACCATATGATGCCCATGGATGAGCTGATGAAGATGCAGCGCTAGTCGCCGCATCCACGTGGTGAGCAACTATGCGGGTCATCATCCTTGGAATGTGCGCTCTACTTGCCGCTGGCGTGCTCGGAGCTATGGTGGTCTCGGTCTGGAGCAGTCGCCGCACCGCCGATCGCACACCCGACTTCCGCCAGGGTATCGTCGCAGAGCTCGTGTGGGCCGCGATTCCTTGTTTAATGGTTATCGCCGCTGCAATTCCGGCGGCAATTGCGATCATTGCGGCACGTGAGTAGATCTGGCCGGTACCAATGACCGCTACATCGCCGCGGTCAGATCCATCCGCCGACACACATCACAGTCCGCTCGTCGGTGAAGCTCGATCGCTTCACCGTCCTCTTTCCCCTCTGCCTTCGCGGCTGCTTCCGGGAGCGTGCGAAGCCACTTCAGTCCAGCTCGAAATCGCTATAACACGCTCGCATAGGGCAAGACTTTGCGGCTGGCTGTGGGCTTGATACCAAGGTGCAATAGAACTTAAGGGCAAAGCTCATTAATTTCACACCGTGGCCAACAATCAGTCTGAACTACCTGTACCGGAGAAGTGAAATGACAGACCGAAAACCCATTCGCCGTATCGGAGTCGTCGGCACCGGTGTGATTGGAGCAAGTTGGACGGCACTATTCCTTGCCAAGGGACTGCAGGTCACCGCGACAGACCCGGCGCCGAATGCGGAAGCCTCACTAAAGAAGTTTGTTGAGTCCGCTTGGTCGACGCTGAAACGAATGGGACTCTCTCCCGGTGCGTCGCAGTCGAACCTGAAATTCACACCGGACGTCGCCCAAGCACTCGCAGGCGCGGATCTCGTCCAAGAAAACGGGCCAGAACGGATTGAATTCAAGCAGAAGCTCTACGGGCAGCTTGACGAGCTGCTGCCACCGGAGTCGATTATCGCCTCGAGCTCATCGGGGCTCATCATGAGCGAAATTCAGAAGGGAGCTACGGCTCATCCCGAGCGCTGTGTCATCGCGCATCCCTTCAATCCGCCACATCTGATCCCGCTGGTCGAAATTGTCGGCGGGGCAAAGACCTCGGAAGAGACAATCCGGCGGGCGACGGAATTCTATCAGTCGATTGGAAAGCAGACCGTTCGCCTTTACAAGGAGCTGCCCGGCCACGTCGCCAACCGCCTGCAGGCCGCAGTGGCACGAGAGGTCTATCACCTCGTCGCGGATGGAGTGCTGAGCGCCGAGGACGTCGACAGCGCACTGAGCTGGGGGCCGGGTCTGCGATGGGGCGTGATGGGCAACATGATGCTCAACCACCTGGCCGGCGGCTCGGGCGGGATCAAACACTTCTTCGAACAGTTCGCCGGCCCGATGACAGCTTCGTGGAGCTCGCTTGGCTCGCCCGTGCTGACACCGGAGGTGCAAAAGAAGCTCATAGACAGCGTCGAAGCGGAGGTGGGCAAGCGCACCGTCGAAGAGCTGGAGGCGGAGCGGGACGAGCTTCTCCTTGGATTGCTCGAACTGCGCAACAGACCTCGCGAAACTGCGGCTGCTCGACAAGCCACCGCTCGCGTCGGCTGAGCGAGCTTCCACGCCTCGACCCGAAGCTTGATCTCCGCGGGAGTGCGCCGTCAGTTCTACAGGAGCATGTGAAATTATGAGTCCTCCTGATTCGAGTGTCCAAGTGCGTGATGCGGTCGAACAGCTTCCGTCAGCGGTGTATCGTGTCGGAGCCAGGCCGCGCATCGTCATCGTCGGTGGGGGTTTCGCCGGAATTGCAGCGGCGCGCGCGGTGCGGCACGCCGATGCTGACGTCCTCCTGATCGATCGGCGCAATCACCACATATTTCAGCCGCTCCTCTATCAGGTGGCAACGTCGCTTCTGTCTCCGGCCGACATCGCCGTACCGATCCGTCAGCTCGAGGTGAAGCAGCCAAACCTGAGCGTACTTCTGGCAGAGGTCGTCGGTATCAGCCTGGCTGACCGAACCGTGGATGCGTCTTCGCCGGGGGGCGAGCAGCGCAAGATCGCCTTCGATTTTCTGGTAATCGCGACCGGCATGCGCCCCAGCTACTTCGGGCACGACGAGTTCGCTCGATATGCGCCGGGCCTCAAGAGCCTAAGTGACGCCGAGACAATCCGAACGAAGATCCTGGCGGCGTTTGAGTCGGCCACGACGACCGATGATGAGGCAGAGCGCGCACGGCAGATGACGTTCGTGCTTGTGGGTGCTGGTCCAGCCGGGGTGGAGCTGGCCGGGTCCCTCGCGCACCTGGTGAACGTGACGCTGCGCGGCAACTTCCGCCGTATCAATCCGGCGACGGCTCGCATCATTCTGCTCGATGGGGCCAACCGGGTTCTGCCGACGTTTGCCGAGTCGCTGTCGCGCAAGGCAAAGAAGCGCTTGGAGACGCTCGGCGTGAAAGTTGTTACCGATGTGAAAGTCGAAACGGTCGACGAGAACGGCGTGATCGCGGGAGGAAGCCGCATTCCGAGCGCAACAGTCCTGTGGACCGCAGGCGTCGCGGCTTCGCCGGTTACGAAATTGCTCGGTACCAAAACCGACCGTGCAGGGCGCGCTCTGGTGGATCCTTTCCTGAAGGTCGTTGATGCGACCGGGGTGTTTGTTGTCGGCGACACGGCGTCCGTTATGCAGGATGGACACCCGGTACCCGGTGTGGCGCAAGCGGCGATTCAGGAAGGGCGGTATGTCGGGCAACTAATTGCGCAAGAGCTGCAAGGACGCCGGGTCACGCGGCCGTTCCGCTATCTCGACAAGGGCAGCATGGCGGTTGTGGGCAAGAACTACGCGGTGCTGGAGCGCGGCTCGCTCCGCATGAGCGGTTTCCTAACGTTTCTGGTTTGGGCATTCATTCACATCCTTTCCCTGCCCCAACTGCAGAACCGCCTTCGTGTGGAACGCCAGTGGCTTTGGTCATATTTCAGCGGTCAGCGTAGCTCACGGCTGATTCCAGAGCGGTCGGCGGACACGGGGCGTTGAAGCTGCACGGGCTGACTTTTGCCCCACGCCATTCTGGCCATGGAGGAATTGATCGCGACCCTCAACTCCTGAGAAGGTCTCTCGCGTTCTGCATTCACCACCCCGGTCGATAGAGGTAACAGCAATGTCCAGCGGTCCCACCCAACGCATGACAATCGGCGACTTCCTGCTTCGCCGTCTCGGAGATGCCGGCGTCCAGCACGTCTTCGGCGTTCCCGGCGACTACAACCTCGCGCTGTTGCAGCAGCTCCAGGACACCGGCACGCTGAAATGGATCGGCACGTGCAATGAGCTGAACTCCTCCTATGCGGCGGACGGCTATGCGCGACTGCATGGCCTTGCTGCGCTACTGGTAACGAACGGCGTTGGCCCCCTGAGCGCGATCAACGGTGTCGCCGGATCCTACAGCGAGCACGTTCCGGTCATTTGCATCAGCGGATCGATACCGCTCAGGTCCATCGACCGCGGCCAGGGGATGCACCACACGATGGCCGACGGTACCTTCGACCACTTCCTCAACGCCTATGCACCGGTGACCGCCGCGCGGGCGAGGCTCACCCCTCGCAACGCGGCCGCCGAGATCGACCGGCTGATCCTCACCGCGTGGCGGGAGAAGCTCCCCGTATACATGGAACTGCCGTCCGACATCGCCTATCTCGACATCGAGGTTCCGACGGCTCCGCTCATGCTCGCCGCACCGCCCAGCGACCCGGAACGGCTGCGTTCCTGCGTCGCTGCGATCGCAGGGAGACTGTCCGCTGCCAAGACGCCGGCGATCCTGGTCGATGCGGACGCGGACCGATTCGGCGTCGCTTCCGATCTCATGGAGCTGGCCGAAAAGATGCAGGCTCCAGTGGCAGCGATCAACGCAGCCAAAGCCGTGATCGACGAAACGTTCCCTTATTACCTCGGCATCTACGGCGGCAAGGCAAGCGAGCCGCACGTGCGCGAGACAATCGAGACCAGCGATTGCCTGCTCTGCATCGGCTACCGGCCGATCGAGGTGACGACCGGCGACTTCACGGCCTCGCTGCCGAGCAACACGATCCACGCCCGCGGGTACGCGGTGGACGTCGGCGATGACAACTATCAGGCGCTGACGCTTAAGGAAGTCCTCCGCGGCGTCATCGATGCGGTCCCGCGCGTCACGAACCGCCCTCCGCGCCGTGCTGCGGCAGCGGAGGCGGGCACGCACGCCGAGGGTTCCGCGAAGCTCACTCAGGCTGCCTACTGGCAAGCGATCCAGGGCTACCTCCGGCCCGGGGACGTCTTGTTTGTCGACAATGGAACGTCATTCGTTCTCCTCGGCCTGAAGCTCCCGCCGAAGTGCACCTTCGTTGGCTCCATTAACTGGGGCTCGATCGGCTACTCGGTCGGAGCTCTGCTCGGCGCACTGACCGCAGCGCCGAACCGTCGTCACCTACTGTTCATAGGCGACGGCTCCTTCCAGGTCTCAGCGCAGGAGCTGTCGACGGTTCTGCGGCACGACCACAAGCCGGTGATTTTCCTGATCAACAACGGCGGATACACCATCGAACGCGGGTATCTCGGCAAGGCGGAGCCCTATAACGACGTCGCCAACTGGGCCTACGCCGATCTGCCGAAGGTGTTCCGTCCCGACACCTCCGCCCGGTCGTTCGTCGTCAGGACCGTCGGCGACCTGCAAAACGTCCTCAGCGCGCCGAACGACACGATGATATTCGTCGAATCAATCATGGACCGCTACGACGCTCCCGCCGCGGTCACCACCAGCAGCAACAAGGGCGCCGAGCTCGACTACGGGCCTCGCGGCCCGCAACACCGTGAGGGCGCGCAGCTTCGGCCGCCCATATAGTACGGTAATCCGGGCGCGCTTCACTCCGCCAACCTTGAGGAATCGAACGAGCGCAGCGTCCGTACCGGCCTCGGCGCGCGCACCGGCATCGCCCATGCCCAAGACGGACCAAACGCTTCGGAGATAACCACGTGACCGACAGTAAGACCATTCGCCGCACTGCATCATCGGTACAGGGCTCTGAGTGAAGAAGCGTTCCTGCGCGATTTTGGCAGCGACCTGCCGGCTCCCGGGCCGACATTTTACGTCGCCCAGAGGTCCGAGCTTCTTGGTAGTCTGGGCAGTGCTATTGTGTTGTCGCATCGAGGATTGAGGTAAATTTGAGCAAAATATCCACCCTTGGTGCGCCATTGCTGATTCTTGGAATCGGATCCGAATCGCGGGACTGCAGCACGCGGAACTGACGAAAGGATCGCTAAGAGGGGAACTGCCTTGGCGACGCCTGGACGGGGGGTCAGGAGTCGATTGGCGGCTGCGTGGACACCACTACTGGTGCTCGCCACGCTGACGGTGGTACTGGGGCAGGAGGCTGCGGCGACGCCCGCGGGTCAGCTCGAGCAGATCATCGTCACCGCCGAGAAGTGGGAGCAGCCTGCGGACACCGTAGGCATGCCTATCACTGCCGCGATCGATTCAAGTGGCGCCACGGCCATCGTGCCAGCGCACACGAATGGATCGTCCCTTTCTCCCTCACCCGATGCGGGGCCAAACAGTGTGGGAAAGGAGGCGAAGAAAGATTCTTCCGGCGGGTTTCTCATGGCTCAGGTGGATCAGGGGCAAGCTACGGGCGCTAGTCCCATAGAAAAGAACGAACAAGGTCCGAGACTGGAGGAAGTCCTCGTCACCGCTGAGAAACGCTCAGAAAGCCTCATGGACGTGCCTGCTTCCGTCACCGCGTTGTCGGCGGCAAACCTTCAAAATCAGGGGATAGTCAACTTCTCCCAGTACATGACGTTGGTTCCAAGCCTTGCCGACTTTAGCGGCGGTGCTGAAGGCCATGGCGCGGTAATTCTGCGTGGTCTGAACACGGGGTATTTCCAATCTTCTAACACCGTGGGCTATTACATCGACGACGTTCCGTTCAGTGGGACGAGTGCCTCGAGCTACGGAGCCTTTCTGACTCTGGATCCGGACTTGACCGACGTTGACCATCTTGAGGTTCTCAAAGGCCCCCAAGGAACCCTATACGGAGCCAGCACCCTCGGTGGTCTGATTAAGGTCGTTACCAACCAACCCGATGTCCGCGGCAACTCAGGTGAGATTCAAGTCAGCGGATCGACCACTGACGGCGGAAGCGCCGGGTACGGTCTTGTAGGAATCGCCAATGTTGTCCTGATTCCGGGAGAAGTCGCATTGCGCCTGTCGGGATTTGACCGTGACGACCCCGGTTATATGGACAATGTCGAACTCAACAGAACAGATCGAGGTGTCAGCCGCAAACAGGGTGGCCGTATTTCCCTCCGATGGACCCCGATCGACGGACTCGATGTGCGATTCAGTGTATTTCTACAGAGTCTGTTCGTGCATGGATGGACGTACGAATTCGTTAACCTCGAGACGCTACAACCCTTGACCGGTCCGTATACTTACTTCCTGCACTACGATCCAACGTTTCACACAACCTACGAGGTGTACAACGCCTCGATCGACTACAAGGTTGGCGCCATCGGTACGCTAACCGACTCCACAAGCTACGCGAAATATGCTGACAACGAACAGGAAGACTACACATTATATTACGGCGCTTATTACAACTCATTCGCGCCGGTCCCGGTTCCAGCAGACGCGGCACAGCCATTTCAGCACCTTTCGACATCGCTAGGTAAATTCACCGAGGAGTTGCGCTTCACATCGCAGGGTCTGGGGCGCTTTGAATTTATTGCCGGACTGTTCTACACGAACGAGCGGCCGCTCTTTACGCAGGCTTTCATTAACGCAATACCGCCGAGCCTTCAGCCAATTCCAGGTCCTGATGGAAACATTGTGTCAATTGACGCCCCGGCCGGTTACAAGGAGGAAGCCGGGTTCGCCGACCTTTCGTACTACCTTACCGATACAGTCGATCTGACCCTCGGCGGCCGGTATAGCTACAACAAGCAAGAACTGAACTATTGTCAGACTGGATTCGCCGTCGTCAGCGGTTGTGTGCCGAATGGCAGTTCAGACACGGACTTCACACACCTTGCTGCTCTTGGGTGGCGCCCAACGGCAGACCTGAACGTGTACGCGCGCGTCGCTAGCTCGTACCGACCGGGAGGTCCGCAAACTGAAGACGTTCCCGGATATCCACACTCCTTCAAACCTGATTCCCTCGTGAACTATGAGGTTGGAGTCAAGGGGGACTGGCTAAATCACAGACTACGCCTGGATTTTGCTGTTTACGACATGGATTGGAAGGACGTTCAGATGGCGGAAGACGTAGCTGGCTATGTGATAACGTCGAATGGAGGCAAAGCCACGGTCAAAGGCGCGGAGTTCGAAAGCCGAGCTGCAGCCACGGAACACCTAACGTTCGGTGCGAACTTCGCCTATACCGATGCCAAGCTGAACTCGGTATCTTCGGCCGTAACTGCCGTGACGGGAGCGGTGGCGGGAGATACTTTGCCGTTCACCCCAGCGTGGGCCGCCTCGGTGCTCGCTGACTATACGTTACCCCTTAAAGGAACACTCACCGCGAGGTTCGGCCTTACCTACAGATACCAAGGTGCCAAGTGGTCCGACTATCCAGGTGATCTCCTCAACACCGGGGTGGAAATTCCGCACTACCAGACAGTCGATGTCCGCGCCGGTGTAAATTGGGACCGCTATCAACTGCAGGCGCGCGTAGCGAATCTGTTTGACTCGCGCGGCATCGATACGGTGGTAGATCAACGAATCGAAGATAATCCGCCGGCTTTCGCTGCAATTATTCCGCCGCGCACGTTCGCGATAACATTTGTCGCTAAGTTCTGACCGCAGATACAGAGTCAACACCTTCCCCTGTCATCCGTCAGACTGGAGAATTCTTGGAGTGGAATTGATAAGTCAGCACGAAGACAGAACCACCTTGTCGATTGTGGCCATGGTGATCTTCAGTGTGCTGTCCATAGCAGTTTATGCCGTCCTGCCGTTGCTGGTCGGGGCCACCGTCGAACTGTGGGGGTTCACTACCAAGCAAGCTGGACTTATCGGCGGTGCCGATATGTTAGGGGCAACCGTATCCGCGCTATGCGTGTCGTTAATCGTTCCACGCGGCCGATGGAGGCTCCTGATCGTCTGCGGGATCCTAGTCGCGACGGTGGCGGATGCGCTGTCGGGTCTCACGCGACATTTCCCCGCTATGTTCCTTAGTCGAATCGTCGCGGGTCTGGGCGAAGGAGTCGTGGTGACTATTGCAACGGTCAGCATCGCGGAAACTCACCATCCCGATCGAGTCTACGGTTTCGCGCAAGCTGGCATGGTGGCTTACGGTTCGCCCGCGTTATACCTGATGCCGTCATTGCTCGCGGCCTTCGGCCTGCGTGGAGCGTTCTGGTTCCTAGCTGCACTGACTGCCGCCGCGGCACCATTGATACCACATATGCCCGATTGTGCCCGCTTGAGTGAGAAGTCAACGACACCTATCGGAAAGGTCCGCATATCGGGACCGTCTTTCATTGGCCTCGCAGGCATGTTCACCTACTGCTTGGCGCAAGGTGGAGTGTGGGCTTATCTGGATCGCATCGGCACGGCTCACCATATTGAAGCGCCTCACGTGAGTATGGCCTTGGCGTTGAGTGCGATCGCCGGTTTGGTCGGCGCCTTACTTGCATCGTGGCTCGATGTCCGCTATGGCCGGCTGAAGCCGTTGCTCTGCTCAGGACTCGGTACCGCAATCGCACTGATCACACTCAACGAGAACAACACTTTTGCTGCATTCATTGCAATGACTGCGTTGTTCAATTTTTCCTGGAATTTCGCGGCGCCCTATCAGTTCGGCGCTCTTGCGGAAATTGACCCTTCGCGCCGAACGGTCGCATTGGCGGGGGTTGTCGCCAATGCAGGGTTGGCGGCTGGGCCAATGGTCGCGGCCGCGATCATTACCGAGCGAAGTGTGCAGAACGTAAGCTGGATGGGTGTGGCTTTTCTAGTGGCAAGTCTTTTGTTATTCGGACGGATTCGGATGCATATCGAGCGGCCCACAGAGTTTTGATTCGCTGCAAGCCAACGCGCAATCACGACGCGCCGCTGGAAGAACCAAGCATCGCTTGCGAAATCCGCCTGCCCCACAAACACTCCCTAAGAAGCTTAATCAAATGCGACCACTGTGCACGGTCAATCTAGCAGGCAGAGATAACCGCATGGTCGCCCACGACTGGTGCTGAGGTTATGCTCCGTTTCTGTAGGTCCCAAGTCAGATGAGATCAACGGGACGCTGGTATTTCACAGACGATGCGGTACGATTCCCGTTGCGCGGAGAGAGGCGGCGCGTACCCGTCGCCCTAAGGCACCGTCAGCCAAGAAAACCTCTACGCCGGAGTCCTACAGATGCTGCCGGGTTCGCAGAGCGGCCCGTACTCGGACGGCTCTCAGGTCCTGTGGGAGGACGATGAGCGCGTCTTCCGCCGTGGCTGGCGACTGGACGATGATGGCAAGCGGTGTGCCGCCCTGTTCGTTGTTCCAGCCGCCGAGCACCCATCCCGCTCCAGCCTCGATCAGTTCCGTCACGAATACGAACTAAAGGACGAACTCGACGGGGCCTGGGCGGTGCGGCCGCTGGAGCTGGTGCGCGAGGCCGGTCGGACCATGCTGGTGCTCGAGGACCCGGGCGGCGAGCCACTCGAGCGGCTGCTCGGCGCACCCATGGAGATGGGGTGTTTCTTGCGCCTCGCCATCGGTATTGCGGTGGCTCTCGGCAAGCTCCACCAACGCGGACTCGTACACAAGGACATCAAGCCAGTCCATATCCTGGCTAACGACGCGTCCGGCGCGGTACGCCTGACCGGATTTGGCATCGCTTCGCGTTTGGCGCGCGAGCGTCAATCTCCTCACCCTCCGGAGACCCTCGCCGGCACGCTCGCCTACATGGCGCCCGAGCAGACGGGGCGGATGAATCGTTCGGTCGACTCCCGCAGCGATCTATACGCGCTCGGCGTCATGCTTTACCAAATGCTCACCGGTGCTTTGCCGTTCGCTGCCGCTGAACCGATGGAATGGGTGCACTGCCATCTCGCCAGGCGTCCGGTGCCGCCAGCCGAGCGGCTGAAGGAGATCCCCGGCAACATTTCGGCGATCGTGATGAAGCTGCTCGCCAAGAGGGCCGAAGACCGCTATCAGACCGCTGCCGGCCTCGAACGCGATCTTCGCCGTTGCCAGACCGACTGGGAGGCGCAGCGCCGAATCGACGAGTTTCCACTCGGCGAACACGACACGCCCGACCGACTGCTGATTCCCGAGAAACTCTACGGACGGCAGCGCGAAGTCGAGACCTTGCTCGACGCCTTCGATCGCGTCGTCAAGGGCGGCGCTCCGGAATTGGTCCTGGTCTCGGGCTATTCCGGGATCGGCAAATCCTCGGTCGTCAACGAACTGCAGCCGGTGCTGGTGCCACCGCGCGGCCTCTTTGCTTCGGGCAAGTTCGATCAGTACAAGCGCGACATTCCCTACTCGACACTGGCACAGGCCTTCCAGAGCCTGATCCGGCCGCTACTCGGCAAAAGCGAAGCCGATCTTGCGCCTTGGCGCGACGCCTTGCGGGAGACTCTGGGACCGAACGCAGGGCTCATCGTGGACCTCGTTCCTGAGGTGAAGCTCATTGTCGGAGAGCCGGTGCCGGTCCCTGAGCTTCCGCCACAGGACGCCCAACGGCGCTTCCAGTTGGTGTTTCGTGGATTCATCGGCGTCTTCGCTCGGGCGGAACATCCCCTGGCGCTCTTTCTCGATGACCTGC
>Ga0070766_10001062_pt1 | contig 12991 bp, 9 predicted proteins | sample HubBroMetageWFT6_FD_69782 | JGI IMG/M metagenome (GOLD analysis project Ga0070766, IMG submission 69782) | Warmed and freeze-thawed soil microbial communities from the Hubbard Brook experimental Forest, New Hampshire - Hubbard Brook CCASE Soil... | ecosystem: Environmental > Terrestrial > Soil >...
ATATTCTGTCAAACCTTCATAGACCCAAAGCAAATCATCTTTCATGGGCTGCTGATAATCCGCGGTGGCCAAGCCTTCAGGGCGGCGGTATTTTCCGTTCCAGGAATGGACAAACTCGTGGGGTAGAAGTCCGGCGAAGGCGATCAGTTCGGAGTCATCGATGAGGCTGCGCTCATTGGTGCGATCGTCGCTGGACTCGTGATGCTCGAGGCCGAAGTGAGCAACGTCGTCGCTGAGCGTGACGAGAAAATGATAATCGCGATAATGGCGCGGGCCGAAAAGCGCGCCAGCTTCCGTTACGAGCTGGTTAAAGTGTGTCTGCGTTTCCGGTGACATTGCCAGGGCCGCTTCACTGTCGGCGGCGATGTCCATGAAATGCGCAGGATCCTGGCCGGGCGTGAGTTGAATTTCGCGGAAATATTTCCCGGCAATTACCGGGGAATCGACGAGCGTGTTCAGCGTGACGGGCGAGAAATCGATCAGGTCGCCATTTTGTTTGGGACCAGGGAGGGCCGTGCCGTATTTCCATCCGGCGGGAAGTTTCAGGCTGGGCACGAAAGTGACGTCGCGTATGTCGAAACCTTTGGGGTACATCAAAACTTGATTCCAATTTAGGACGTCCAAGGCATTTGTTGCTGAAGCTCCGGCGGAAAATCCGACGGCGGGCGCTGCAAGCAGAAAATCAAAATCCGCGGTTAGTTTGGTGACGCCGGCAGGGATGTCCAAATGGATGGAGAACATTTCTACTAAGTCGCGGCGCCACGGAATTGATTTGCCAGCGGCGGTGAACTTCAGTCCGGCAACTTCGATGATGGGGCCGTCTGGCATGTGCTCGCCGGGAAGCCATTCAGGGTAATAGAGCGTAAACTCTCCGGCCGAAACCGGAATTTCCATATGCGCGTGCAGAATTTTCTGCGGCGCTCGCGAAGCGTCAACTATTAAGCGAATCGGGCCGGCCTTGGTTTGTGCCTGTGCACTCGCGCTGGTGAAAACGAAAATTGTTGCGAGAAAGAGTCCCGTTATCGAAATTACTCTGCGCATTATTCCCCCGTTCTTCTCCTACCGTATTTTGACGAATTGGACATGATGAGGACTTAGAGACCGAGACTAGCCGATGGTTGCTCTAGAAATTTGCAACCCCTACTTGCGCGAATAAAAATTGCAGCACATCCGTGTCTTCTTCGATGATCTTGCCGACCGGGCGGCCTTCGCTGTGGCCTAACTTCGTGTCGTACATCAGCAGAATCGGTTTGTCGCCGCCTTGCGCCGCTTGCATTTCTGCCGCCATCTTACGGGCGTGCAGCGGGGCCACTCGCGTGTCGCTATCGCCCGTTAGAAAAAGCACGGCCGGATATTTCGTGCCTTTCATTACGTGATGATAGGGCGAGTAGGCGTAGAGAAAAGGAAACTGATTAGGATCGTCGGACGATCCGTATTCAGCGACCCAAAATCGCGCCACTAGAAATTTCTGATAGCGCACCATATCAAGCAGCGGGTAGCCGCACACGATGGCGCCAAAAAGATCGGGACGCTGAGTCATGGCCGCGCCCATTAGCAGGCCGCCATTGCTGCGTCCGGTGATGGCGAGCCGCTGAGGACTCGTATAATGATTCGCGATCAGCCATTCCGCGGCCGCGGCAAAATCGTCAAAGACATTCTGTTTTTTCTCGAGCATGCCCGCGTGGTGCCAGGTTTCGCCGAACTCTCCGCCGCCACGGAGATTCGGCATGGCAAAGACGCCACCGTGTTCGGCCCACACGACCGCATCGTCTCGGAACGCAGGAGTTTCGCTGGAATCAAAACCGCCATAGGCGGTCATCAAGGTGGGATTCGAGCCGTCGAGCTTCAGTCCTTTTTTATAGAAAAGAAACAGGGGGACACGAGTCTTATCTTTGGACTCGTACCAAACTTGTTTTACTTCGAATTTACTGGCGTCTATCGGAACATCGGGCTTGGCCCACACGGCGAACGTGTGTCGGGAAATATCGTAGCGATAGACGGTGGCGGGAATCGCGAAAGATTGAAAAGATAAAAATGCTTCCGAATTTCGCCACCTGCCGTTGATTCCGCTTACGTCTCCCAGCGCCGGCAGCGGGATTTCCCCAGCGGGCTTGCCGTCGGCTTCAAAAACTTTTAGTGCGGACGAGGCGTTTTGGGAATACTGCGCGATGATTTTTCCGCCGGCCAATCGAAAATCTTCCAGCCGCGAATCGCTTTCGGGAATCACTTCTTTCCAGTTTTCCTGCGCGGGATTGTTCAAGGGCACGGCCAGCAAGCGCCAGTTCGGGGCCTTCCAGTTTGTTTCCAAATACAGCGTGTCACCCGCAATTTCGCCTTGGAAGCAGGCATTAATCGTTTTGACGATTGGCGTGATGGGGCCACTGTGCGCGAGGTCTTGGAAATAGACTTCGGACTTTTCGCACGCCGAACCATAGAAAACCATCAACAACAGGTAGCGGCCATTTTCGGAAACATCCACGGACAGAATCTTGTCGGGTCCATAGCCGCCGCCGAAAATTTCCTTGTCTTGTTCGGAGTTGGTTCCCATGGCGTGGTAATAGGCGCGCGGGCCGGCGTCTGTCAGTTTCGAGTAATAAAATCCGGTCTTATCACTTTTGAATGCAGCTCCCGAGAGATAACGCGCACGCGGAAGGGAATCTGGAACTTCCTTTCGCGTTTCGGTATCGATCAAATGGATGGAGACTTCGTCTTCGCCGCCTTTGCGGATGCCGTAGGCGATCAGTTTTCCATCGTCGGAATAACCTTCAAAATTCACGCTGGTGGTGTGGTCAGGGCTGAGCGACGCGGGATCGACGAGCACTTCCTCGGTTCCAGCGGCGCCCCGGTGCATGTACAAAACAAATAAATCCTGGCCAGCAGCGCGTTTGGAATAAAAATAACGGCCTGCTCGCGCCACCGGGAGGTTAATCGTGTCCACCTTGATTAATTCGGCGAGGCGTTTGGAGATCGCTGCGTCACCGGGCAGCGTCTTCAGCAGATTTTGCGTGCAGGCGTTTTGCGCATCGATCCAGGCGCGTGTTTCAGGGCTGTTTTGATCTTCGAGCCATCGATACGGATCACTTACCACGACGCCGTGAATCGTTTCTTTCACGTCTTCCACACGCGTCGGAGGCGGGCACTTCATTTCAGTGGCCTGGGCCGCACCTGGGGCAGACGTGATAGCGATCAATACAATCACCGCCAAGAAAAGAAGTGTTGATCGAAACCGGCGCCGGTCGGTGGGAAGAAACGCGGATTGCAGAAAATGCCATGGCCATTCTGTCGAGGGTTCTGCGGTGGAACTTATCTTCAAATTTTGCTCCCTTCACAAATTTCAAGTGACCGGCGTGGCCATCTTTCGCGGTGGATTGAAGAATGGCAATTCCCTAGTCGTGGCTCTTACTTTGTGACGCACGGCTTCCACGGTAAGTTCCATTTGCAGCTGAAGACCTGGCGCGGCGTGTTCACGATTAAGACTGGCAAGCGCGATCATTTTTTTTAAGGTCGGCGACCAAGTAGTTGAAGTCGCTTTGCCTACTTGCAATCCGCCTCGATACACGGGAACAGGCGTACGCGAAGCTGTGCTTTGCACTTGCGGACCCAGGCCGACGGCATCGTAGAGACGCTCGACATCTTCCCAGTTAATATCCAGACCCATCAAAAGGCGTTTGGCGCCGCGCTGATTTTCTTCGGCCAGGGCTTCACGGCCGATGAAATGTTCCTTCTTCAAATCCACCATGCGGCCGAGGCCGATTTCATACGGCGAATATTTTTGCGATTCGATTAGTGCGCGCTTGCTGCTGAAATAATCGACTTCGATCAGGATGAGTCCAGCTTCGATTCGCGCCACGTCCAGAGCCAGCATGCCGGCGGGATGCAGATCGAACTGGCGGCCATTTTCCATCAGCGCGTCCCAAACTTTTGGCGCTTCGTTCCAAGGCATCCAGATTTCGTAACCCAAGTCTCCGGTGTAGCCGGTGCGCGAAATATCGACATCCACGCCGGCGATTTTTCCACGAGTGAAACGAAAATATTTCAAATTCGCGATGTCGGCTTGCGCAGTTTTCATCAGCAGCCGGCCGGAGGTGGGGCCCTGCACTGCCAGCGCAGCGACTTTGTTGGAGATGTCTTCGATGTTCACGTCGAGGCCGAGCGCGTTTTGATGGAACCAGCGCATGCTAGGGTCGGCGGCAGTCCAGCGATAGGCATCTTCTGCGAGGCGCGAGATGGTGCCGTCGTCGATTACTTTGCCTTCTTCATCGCACCAGCAGCAATAAATGACCTGTGCGACGGCGATTTTATTAATGTCGCGAGTGATCACGCGGTTCACTAGCTTGGTCGCGTCTTTGCCGGTCAAAAGATATTTGTACAGCGGCGAGACGTCGATCATGGCGCTGGCATTGCGGATCGCGTTGTATTCGTGGTCGTGATGCATTTCGTAAACGCTGACGGCGTAGTAGCCCGACCATTCGCGATAGTTCATGCTCTCGCAAAGTTTTGAAGTTCTGTCGTGGACCGCTGTTCCGATCGGCACAATCGCTCCTGTGGTAATGATCTCTAAAAGTTGGCCGCTAAATCGCTCGCAAAGTGCCGGAAAAACTCGGCCCGCGATTATAGGTCGCGGGTACGCGCTATCGCAAGGCGAACTGAGCGCCTGATCCTCAGGCGGGGCGTCATTTTTGCGGCGCCGAAGTGACTGGCGGGATTGAGGGATGAGTGGAAAGCTCGTTGCCCGCGATGATGGCATTGCGAATTTGGCTGTAAATATCCGTGAGTGTGTTGGGCGTGTGCGGGATCAAAATGGTGTTGCTGTGATCGTTTGCTGCAATTTCTTTCAGCGTGTCGAAATATTGAGTCATTAGGACCAGTTGCATGACATCCTGCGGAGTGGAACCGGGAACCGTTTTGGCGAAATCCTCGACCGAATCCTTTAAACCCGTGATAATCGCCTTCCGCTGATTTGCAATACCTTCTCCCTGCAGGCGTTTCGATTCGGCCTCGGCTTCCGCCTGTTTCACCAAAAGCATTTTGTTCGTCTCCGCGCGGGAAACGGTAGCTTCGCGTTCGCGCTGCGCGGCGTTGATGTCGTTCATCGCGGCCTTCACCTTCTGGTCGGGAACGATGTCGGAGATCAGAACTTTGACGATGGAGTATCCGTACTCCTTCATCGAAGCGTCCAAGTTGTCTCGTAGGTCGCTCGCGATGTCTGCTTGGTTCAGGAAGGTATCGTCCAGCTTCATTTTTGGAACGTGGCCGAGAACCACGTTGTAGACCATGGACTCAATCTGCTTGACTGGGTCGGACAGTTTGTAGAACGCGGCTTCGACAGCGTCGGGCATGATCTTGTATTGAATGGACACGGGTATTTGGACGAATACGTTGTCCTGAGTTTTCGTTTCGACTTGCACGTCAAACTGCTGCACTTTCATGCTTAGCCGGCGAACAACGGTTTCGAGATAGGGCGTCTTCCAATTCAAGCCGGGACCGGCCACCCGCGCAAATTTTCCGAGCCGCTGAACGATGGCTACCTGTGCCGTCTCAACGGTGAAAAACGAACCGAGCACTATGCTCAAAGCGAGCAGAACAATGATGGCGATGAAAAACAGAAAAAACGTAGCCATGTTATCTCTCCCGTTGGTTTACACATTAGCCGAGATGTACTTACTGGTTGCGGAGGACGGCGGCATTCTACCTCAACCGTGCTTCGTTTTATGAATTGGAATACGGCAAGAGTGAACGTTCCGAAGCACAGCCTGTTGCGACTTGCCTGACTGTAAGTCAAGGCCATTCTCTTCCTAGTTGTGACTCTGCGGCTGCGCTTGTAGAATGCTTCGACATCTGCGGTGCGCGCAATATTCCGCAAGTTTCATCACGTAAATCCATGGCAAAACGATACGACGTAATCGTAATTGGCGGCGGCCACAACGGCTTGGTGAATGCGGCGTACCTTGCGAAGGCGGGCAAAAAAGTCCTGGTGCTGGAGCGCAGATACGTGCTGGGCGGGGCGGCCGTCACCGAAGAGATCATTCCCGGATTTAAATTTTCGGTTTTTTCCTACGTAGTTTCGCTGCTGCGTCCGGAAATTATTCGGGATCTGGATTTGCCGCGCCACGGGCTGGAGATTCTTCCGCTCGACGGAACCATCACGCCGATGCAGAACGGCGATTATCTGTGGCGCGAGAACGATCATGGCAGAACGCGCCGCGAGTTGGAGCGCCACTCGAAACTGGATGCCGAAGCGTACGAAGAATTCGGGAAGTCGATGGTGGCGATGTGCCGTTTCGTGAAGCCGATACTTGGGATGATTCCGCCGGATCCCAGTTCTCTCGATCCGCGAGATTTGAAGAAGCTGGCGTTCCTGGGCAAGCGTTTCCAATCGCTGGCGGCGGAAGATAAATACAACCTAGTGCAGCTGATGACCATGAGCGCGGCCGATTTTCTGGATCAGTGGTTCGAGACGGACGTGTTGAAGGCGACGATGTCCGCGTCAGGAATCATTGGAACTTTTCTGGGGATTCGCTCGCCGGGAACCGCCTACGTTTTGCTGCATCACTACATGGGAGAAATTGACGGGGCGTTTCGCTCGTGGGGATTCAGCCGCGGCGGCACCGGAGCGATTTCCAACGCGATTGGCAGCGCGGCGAAAGAAGCGGGCGTGGAAATCCGCACGGAAGTGGCGGTCCAGCGGATTTTGATCAAGAACGGGGTGGCGCAGGGCGTGGTGCTGGAAGGCGGCGAAGAAATATATGCGGACGTGATTTCTTCCAGCGTGGACCCCAATCTTACATTTTTGAAATTTATCGAAGAGCGTGAGCTGCCGGGAGATTTTCTGGAAGAAGTGCGGCGTTACAAATATCGTGGATCGTCCGGAAAAGTGAATCTCGCGCTCGATGCGTTGCCGGATTTCACATGTTTGCCTGGGCCCGGCCACCATTTGCGCGGGGCGATGTCGATTTCGCCTTCGATGGAATATATGGAGCGCGCCTACGACCAAGCCAAGTACGGTGAATTTTCACGGCGTCCCTACATCGACATGGTGATCCCGACGCTTACTGACCCGTCTGTCGCGCCGCCGGGAAAACACATTCTTTCGTGCTTCGTGCAATACGCGCCGTACAAATTGAGCAGCGGAAACTGGGACGAGCAGCGCGAGGCCTTTGGTAATACCGTGATCGATACCATTGCGGAATACGCGCCGAATATAAAAAACATCATTATCGGCAAGCAGTTCATCACGCCGCTGGATATCGAACGGCAAACCGGGTTGACCGAAGGAAACATTTTTCAGGGCGAGCTTTCGCTGGAACAACTTTTCTTTTTGCGTCCGGCGGCAGGCTGGGCGCGATATCGCACGCCGATTAAAAAATTGTACATGTGCGGGTCGGCTACGCATCCGGGCGGCGGAATCATGGGCGCCCCGGGACGGCTGGCGGCGCTGGAAATCCTGAAAGACACGGGGAAGGGGAAAAACTGACCGTGGCGGCGCAACGCGAAATCGTGATTCTGGGCGGCGGGCACAACGCGCTGGTGGCGGCATTTTATCTGGCGAAAAAAGGGGTAAAACCGCTGCTGTTGGAACGGCGCGAGATGGTTGGCGGCGCGGCGGTGACCGAAGAGTTTCATCCGGGGTTTCATTGTTCCACGGTAGCGCACGCAGGAGGGCCGCCTCTGGCCGCGATTTTGAAGGATATGCAACTTGCGCGGCGCGGGCTGGAGAAACTCGAATCGCCCGTGCGTGTTTTTGCTCCCACCTTGGAAGGCCGCGCGCTCACGCTTTATACCGAGACGCATCGATCTGTGGCGGACATTCGGAAATTTTCGGCCAAAGATGCGGCTAGCTATGGCGAGTTTGCCGGCGGTCTCGCGCGCGTCGGAACAATCATCGAGCAACTTCTGTTGCTGACGCCGCCGGTGATTGAAAAGCCCTCGAAAGAAGATATTTGGAAATTATTGAAAGTTGGGAGGCGAGTTCGCGGGCTGGGGAAAAAAGAGATGATGCGGCTGATTCGCTGGGGCCCGATGGCTGCTGCGGATTTTGTCGCTGAATTTTTCGAGACGGATGTGCTGCGCGCGGCAGTTGCGGCGCGAGGAATTTTCGGCGCAGCTATGGGGCCGTGGTCGGCGGGTTCCACCGCGCTTTTGCTTTTGCGCGCAGGCGCCGACCCATACCCGGTGGGGAATTCCGGGGTGCCGCGCGGAGGAATGGGGGCGCTGACAGCCGCCATGGCTGCGGCTGCGAAAGAAGCAGGCGCGGAGATTCGCACCGGCGCAGAAGTAAAACAAATTTTGGTGAAAAACGGGCGCGTGACCGGCGTTGCGCTTATGAACGGGGAAGAGATTACGGCGAAGGCGGTGGTTTCCGGAGCCGACCCGCGGCGGACGCTTCTCGGACTGCTCGATCCCGTGCATTTGCCGCCAAGTTTTGTGGTGAAGATGCAGAATTACCGTTGCCATGGGACTGCCGCGAAATTGAATGTCGCGCTAGACGCACTGCCCACCTTCGCGGCGCTAAGAAATTCTTCGGACGGAAATTCCGCGCTGGCGGGGCGGATCCACATTGGGCCCGGCATCGATTATTTGGAGCGCGCGTTCGACGATTCGAAGTATGGCGAATTTTCGCGCGCGCCATATCTGGACATTTCTATCCCATCGATTTTGGATTCGTCCCTGGCGCCTGCAGGGAAGCATGTGATGTCGATCTACATGCAATTCGCGCCGTATAAATTAAAGCAGGGGGACTGGACGCAGCAGCGCTCCGCGTTGCGCGACACGGTCTTGAAGACACTTTCAGCTTATGCGCCCGATCTCACACAGAAAATTCTAGCGGTGCAAACCATCACGCCGAAGGATCTGGAAACCACTTACGGGCTCACGGGCGGGCACCCCTTCCACGGAGAACTGGCGCTGGATCAGATTTTCACGATGCGTCCCTTGCTGGGCTGGGCGCGTTACGCGACGCCGGTAGCGGGACTTTTCCTCTGTGGCAATGGCACGCATCCGGGGAACGGCGTCACCGGCGTGTCGGGACATAATGCTGCGCGCGAAATCCTAAAACATATCTGCAAGTAAGCTACAGGCTTGGCGGCTTTAAGGACGTATCTGAACAGGCGTCCCCACCTGGACGAGCGGCCAGATTTCCTCGATCTCCGAATTCGTCACGGCAATACAACCGTCCGTCCAGTCCACATGCCGCTGCAGACTGCCGACCCAAGCATATTTGTTATCGAGGCCATGTATTTCGATATAGCCCCCGGGCTTCACACCCAGCTTGCGCGCGTGCTCCACGTCGGCGGCATTTGGATAAGAGACGTGAAGGGCAAGATGAAAACGGCTGTGCGGACGCTTCGAGTCAATCACGTAATCACCTTCCGGTACTTTGTGATCGCCTTCCCGTTCCTTCGCTCCGACAGGTTCGCGACTGAGTACCACCGTATAAGTTTTCAGCACCGTACCGTTGCTCATCAACTTCATTGTCCGTGCCGACTTCTCGATGAGGATGCAGTCTGCCTTCGCTGGCGACGGGGGTATTTTTCCGTAGCTCCAACCATTTAGGCACAGCAGCAAGAGACACAGCGCCAGCTGCCGTGCTTTCGATTTCCCAAAGCTGCGCGGCTTAACTTGAAACCGATTGCTGCTAGTTCTCACTGGAATGCGAATGGTGTTTCTTTTTTCTTGTCTGATGATGAGCCTGGCGCTTTTTTTCTGCGACGGGCCGCGGCTGAACTAGTGGCATGTCGGAGTTGAAAATGTCGGCTACCACTTTCCACTTGCCATCCGCCTGCTTTTTCCAAACTTCCGCAAACTTGCCAGTGTCAGAGACCGGCTTACCGTGGGCGTCTTTTGTGGTTAGTTGGTATGTGCCGATGAGGTAGGCCAGATCGCCGGAACGGCCGACTTCGACTTTCGTGGCCTGCCAGGACAGGGAAGTATCGGGGGTGAGCAGGCCCGCCCAGGCGGCGCGAATCGATTGCTTGTCGCTCGCGATGGGAGCGTTGGGTGCCAGCAAAGAGGCGTCATCGCTGTAATACGAGACAGTGCCATCTACGTCTCTAGCGGCGGCCGTCTTGGACCATTGCGCGTCTGCATCGCGAATCGCTTTTTCATCGGCGGCGCGTGTGTCGGGCGGCTTTTGCTCTCCGCATCCTGCGGCAAATAAAATTAGAGCAAGACAGACACACAAAGCGAGCTTCCATGCAAGTCTTCCTTCGTAACGACCGCGCATTGGTGAATCCTCCCGCGACAGAATCTTTGCGTAAATCATCCTTATAACGCCCTCAGTGGTACCATCCCGTTTCGTACCGGGTCAAGAAGAAGAGTAACGTTGTTTGCGAAACGCGTCAGCTTGTTCCACACAACCAGCGCAGGCACTCTCCATATTATGCCCGCGGATTGGATGGCGAACTCTCCTTTACCCTTTCGCACATCAGCGTTACGACGTATCGGCTCCCGTCGGAACAGAATGTTAACCTTTAAATTTCCCCTTCGGAGGTAAGCGTGTCCGCGTCTTTGCCACCCAACGGCGGTGGTGCAGAAAACCGTCGCAGCACTCGAGTGATCCATGCTGTGCCGGTGACCATACGGGCGCAGGATGCGCTAGGCCAATCATTTGAAGAGTTCACGTCAACTGTTACCGTGAACTGCAATGGCTGCAAATACGAGTCGAAGCATTACGTCCCGAAAGGTTCCGGACTCACCATCGAAATTGGCTCACGGCAGCGTGGATCGGGCTCGAGAATATTCCCCGCTCGAGTTGTATGGGTCCAGCGTCCGCGCACTTACCGCGAAATCTTCCATATCGCGGTGGAATTCGAAGTTGCCGGGAATGTTTGGGACATCAAACCTCCTCCTAAAGATTGGTTCGCGCATCCTGACGACGAGGAGCTGATTATTCCGGTGTATCCGGAAGAAGGCGAACCAGTGCCTGTGCTTTTGGCGTCGGCAGCACTTACACAAAAATTAGAAGCTGACATGGCGAAGACTGCTCATGCCTTATTGGCTGAATCTACCTCGGCGACTCCATCGGAGGCCATGACTCTCGATCACGCGGCTTCCTGGCGGACGAATGAGCCGGAACTAAAGATCGCCCGGCAAATCGTGAGATCGAACGTAGAAGCGGCGATGATCGAAGAAATCACGCTGTTGCGCCAGGGCCTTGAAACGCAGCTTCAAGGGGCGGTGCAGGAAACGGTCAAATCTCTGTCGGAGCGAATGGTCCAGCGCATTTTGAGCGCGGTGACCGAGCAAGCAACGGAACAAACCGCGGTGACCGTTGCCGAGGCGCTCCAGAGTTGCGGGGGCAATACTGAGGAGTTGGACGCAAAGATTCGTTTAGGGGCACAAGAAGCGTTGAGCGAGCAAGGGCCGCGCAGGTCGCCGGCGCGCAAGCGTTCGCGTAAACCTCCGAAATAGGGAAAGCATCGTTTCTATCGGGTGAATTGCCTAGTGTCCGCTACGAAACTGTGCCCAAACGAACGGTCTAAATCTGGTTACAATTATATCCTTATAGGAACGACAGCCAGATCGGCAATTGTTAGGAGCCATATGCTGCGACGTTCAACTTATCCTATGAATGTGGAATCCTTATGGGAGAGATAAAAGTTTCTCCATCCACGACCGCCCCGGAGAACAGTGCGGAGCGCCGTCGGTCGCACCGCGTTTACATCACGATGCCGGTAATCATCCGCGGAAAAAACGGGCAACAGACGTTCAGCGAAGAAACGCGCACGGCCTCGGTGAACGCGCACGGCTGCATGGTGCGGCTTGCAGAAAAAGTGGTGAAAGGGCAGGAAGTGGCAATCGTCAACCCCAAGACGGTGGAGGAGTTGCCGTGCACCGTAACATTTGTTGGGCAGAAGGATTCCGGCAAAACGGAAGTGGGGCTGGAATTTATCGAGCCATCACCGCATTTCTGGCGAATTACCTTTCCATCCGACGATTGGGACCCCGCTGAACGCAAACGTCCTTCCAGCACCAGTACGCGCGGTCTGCCCAGCGCTAAAAAGACCTGAGACTTTCCGCAAACTCTAAAAGGCTAAATGGAGCGGTGCGCGCGGACAAGGTGGCGTGTTGTGGGCGCAACTGGGGCGCGATACAATTAATGGTCCAATGATGGCTCGATTATCTTCTGGGAGGAGTTGGCTATGACATCCACTGCGACGCCGCAAACACTGCTGGAGCGCGGCGATTTTCAAAACGAGGCATTCATCGATTTCAGCAATCCTGAGAACCGCAAGTCCATGGAGGACGCGCTGCGGCGAGTGAAGGAAATGTTTGGGCGCGAATACCCGCTGATTATCGACGGCAAAAAGATCACTACCACGGACAAAATCAAGTCAACCAATCCCTCGCATCCGCAAGAAATAATCGGGATTTTTCAGAAAGCCAGCGTGGAGATGGCTAACCAGGCGGTGGAAGCGGCCGACCGCGCATTTGAAAAGTGGCGGAAAGTGCCAGTGGCGGAACGCGTGGCTTGTTTGTATCGCGCGGCAGATATTTTGCGAAAGCGGCGATATGAAATGGATGCCTGGCTGGTTTACGAAGTGGGGAAGACGTGGCCCGAAGCGGATGCTGATACCGCCGAGCTGATCGATTTCTGCGAATACTACGGGCGCGAAATGATGCGTCTGGGCACCCCGCAACAGTTGGTTCCCATGCGCGGCGAGAAAAACTATTTGAAATACATTCCACTGGGGGTGGGAGTGATTATTCCGCCGTGGAATTTTGCCGCGGCGATTATGGGCGGGATGACGGTGGCGGCGATCGTGGCTGGAAATACGGCAATCGTGAAGCCGTCGAGCGATTCGCCGACGGTTGCGGCGCTCTTCATCGATATTTTGTTGGAAGCGGGAGTGCCGCGCGAAGTGGTGAGCTTCTTTACCGGACCAGGTGGGACGGCGGGTGAGGCATTGGTGAACCACCCGAAGACGCGGTTCATCGCGTTTACGGGATCGAAAGAAGCGGGACTGCGCATCAGCGAGCAAGCTTCCAAGAC
>Ga0070766_10001066_pt1 | contig 12976 bp, 6 predicted proteins | sample HubBroMetageWFT6_FD_69782 | JGI IMG/M metagenome (GOLD analysis project Ga0070766, IMG submission 69782) | Warmed and freeze-thawed soil microbial communities from the Hubbard Brook experimental Forest, New Hampshire - Hubbard Brook CCASE Soil... | ecosystem: Environmental > Terrestrial > Soil >...
GTGATTGCGGACCGAGCCGGCGCAAAGGTCGGTCTGCGTCTGAGCGCGCCGACGAGCACCCTCGACATATCGTTGTGGGCGCGTCACCGGCAAATCCCACCTTTGGCGGCCCGTGTTGGCGGGCGGGGGCAAATCTCCGAGTTGCCGACTTTACGACCGAATCGCAGAACTACCGGGCCGCCGAGGTCACCCGCTTCGTCGAGCAGCGCCAAAGATAAAGGCACCGTGCCGACCGAAAATGCCTCTGGCTGATGGTGAAAGCGGGATCGCAGAGCATAGCGGGTCTGGCCTGCACTGTAACCGCGTTCCCGTCGCGGATCATTCGGGAACGCGATTCGTCTTCGGTCGGATTGTCGCCGCGCCACCGGCGTGCGCGGTCAGATGCGGGAAAACTTCCCGCGAGAACTGTATGGCCGCCGATCTCTGATCGAGAGTGTCTTCTCGGCAGTGAAACGCAAACTCTCCTGCCGTGCTCCTGGCAGAACCATTCATACTCAATTCCGGCAGGCGCTCCTGCTCGGCCTGACCTTCAATCTCTACCGCCTCTGGCTACCCGCCGGATCGAAGCCCACAGGGAGCATGTCAACAGAGCCAGACCAGTTCTAGTAGCCTGCCGCCTTTCCGTAGTTGTGGCGATGGTCGTGTCCGCCAAGAAGCTCATGGGTCTTCGGATCGACGGCGATCAGCTCGCTGTCTCCCCACGTGCCCGAGCCCCTGTTCAATATATCGACGTTGTATCCGGCGGCTGTCAGCTCCTGCGCAACTTTCGGAGAGAAATCCTTTTCAAGCTCCAGGCGGTCGGGGAGATACTGATGATGAAAACGGGCCGCATCGGCAGCCTGCTGCACATCGAGACCGTTATCGACCATGCTGATGAGATCGTTTGCCACGGTGGTAATGATCGTCGCGCCGCCCGGCGAGCCAAGGACAAAGGCCAGCTTCCCGTTTTTGGTGACGATGGTTGGCGTCATGGCGGAGAGCGGACGTTTGCGGGGAGCGATGAGATTGGCAGGGCTCTGGACGAGCCCGAACTGGTTGGGAGTGTTGAGTCGTGAGGTAAAGTCGTCCATCTCGTTGTTCAGCAGAAAGCCAAGCCCGCCGACAGTGACGCCGGAGCCGAAACCCCCATTGAGCGTGTACGTGCTCGAGACGGCATTGCCATCCTCATCTACGACCGAAAAATGAGTTGTCTGCGTCGATTCAAGACTGGGAGCGCCTGCTGGCGGAGGCGGCAGAAACCCTGACGGCCGCACCAGATCTTTGCTCGGTGTGGGCTTTTGCGGGTCGATGGATTTTACCCACGCCGCAGCATATTGAAGGCTTTCCATCTGCCGAATCGGCAGACGATTGAAATCGGGATCACCGAGATAGTCTCCGCGATCCATATAGGCTCGGCGGAATGCCTCGGTAATGATATGAAGCTGGGCAGCGGAGCGGTCCGGTCCGAGACTGGCGAGGTTATAGCCGGAGAGGATGTTCAGAATCTCGACCAGGATGATGCCGCCGGAAGAAGGCGGTGGCGCGGTGAAAACGTCGTAGCCTCGGTAGCGGCCGTGAATGGGTTGGCGCTCCCGGACCGCATAGTTAGCCAGATCGGCAGCAGTGATATTGCCGCCATGAGCCTTCTCGAAAGCGGCGAACTGCTGTGCCATCACGCCTTTGTAAAAGTCGGAAGGGTTTTTGGCGATACGCCGGAGAGTCTCAGCAAGCAGAGGTTGCCGGAAAGTATCGCCCGCCTGGTAGACGCTTCCGTTTCGCTGAAAAATCTCTGCGGAGGACGGAAATTGGGAGAGCTTATTGCTCCGCAGCCCTTCGGCTTCTGCCGGAGAGAGAACATAGCCTTCTTCGGCAAGCCGGATCGCGGGAGCCATATCCTGTGCGAGCGTGAGTTTCCCGAAATGCTGCCGGGCATAGGTCAGCCCGGCCACCGAGCCGGGAACTCCCGATGCCAGATATCCGGTAAGCGAGAGACGAGGAATCACATTGCCCTTTGCATCAAGGTACATGCCGCGGCTGGCGGAGCCGGGAGCCATTTCGCGGTAGTCGAGAAAATATGTGCTGCCGTTCTTTTTGCGGATCAGCATAAAGCCGCCGCCGCCAAGGTTCCCGGCTTCGGGATAAACAACGGCGAGGGCGAAACCGACGGCGACCGCGGCGTCGATCGCGTTTCCGCCCTCCTTTAGAATGGCGACGCCGGCATCGGTTGCGTCGTGGTGAATGGTCACGACCATCGCATGCTGAGCGCGGACAGGCTGGTTGGTTTCCAGCGGAATCGGGTCGGCGACCGCCGTGGCGAGAAAAGCAAAAGCAGCGGTCGATGCAAGAGCATGAGTACGGAGTCGCATCAATTTAAATCTACCTTTGATGGTTTCGTCCGATGGGTTCGTGACGGTTACTGGAGTGGCTGGCATGGCGTGAACCAGGGGACTCTGTCACGCAGGAAGATCCGATCGGACACGAGCGATATCAGTCGGGTGCAGCAAGAAATTCATTCTTGCGCACGACAGTAATCCATGAAGTGAGACATACACCTATCGGAATGTTGACGATGTCGTAAAACTCTGCCTGGTCTGACGCGGCTGTCGTTCACCCTCCGCTCATGATTGCGCCGGTTGTCATTGTTTCTATTCTGACTTCGCATCAGGAAGCCTCACGTGTCGCATCGAATGGTACAGTTAAAAGAGCGCTCAACCATGCTGTGTATCTATCCTGGACGAGACAGCTTCCCACATATGCCGATATCCCGTTACCTGCAAGGAGAACGGAGTCATGCCGAAACGGGCAATCCATCCTAAGCCGCAGATCGAAGGCACGGGCAAGATGTTGACTCGTATTTACCCGACACGTCAGGAGATGATGCGTCCGGTTCTCGAGCACCCTCGCGAATATGTTCTGCTCAGTATCACCGCGTTGGCCGAAAAGCTGAAGGTTGATCCTGCCACAGTCTCCCGAACCGTCATTGCGATGGGATTCGCGAATTATCGGGAGTTCCGGCAATATCTTCACCAGAGCTCCGTCGCGTATTCCACCGCCTTTGAACGAATGCGCGCCGCCAACCGTTCCGGTAATACCCTCGAAGAACACGTACGGAAAACACTGGATGGTGCGATCAGAAACCTGGAAGCCGCTTACCATAACATCAATATTGGCCAGCTGAAGGCGATTGCGGACAGGATGTATAACGCGAAGCACATATTTATATTGGGTGGAGACCTTGCTTCGAGCCTCGTCCACTTCCTGCATTATCAGTTGATGGTGCTTGGATTTCCCGTAACTGCAGCGACGAGCAGCGGCCACGTTACTCATCTTATGCGGGGAGTCACGAAGAAAGATCTCGTGATTGCGATTAGTTTTCGGCGTGGATTGCGCCAGACCGTAGAGGGGGTGATCCAGGCCCGTTCCCGGGGATGCTATACCATCGGCATTACCGATACGCCGATATCGCCTATTGCCCGATCGGCCGATGAGTTTCTGGGTGTGTCGGTAGACGTGCCTCATTTCGGCTCCTCCTATGTCGCGTCCATGGCGGTTCTCGATGCCATCGTCAGCGCGGTTGCGAACCGCAGGCACGCCAGAAGCATGGCGATCCTGAAGCAAATGGAGAAAGATGAGCGCACCGGCTACCGGTGGTACTCAGCGGTGGAATAGGATTTAACTCCGGTGGCAGCGCCAATGGAATAACTCTTTTTGTTCCTGCATCCACACAATGCCTCATCACTCGCCCTTCCGCGGCCCTTCCACCAGATGTGGCAGCTGCCGGTTATGCGTCGCCTGCTCGTAGGCATAGGCGTAGCCGACGAGATCGCCGTCCTTCCATCTCACGCCGGATAACTCGATCCCAAAGGGAAGGCCATCGCTGTAGAAGCCGCCCGGCACCGAGACCGCGGGGACTCCGATGCGATTGACCCACGCGGTCTCGGTGCGCGGGCCCGCTTTTGAGGCCCCTGGAAGCGTTTCGTCATAGGTCGGAACCTGAAGTGCCGGATAGACGAAACCATCCAATTTCCATTTCTCTCTCGCGTCTTCGTATTCCTGGAGAGCTTCCCGCTGCGGTCCCCAAAACTTGGCTTCGCTCTCCGGGTCGGTCTCAATCTGTTGCTGGGGAGTGACCGCGTCGGATCTTGTTCCTCCAAGGAGAAAGGGAGGGAAGGTATTTCCGGTTGCCGCCTCGAACTCGGCAACGGAATGGTACTGAGGAGGTGCAAAGTCTCGGAGAAAATGCTCGAGACCCTCCCTGCGATACGGCTGCGGGTTGATTTTGCGCACGTCGGCGAGGAAGCTCTCCGGCAAAATGTCCTTGTCAATGATGACCGTAGCTCCCGCCGCGCGTAACCGCTCAATGGCCTTCATCAGGGCGGCGCGGGTTTCCGGATCCACGGCTCCACCGTTTGGGGGCGCATGCGGTTCGGTCCCATATACATCCGGCGAGCCATTCAGAATGAACCATGGCACGGCGAAGCGTTTTCCGCGGAGCGCGTTCTTCCTGAGGTATCGCGTATAAGGCCCGGCTTCGGCCTTTTCGGAACTTCCCAGGGTGCGCGGATCGAGGGGATCTTCGGCCTGCATGACATCGAGGGCGATAACCGCGCTTCGTACATCCCTTGCGAGCGGACCGATGTTATCTCGCATCCAGTCGAGCGGCTCGACTCCGGCGATACTGGTGAGGCCTCTGGTCGGCAGGATGCCGACTAGGCTGTTATTGGCCGAGGGCTGCCGAATCGAATTGGCTGTATCGGTTCCGGTGCCAAGGACGGCGAAATTCGCCGCAACGGCTGTTGCCGTTCCCCCGGAGGAGCCGCCTGGGGAGTAGCGCACATCGTAGGCATCCCCGGTTCTGCCGCCGGCTGTGCTGATGTTTGTATCGCTCGCCGCGAAGTCGGGCATGTTGGTTTGCCCCAGAAAGATCGCTCCCGCGTCGCGCAGGCGACGGACTACCAGAGCGTCTCGGGGCGCCACCAGTTCTTCGCCCGGCTTTAAGAATCCGATCCATCCGGCGCTCGTTACCCAACCCTGGACGCTGGTATTCGCCTTAATGACAATTGGCACTCCCCAGAGAACTCCATGCCGGGCTTTTGTTGGCTCGGCATCTTCTTCGGCCGCTCTTCGGAGCGCGTCTTGTTTGTCGAGGTAAAGGATGGCCCGATAGGTGCCGTCATACCGCTCGATACGATCGAGATACCATTGCGTCACCTCGGTTACGGTATAGCGGTGCTTTGCATACAGCTTTTCCAATCCCGGGACGGAAATCTCCATCAGATCCCGATCCGTGCGGGCTTCGCGAGCGCTTCCGCTGCTTCGCGTGCCGGTTTCCGGAGATTGCGCAATACCTCGATTCGATCCGAACTCCATGCCTGCCATGAAGACGATGACAACAACGAGCCTGCTGGTCTTCCTCCAGGTGTTCCTCCGCAGCATATATCTCCTGTAACCCGATTCCGTAAACCGACTCATTGCTTCCAACGCATCTTGAGCTCATCCACCCGCAGACTTAGAAATCGTAGCGCAACGAGAATTGTTGCTTGCGGGACTGTACGAGTTGCGAGCTATAGACCCCAAAGGAGGGTCCGCTCGTAACGGAGTCGTTGAGTCCGCCAAAGCTGCTGATGGGGTTTGTATCGAAACGCGAGCTATTGGTGAGGTTGAATACCTCCCATGAGAAACGGAGAGTCTGCTGTTCATGGGTTTTCCATGATTTCGACAGACTTCCATCCGGCTCAAAGTAACCGTCTCCACGGAAATTATTGCGGGTTCCAGCTTCGCCGGGATAGGGATAGCGCAGGGGAGAACCTGTGGCAATACCGTTGTTGAGCGAGTCCGGATCGGCAAAGGCCTCAGGCAGCCCATTTACCAGATGCCGATGCATCTTAATTGGCGCTGTCTGGACGACAGCGCTCAGGAAGGCGAAGTTGGTCGGATAGCTGTACGGGCCGTACACCGTGAACGGCAACCCGCTCGACCAGCGGAGAATGCCGGAGACCATCCATCCGCCGAGGGCAGCGTTGACGACGCGGCCGCTAGCTCCTCCGTATCGCATGCCACGGCCAAACGGAATCTGATAGATCGCGTCGCCGGAGACCAGATGACGCACATCGAAGTCGGAGTGGCCGCGATTGAGGCGCGGATTGAAGCTGTTGATGATGTGGCTGAAGCTTCCGAGGCCGGAGGTGCGCTCCGCGTCCGATCCCAGATCGATCGAGTTCGCCAGGGTATAACTCACGTTCAGGTTCAGACCGTTGCTGGTGACTTTGCGCGTGGTGAACTGGAAGGCGTTGTAGCTGCTGGTTCCGATGGACGACCATGCGTAGAGAGAAGAAAACTGCCGCTGATAATAGCGGGTAGTCACATTGCCGTTCGCATCGGCATAGGGACCGCAACCCAGACCGCCCTCGCTGGGCAGACAATAGGCATCGAGAACTGCCAGAGCATAGGAATCGTTTGCGCCGCCCAGCGCGAGTCCCTGATAGACGTTGGTGTAGATGTTTTGGGTTGCGCTCATGCCGCTTGTCTTCAGGTAGGGAAACATATTTTCCCAGTAGGGGATGGCGGCAACCGTATTTTGGTCGGCATAAGCCGCCTTGGCCAGAAGCGTGCCGGCGGTGAAGTAGTCCATACCAGACTGGGGATCGACGAGATCGAGCGGTTCCGCCAGATCCAGCTGCTGGAGCAGGTGCCGTCCGAAGGTTCCGACGTAGTTGGCTTCCACCGTGAAGTCATGCGGCAACTGGCGCTGGATCGAGAGATCGGTCGAGATGGTGTAAGGCGTTTTTATGTGGTTATCGATGCCCCAGGTGAGCGCGAGGCCGGTATTGACATTGTTCGGCGGCGTATAGGGATAGGGAACGACCGATGGAATGCTGACACCCGCGAGAGGCGGGATGTCGCTGATGCCAGTGAAGCGGGGCACGCTTGAGATAGGATACTGTCCGTCTGGATTGGTGATGGACGTCTGCAAACCAAAGGAGCCCTGCTTGGCAAATGAGTCGACAATTCCCTGGCCGAAATGCTGGTAGTACATTCCGACGCCGAGGCGAATGGACGTTTTGGAATCGGGAGAGTAGGCAAGTGCAAAGCGAGGAGCGACATTGCCCCACTGCATATTCCAGTAGGGCTGGAGGCCCCGCGCCTGACCGGAGGGGGCGAAGGTCAGGTCGGGCTGATCTACAGCGCCGCGTGCTGCCTCGGCAGCGCGGGTTACAAACCACTGGTGCGTATCGATGGTTGGCTGCACCTGCTGGCCATTCGTTTCATAGGGAGGCTGCAGGAATACGTGCCGGATGCCGAAGGTGACGATCAGATTGGGTCTTACTTTCCACTGGTCCTGGATATAGTACTCAAACTCGTGAGCGAAAAAGTTCAGTGGCACATAGGTCCCTTCGGGCAGAGTGGTGCCCGACTGTCCGTTGGCGGTGACGCTGAAATTGTATTGCGCGGACACCTGGGGAACAAATCCGGCGATCAGAGTTGTGGCGATGTCGTAGTTATTGGCAAAGCTGCCGTCCACCGCAGGGTATCCGTAGGCCGGCGGATCAAAAGCGCCGCCGGTTCCGGCAATGCTTCCGCCACCCGAGAGCCACTCGTTATAGACCGCGGCAGAGCCAAAGGAATTCGTGTCTGTATTGTCAAAATTCGTGATGATGCGCAGATCGGCACCATAGGAGAAGGTGTGGCTTCCGCGGGTCCAGCTCATGTTGTCAATGAGGTTTTGGACCGGGACGTGAATGATGGTGGTACAGGTTTCGGCGGTCGGCTGAGAGAAGAAGCGCAGAGTAACGTAGGCTCCGCAGCCATTGCCCGAGTCGCTGTAACCCTGCCGGGTAAGTCCATAGCGAAAGTCGTTGATCAGGTTATTGGTAATCGTCCAGGTGTCCCCGACGGCGACGCCCTTGGTATTATCTCGCAATACGTAGGAGGGCGGTTGCCCGGGGAACTGAAGAGCGCCGTCGGTCGTGTCATCCTGCAGATCTGCACGCACAAAGAGTTGGTTGCGTGAACTCGGATACCAGTCGAGACGGCCGATGGTTGTGTTCTGATTCTGCGGATAGGGCGAGGAGAAGGTGTAGGAGCCAATGTTGTAGCCGTCGCCGAGCGCGGAGCCGTTGGCAGTGGGATATTGCTGCAGCAGGCTGGCGATATTGGGGTCGACTCCGCCTCCCCAGTTGCAGCTTCCACAGCCAGGGTCCATGGTCCTGATCTGGCTGGGATTCAGCGCCACGGGACTGTTGTTGCTGAGGTATGTCAGGTTGCCCTGTTTGAAGGAGGCGAAGGGAGCATACCGGGCTACCTGCTCGTTCTCCCGGGTGTGCGACGCTTCGTAGTTTCCGAAGAAAAAGAGCTTGTTCTTTCGGATCGGGCCGCCTACATCGGCCCCGTAGGTGTTGCGGATGTATTGGCCGGGAACATTGGGCTCTCCGCTCGCGAGCTCCGCTTCCTTATTAAACCAGTCGTTCGCGGCGGTATTGGTATTGCGGTTGTACTCATAGAGCCCACCATGAAACTGGTCGGTGCCGCTTTTAGTAACGAGATTGATCTCGGCGCCCGCCGAGCGACCCTGGTCGGAATCCGCGAGTCCTGTGGTGACGCGGAACTCCTCGACGGAGTCGAGCGTCTCCCGCAGGACTCCGATGAACGCGTCTCCGGTGCGCTGGTCATTATCGTCGAGACCGTCCATGGTGACGTTGCCCTGGTCGGAGCGAACGCCATTGACCGCGCCGGTACGGCTGTCGGAATCGGCGGTCCCCGGGCCGGCGTCGACGCTGTGCCCAAGATAGAGCACGCCCGGCTGCAGGCTCAGCAGGTCGGGAACGTTGCGGTCTTCCATGGGGAGGGACTCAATGGTTTTGTTGCCGACGGCGTCGCCCAGCGATGCATCGCTTGTGTTCAGGGTGGTGGTCGCGGCGGATACGTTGACGGTTTGTGAGATGGCCTGCACGGCCATCTGGAAGTTGATCGTAGCCGGATTGCTCACCAGGAGCTCGCCGACCTTGGTCTGATCGGCGAACCCGGCCACGCTCACAATCACCGTCCACGTACCGGGACTGAGCTGCTGGAAACTGTATTCGCCGCGAGCATTGGCCGTGGTGTGCAAGGTCTGCCCGGTCGCCTGGCGCGTGATCGTGATCGACGCACCCGGCAGCATGGCTCCGCCGGAATCCATCACAGAGCCGTTGAGCGAGGTGGTTGCTTGTTGCGCAAGCAGAGCCGCCGGGAGAAAGAGAGCCACGATTGCGATTGCGGCGAAGATTGCAGTCAGGGCCTGCCGTTTCATTCACTGCCCTCCAGGAGATGGTTCGGCTGCGGCGGACCCGATTGCAGCGAATGGACCGCAGCAAATTTCTTTGGCACGGATCGGGGATCTCCGCTGGATCGGTTCCAAGAGGCCGGAAACCGACTTCTTTGAGAGAGAAAGCCGCCAGTTCCGATTTCCGCCAACCGATGGCAGTGGAAATCCGCGATCAATACATAAATACTGCTTTGGCCGACAGCACTTTTACTTTTGGCGGCGGGGCAATAGGAATCGCTCGAACCAATGCGTCGAGGGCTTTTCCCGATGTATCAAAAGTAAAAATGTCCCAGAGCTACGTGGCTCTCGTGTGGTGGGGGGTGACGCGTCCGGAGCGGCATCTCGTCAGCGAGTGTCCGCTTTCATAACGGATTTACCGAATCCATGCAAAGTGAAATGTCCCGACATATCTGGGGAAACGGGACGCAGCGTAGCGAAGACCGGTCACACCGCAGGAGGCTGCTCTCACTGCACCTCAGCGACGGAGTACTTTCCACGTCCTCCTGTTTTTTCGGAATGCCGGTGAGAGCCGTATCGAGAATAGCCGGCATCTGGAGAAACGATGATTTAGTTCCGAGACTAGTTCCAGCAAAGGCGGCCCGATGCAAGATAGTTTGCATGGACCGGTGCCTGAAACTTAACGCAGACGATAGCCCATGTCAAGAGCAAATGGCGATGTGAGTTTGCGATTGCCTTGAGCGCGCGCGCGTTCGCTGTTGCCGTGACCTCGCCAGAGCCTGCCAGGAGCGGCTCTGTGCCGATTCAGTCTCTGCGCGACATCTCATTCGACGCAGGAACAAGAGGCAACCGAAGCCGCGCTGCATAGAACCAACGATGCACAAAACTTTGCACCGTTCAGGTCACTTCCGAATTCGGATGGCGGACAGGCATGTCCGCGTTTGGATGCCCTGCCCAGGCAGAACTATAGAAACCTTCATGCGGTGACAGCGATCTCAGGCTCTGTTTTGTCCGCTGAGCGGAGCTTTGGCCGCCTCGCCGGTTCCGGGGTTCGGGTTTCCTGGATGAAAACTAATCTCCCGAGTCATAAGTGTCGTGCATATATAAAAGAGATGGTCTAAGGTGAGTCATGGAGCCTCATCGGGGACGGCCGAAGAAGCGTGAGCTGGTTGTGAGCCGAGCGCAGGAAACCGAACTGGAGCGTCTGGCAAGGTAGTCGCGAAGCAGCCGGTCGGTAGCTTTTCGTGCCCGGATCATTCTGGAGTGCGTTCGCGGTTTGAGTAACGCCGCCGTCGCCGCGAAGCTGCGCACGACGGGTTTCACCGTGGGTTTGTGGCGCAATCGGTTCATCGCCGAGGGCATTGCCGGACTAGGTGACGAACCGCGGCCGGGAGCGCCGCGTGAGATCGGTGACGAGAAGGTCGAGCAAGTCGTGCGGCTGACTCTGGAGAAGACACCGAAGGGCGCCACGCACTGGTCCAGCCGCATGCTGGCTGCTCGAACCGGCCTTAGCCAGTCCACCATCAGCCGTATCTGGCGGGCCTTTGGCCTGAAGCCGCATCGTGCGGAGGGCTTCCAGCTCTCCAGTGACCCGCTGCTGATTGACAAGGTGCGGGACATCGTTGGCCTGTACCTGGATCCGCCTCATCATGCCCTGGTGCTCTGTGTCGATGAAAAGTCGCAGATTCAGGCACTGAGCCGCACCCAGCCGGTGCTGCCCATGCGGGCCGGACAACTGGAGCGCCGCACCCACGATTACAAACGCCACGGCGTCACGAGCTTGTTTGCAGCTCTGGATGTCGCCACAGGCAACGTCCTCGGAAAATGTTACCGCCGGCATCGTTCCGTCGAGTTCCTCGACTTTCTGAAGAAAATCGACGCGGCTGTGCCCCCGGACCTCGATCTTCATCTGGTGCTGGATAACTATGGCACCCATAAAACCGCGCTGGTCCGGCGGTGGCTACAGACAAGGCCACGCTATCATCTGCACTTCACCCCAACATACGCCTCATGGCTCAATCAGGTCGAACGCTGGTTCGCGTTGCTCACCGAGAGGCAGATCAAACGCGGATCTCACCGCAGTGTCCAGCAACTGGAAGCTGCCATCCGCGAGTTCATCGCTGTACATAACCAGCAACCAAAACCCTTTCGCTGGACCAAATCCGCCGATCAAATCCTGGCCTCGATTGCACGCTTTGCAACCGCCACCCTCGCTTCTCGGACATCCGCCACTAATGCAAGAAATCAATGACTCAGGAGACTAGACCGTTGTCGGCGAATTACCGGCAAACCGGAACATTCGAGGCTCGGACCCCCCTGCCGCCCGGCCCGGTTGGGCCAAACTTCCGGATGGCCGACCACACATGAACAAGGAGGAAATCTACGTCGCGCTGAATCGATGGAACCGACTCAACTTGACTAATCCGACAGCCTCAAACTAGCCCGTTGCCGTCGTCGCCTCCTCAGCCCTATGAAAAGAGCAACAATTGCGTAGTACACAGCCCCATTCGTCAAAACATAGAGAATACCGCCGACTACCCCGGCAAGCCCTTCGGCATCTCCGTGCACTCCGTTGAGGATCAGGAACGGGATCGCGCCCACGATTCCCAAGTACATGAGCCACGTTCCCAAAGCATAGAACTTCAGAACTATCCAGCCCTGCACAAAGGCTGCGAATATCCAAACGCGGCAGCCTCAGAGCCGCTGCGCTGTCCCGATCCGGACACTGGTCCCCGAATTCCGGACACGTTCCCCCTTCACCCTTGGTCAACCGCGCTGACAAAACAACTACTTCGGACGCGGCGGATCTGGCCCTTTGCCTGCACTCATTCGCGAAATCCCTAATGCGGGAGGATCTACCTTTGTTGCGTGAACTGAAGGTTGCCGTCCGTCACCTGGCCAAATCCCCCGGCTTCTCGCTGATCGCCATCCTCATGCTCGCTTTCGGGATCGGCGCCACCACGGCCATCTTTTCGGTCGTCGAAGGCGTGCTCCTGAGCCCGCTGCCCTTCCCCCGGTCCGATCAACTCGTGATCCTCACCGATAACCTCCATGGCAAAGAGATCGAGGACCCCAACAACGAAGACGGCGTGACCGGACCCGACATCGTCAACTACACCCGCGACACCCACAGCTTTATTGCGCTCGGCGGTTACGACAAACGCCCGAACACCCATGAGCTCACTGGCATCGGAGAGGCCGCCCAAGTGATGGCCACTCGCATGACACCGGGCGTCTTCGCAGCCCTCGGCGCCGAGCCCCTCCTCGGCCGCGTCTACAGCCAGCAGGAGGACGACGGGCATCAGCAGGTCACCGTACTGAGCTATGCCACGTGGCAAAGCCGCTTCCAGGGCGACCCCGCCATCGTCGGCCGGAAAATCCTTGTTGACCGCAAGCCCTACGTCGTAGTCGGCGTCATGGCGCGCAACTTTGAATTCCCCCTCGTTCCCGGCCACCTCAATCGCAGTGAGCTCTGGGTTCCCATGAGCCTGCAGCCATCAGAGCTGACAGGGAGCGAGCAGGGCGACTGGGCCTTTACCATGGTCGGGCGCCTCAAGCCCGGCGTCACCCCGGCGCAGGCTCGCGAAGATGCCGATCGCGTCGCGAAAGAGACGATGCGCAACTACCCGGCCTTCCTGGCCGACCTGCACATCACTCCCATCGTTCGCGGGCTCCATGAGGACATCGTCGCGCAGGCGCGTCCCCTTGTTCGCACTCTGTTCCTCGCCGTCGCCGTCG
>Ga0070766_10001072_pt1 | contig 12944 bp, 6 predicted proteins | sample HubBroMetageWFT6_FD_69782 | JGI IMG/M metagenome (GOLD analysis project Ga0070766, IMG submission 69782) | Warmed and freeze-thawed soil microbial communities from the Hubbard Brook experimental Forest, New Hampshire - Hubbard Brook CCASE Soil... | ecosystem: Environmental > Terrestrial > Soil >...
TAGTCATCGTGGTCGCTGCGGGCGAAATACTCATCGATGCCGTCCCCGAGCTCGCGCTGAAACTGCTATCCCCGGCGTACTGTGCTTTCACTGAATCGGTTCCGCCAGGAAGCTGGACGATGAAGTCTTCAAAATACCCGTAGCTATTCAAGGTGTAAGTGCTGTTATCCAGCGCGGCTCCGTTATCCGTCAGCGTCACAGTGCCTGTCGGACATCCCGTCGCGCCTGTAGGGCTGACTGGTGTGCACAGAGCTCCGGCAGAATTCTCCACGTTGACTCGCAATATGCAGGGAGAGCCATACACTGCTGTATTCGTGTCGGAGCTCACGATGTTCCCGTTGTTGTCGAACGTAACCAGAAAGACCTGAGGCTGGCTACTTTCCTTATTTACCGTCACGCTCATCGGACTCGAATCGCTCGGACCGTAAGTCGAGTCGCCGGGGTAATGCGCTGTTACGGAATATGTCCCGCCCGGCAGAAGGCCCGTACTCCCCGAAGCCGTGCCGCTGGATAAACTGAAGCCGCCGATGCCGTGGTTGCTGCCGCTGGGGCCGCCGAGCAATGAGATCTCACCCGTGGGTGTGCCGACGCCAGATTGCGGCTTCACAGTGACATTGAAGTTCACCAATTGCCCATGCGTGATCGTGGTCGGCGTCAGGCTGTTCAGCGTGGTGGTCGAGGGCAGGGAAGTCACAGAACTCCACTGCGTCACCAGGTTATTCGCATTCACCGAGCCCAAGCCTGTGGCCAGGTCGTATCCGGTTGCGGCGTTGTACCCGGGAAGAATCCCATACTGGTATCCCGATGATGTTGTACAGTCAGGACTGCCTGCGGCACAGGGCATGGCATTCGTGCCGGAGGTTACGTCGTTGAAGATGCAAGTGCTGGCGGGGCTGGCACTGGCGTTGCAGCTCGCGTCCGACTGCTTCGCGGCCAGCTTGTAGAAAACATAATTCGCGTTACCCTGGCGCGATCCGGTTTGCTGGTTCACGAGGGCCATGATTCCGGCGAAGGCGGGAGAGGAGACGGATGTCCCGCCGAAGCCGAGAAAGTTCTGGTCGGGGAAACTCGAACTGCAAGAACCGTCGGTCTGGTCGGACTGGCAGATTATGTAGAAGCTGCCTGCGAAGCCGTTGCTGGCAAACAAAGAGACGTCGGGCAGATCGCGCTTCCCGTCGTTGGGAACGCCACTTCCGGTTTGCCACGAGGGCTTGGCATAGCCTCCAGAGCAATTCGAAGGCGCGGAGCCACTGGGAGTCGTGCAGTTGCTCGCGCCGCCCGATCCGCCTTCAGGCACTACATAGTAGGAGATCAGTTGTGAATTATTGCAATTCGCCTCCGCGCTACTGCTAAACCCAACTGTGGCGAAGATGGCATTGGTGCAGGAATCGTTCCACGTCGTCTCCGGAATGTAGCCTAGGGCAGAAGCTTGCGTAGTCGAATTGTTAGTGGTGCCCCAGTATTCCGTTGGATTGGTGAATTCGTTGAAATCGGTTCCACCGACTGCGACATTGTAGGGAGTGGAGGCGAACCCGCTGACCGCCAGGCCATATTCAGCCGGGGCCGGTGACTGGGCATTGAAGTCATCGCAGCCAGCGGACCCATTGTCTCCGGCAGAAATGAAGACGGTAATTCCCTGTGCGGCGGCCTGCTGCCATAGGGAGTTGTAAAACTGATTCCCAGCGGCCCCCAAGCCGAGCTCACAATAGCCATAGCTCTCGCTCATTACAGGAGCCAGATTGTTGTCGATGATGTAAACGGCTGAGAGGTCGATACCCGCGGTCGTCTCCGTCGATTCGGAGACTACGAAATCAATCGTCGCATAGGGAGCCACTGCGCCCGACCACTGCACATCGATGTCGGCTTCCGACTCGTCGCCCTGCAATCCAGGATCCGGCCCGTTGAGAACGATGTTCAGCGGATTTCCGGTGCCTGCGTTATTGGCCGGGAGGCCGAACAGACTCCGAAAGTTGACGACGTCCTGCGGATTGATGTTCGATTCCCCGACGATAGCAATAGTCTGGCCCGTGCCGTTGATATTGGCATTCCACAGCGGCAGCACGTTGTAGATGGTTGCGAAATCGTAAGGCCCAAGCGCAAAACAATAGTTGTCCGCGCTGCACTGGAACGACGGTTGGTAGGTAAACAGCGGGGACACTGGACGCACTTTGCCAGTTGCCTTATCCCGCGAGAATTGTCCTACGAGACGGTTCATCGGTCGTTTGGGGAAATTGTTCAACGAGGCCACGCCCGCCACTGCTTGCGTCAGCGCCGTGGGAATCGACGGGTCGGCTGAGTTGGCCCAGTGTTGGGCTCCGTTGACGAGGTATTTATGAATCGTTGTGTGAAACGCTTCCTGTACCTGGCTTGCCGAGCCGGAGAATTCCAATACCGTCCGACCCTTTGTTGTGCCCACTTGAAATCCGTGTGATTGCAGCCAGGCGGTGATTATCTGAATGTCAGTGTCCGTGGGCCCGAATTGTTCGCCGAATTGTTCGGGCGTGAGCCAGCTGTGATAGCTGGGCGAGGATTTGTCCTGCTGGTTGTCGAGAAGGGTCCCGAGCCCCGATTCCTGTTCCGGACTCCGCTTTAGCACCAAGAGCATCCGCTGCATGGGAAGCGCGGCTGGGGCGGTTCCCAAGTCGAATTCGGGTCGCGCCAAGGGGTGCGTATTGCCTTTGAGAACGGTGAGTTGCGACTCGCTAACGGGCTGTGTGATCAGCGGGTGTGGCAGGCGGGCGCCAGTTTGCTGCGCAAATGAAGGCGCGCAGACGTTCACCGCGAATAAAGCTAGAGCGAAAACTCGCTCTGAAGGGCGTCCCCGGAGGACCCTCATCATGTCAACACCTTGCACTTCCGACGTGGCTATACCTGCCGAGATCAGACAGGAATGGAGGAAGGGAGTTACCCGTCTGCACTCGCTGGCGCAAAGATTGCTTCCGGCGCCTTAGGAGCAGCCTTTTTATCTCAAGTGCCAGTGAATTGCAACTACGGAATCGCTCTGGTGGTGCTCAGTTTGCCCATTACCATCGCTCTCCTTGAACTCAGATGAATAGTCCGACGGTTGTCTCAGAGAATCAAACCAAAAGCAAAGGGTCGCTGACTAAGCGACCCTTGACATTCGTGTTATCCGGCGCACTTCGAGAGCTTACAGCGTAGATTCGATCTCGAACCCCCACGCTTCCAGGAGAGGCTCAGGGATATATTTGGAGTTCTTGTTACGGCGGGCCCACTCCCGCAGGCGGGTCGACCGGAGATACTGATCGGGAGACAGCTTGTATTCACGCACCACCTGCTCGAACTCGGTAATGGTGGGGACAATGGGACCGATCGGCTCGGGCTTGCCCCAGTTTGGATTTCCTCGTCGCTTGGCCATGAAACGCCTTTCCTACAAATGGGGGATAGACTGATTTCCAATAGAACGTTCTATCTATATGACTCTCCAACTACAATTAGGATGCAGCGAAAGGCCGTCTTGCGACGAAAAGCCAGACACTCGAATAACCCAGCAGGCCAAAAGCTGATCGGAGAGTCAGTATGTTAGGGCACTATCTTCCTAAAGTCAATGGAAATTGCGCGGCGTCACTTGAATTAGCCCTCTCTAACTAACTCTATCCATTGCGTTTAATCAGATATCGTGTTCCCCAATAGGGAGCGCCCTTTCGTGTTTTGTGCTCTTGAGAAACGCCCGCCAAGCCAGCCGTGATGGTTTGACTGGATCAGCCGGGCAGCCGGGTCGTCTTTTGAGTCATTGGCTGGTTACACCCGTAACCTTCCCGGGCCGTTGCCTTGTTGATTGCGAGTCGATGACGGCTTACAGTTGCTCAGAGCTGGGTTCCGATCCTGACACAGCCTTGGGGAGCGGCCCATACATCACAACCCAAGGCTAAAGCGATGACCACTGAGCCGGAAGGGTTTAAGACCGCATCATGAATCTGAAGGCGTTGCTGCTATGTGCGGACGATAAGATCGTGCGGGTCCTTCGGCGAACCCTGGGGGATCTCGACATCGGAGTTGAGCACTGCACGGACTCGGAAATCGCCCTGCGTCAGCTCACCAGAGAGCGTTTCGAGGCTATTATTGTCGACTGTGCCGGCCCGGGCGCTGCGGCCGTGCTTCGTAGTGCTCGGATGGCGGCGTGTAATAAGCGGGCCGTAGCGGTGGCTATTCTTGATCCCGACGTTGGGCTCCGCTCTGCCTTCGAGATCGGGGCTCACTTTACACTCTACAAGCCGGTTTCGGTGGAGCGCGCCAAGTCGAGCTTTCGGGCAGCGCGGGCTTTGATGAAGAAGGAACGCCGGCGCAACTCCCGGGTCTCGGTACAAATTCCCGTGGAAATGTCGAACCGCGAGTCAGACGCCAGACTCAAGGTCGTCACCACCGACATAGGCGAGGGCGGCTTGGCCGTCAACATGCCTCGGCGCAGCAAATTCCGGGGCCGCTGGCAGCTTCTATTCGCTTTGCCCGGATCGGCCAAACCCTTGGAAGTCGAGGCCGAATTCGCCTGGGAAGGAACCGGGAAGCAGGCCGGGCTGCGCTTCCAGGACCCATCCCCAGAGGTCGAGCGTCAGTTGCGCGAATGGCTGGGGCGCAATTCTCCGGAAGCGGAAAAGGACGATCCACCGATTCGCTGCCAGCTCACCGATTTGACTCTGGGTGCCTGCTATCTCGATATCGCGTCGCCATTTCCTGTTTCTACGCGCGTTACCATATCGATGCGAGCTTCCGGAACCGAATTGAGAACAGAAGGCGTGGTTCGCGTCATGCACCCGGAGAAAGGGATGGGCGTCGCGTTCACCCAGGCCACGCCCGAACATCGTGCGTTGTTGGAAAAGTTTCTGGGTTTGCTTACTGATAACAGCGGCGTGCTGCCCGAATTGCTGGTCGAGCCTGAAGGGCTGGAGGTCGACTCTTCGCAGAGTTCGCCGGTCGCCACGGCGCCGGGCGAAACCGAAGATGCACTCCTCGGGCTTTTCCGAAATCACGCTGAATCGCCCGCCGATTTCTTCCTGGCGGAGTTGCGCAAACAACGAGGACTTGCCGCCTCCGCCGCCAGCACTTCGGCCTAAGCCTTCCATCAGACTTTTCGTCGACATTGGTGTTCGCTGCAAACTCCAAACACAAAGCCTCAGCGATTAGCCCGCAGGGCCGCGAACGCGCGATTTAGAACGTTCTGCGGAAGAGCCAGAATAGAAGTCCCGAGAGCATCATGGCTACCGGAAGCGTAAGCACCCATGCTAGAGCCAAATTACGCACGGTGGACCACTGAATTCCCGAATGGTTCGCGGCCATCGTCCCCGCGATGCCAGAAGAGAGAACGTGCGTGGTGCTGACTGGAAGCCCGAATCCGTCGGCCGCTCCGATTGTGGCCATCGCGGTGATTTCAGCCACCGCGCCCTGCGCGTAGGTCAGATGTTGCTTGCCGATTTTTTCTCCGACCGTTACAACAATGCGCTTCCAGCCGACCATGGTGCCGAGACCAAGAGCCATTGCTACCGCGACCTTCACCCAGAGTGGAATGAAGCGGGTTGAGTGATCGATATGCTTCTTGTAGTTCGCGAGTATGGCGGTCTCGGAAGCAGTAAAAGCGGGGTTATGACTTCTCTGCATGAGCCGGATGGCTTCGCTGATCAAATACATGTCGTTGCGGAAGTTGCGGATCTGGTCGTTGGGGATGTTCTTCATCTCTTTGTAGAGAGCGGTCTCGTTGCCGATATCGCTGACCAGGGTGCGCAGCGCGAGCATGGTGTTCGGCGTGAAATCCTTGTCGCGTATGTATTGCGTAACGTCGTCATGAGCATCGCCGACGGCCGCGTTGGGACTCACATAGTTGCTTAGCACACCAGCGGCCTGTTGCGAAACGGCAATGAAATCCAGTGAATCCTGGTAGGTGATGGCGTGGTTGAGCGCGTAGGCCGTGGGCACCGTGCCGATAAGAATCAGCATGATGAGCCCCATACCCTTTTGCCCGTCGTTCGACCCGTGGAAGAAGCTGACGCCGGTGCAAGTCAGGACCAGCAGGCAACGAATGTAAAACGGCGGCGGTTCCGTGCCCTCGGGGGCCGTATAGAGCTTGGGATCTTTGATCAGGGCTTTTGCGAGGAGCAGCAGTAGTCCGGCGCAACCGAAGCCGACGACCGGCGAGAGCAGCAGCGAATAACCGATGTTGGTGGCCTGCCCCCAGTCCACCCCGCTGGTGCCGCTTCTGCCATTGATGAGTTGGTTGGCGATGCCGACGCCGATCACAGAGCCGATCAGCGTATGCGAACTCGAAGCGGGCAGCCCGAAATACCAGGTGCCAAGATTCCAGATAATGGCAGCCACCAGTAAGGCAAAGACCATTGCGAATCCCGCCTTGCTCCCCACCTGCAGAATCAGTTCGACTGGCAATAACGAGACAATGGCGAACGCCACCAGTCCGCTCGAAGCCAGCACCCCGAGGAAATTCCAGAACCCGGACCAAACCACGGCAATGTGAGGCTCCAGAGAATGGGTGTAAATGACCGTCGCCACTGCGTTGGCGGTGTCGTGAAACCCGTTGACAAACTCGAAGCCCAGAGCGACCAGAAGCGCCACACCCAGTAGCACGAACGGCAGAACAGAAGTATTGTGCACGTAGGAAAGATCGTGCAGCAGACTGGAGCCGGCGTATCCCACTCCGATGACCAGCACAACCCCGAAAATCAGCATGCCGATCTTGCCGGGAGAGCGCGAGAGTTTTTGATCCAGTAGGCTGTGTTGTGCAGCGGGCGATGCGGTGGCCATGGTTACTCCTCGAGTCGGTTATGGAATAGAAAGGATTTCCGGCGCTAAAGTTCGCAACTATACGGAAAGATTGTTACGGTAATGTGAATAATCTCTCATCGCATCACTCTAATGAGAGCCGCTGGGACTATTGCTTGATTCGTTCCCAAGTCTGAGGGGCTTCGCGGAGATCGCGGCATTGTTTACAATAGGAGATTCGTCCGCCCGGCCGTGAGATCTCTGTGGTGGATGAACAATACTTTGGAACAGTCAAACCATAAATCCGGCGCCGCGCTGTCACCCACAGTGTACTGGCGAGTGGAAGGCAGCTTGCTGGACCTGACGGTGGTGCAGCCGGTGGCATTCTTTACCTGGAATGCCCAGACCTTCACCGAGCGATTCCGGCGGCGAGGGTTGATCTTCCTGATGGCGGCGCTGCGTCCGTTTCTTTATTCGACTAACCGGAAGTTCGCAACGCGTGTGGTACACACCGCCTTGCGCGGCGTCACCCGCGACCGGCTGGATCTGCTGGGCGAAGAATATTTCCAATACAAATTGCAACCACAGTTGAAGCCTCGGGGCGTAGAGCGGGTGCAGGAACTGGTGCGCGCCGGCGCGGATGTTGTGCTGGTGAGCCAGGCTCTCGAACACATGATGAAGCCGCTGGCTTTGCACCTTGGAGTGAAGCGCGTCCTGGCGAACCGGCTGGAGTTTCGCGATGGCGTGGCGACGGGGCGGCTGCTGGAACCGGTAATCCGCCCGCGCGGGGCGTTCGCGAGAATCCGGGAGCAGAGCCCTGATGGGCGGCGCGCTCCGAAGACGCTGGCGCGGCAGCTGGATATCACTCTGGAAGATCTGCGTGCCGCGGTGATCGGCTCAGAGCGGGAGTCGCCGGCGCAGGCGCATCCGATTGTGCATTTCGAGGGGCAGCGGCAGGCGGCCGGATTTTCGGTGCGGCGGGCGCTGGCCGGCAAGCACGTGATGCTGATCGGTGTAACTGGCTTTATTGGGAAAGTCTGGCTCGCCAGCACGTTGATGGATTTGCCGAAGATCGGCCGGATTTATCTGCTCATCCGGCGGCAGAAATCGAATCCGGCGCAGCGCAGGTTCGAGAAGATTGTGGAAGAGTCGCCCGTGTTCGATCCACTGTTTGAAAAATATGGATCGGGTTTTGGAGACTTCCTGCGCGAGAAAGTCGAGGTGGTGGAAGGAGACGTCACGCAAGCCGCTTTGGGGATCGACGCGGAGACGATGCGCCGGCTACAGCGGAACCTTGACCTGATCGTAAATAGTTCGGGACTGACAGACTTTAATCCCGACCTGCGGGACGCTCTGGCAACCAACACCGACGCGGCGATGAACGTCCTCGAATTTGTGCGAGGCACGGAGCGCGCGGGGTTGCTGCATCTTTCGACCTGTTACGTTGCTGGGGAGCGCGACGGCCGTGTACCCGAGAAACTGATTCCGAATTACACGCCCCACCGAGTGCCGCACTTTGATGCCGAGAAAGAGTGGCGTGACCTGCACGAGGTGATTGCGAAAGCCGAAACGCAAGCCGAAGGCGCCGAAGTCACCGCTGGATTGAAAATGCAGTCGTTATCCAGGGAGCACGCAGCGAAGAGCTTGCAAGGCCCCGCATTGGAGAACCAGATCCGCAAGAACCGGATCCGCTGGTTGAAGACTTATTTGACCGAAGCCGGAACACGTCGCGCGAAGGAACTGGGATGGCCTAACACCTACACCTTAACCAAGAGCCTCGCGGAATCGCTCATCATGAAGCATGGCGCGGGTTTGCCGATTGCGGTGGTGCGTCCCGCGATTGTGGAAACCTCGGTGGCCAAGCCGTTCCTGGGATGGAACGAGGGGATTAACACATCGGCATCGCTCTCTTATTTGTTGGGAACATACTTCCGCCAACTGCCGTCGAATGAGAGCAAGCGCCTCGATATCATCCCTGTCGATGCGGTATGCGCGGGGATGACGTTGATCGCTGCCGCGATTGTCGAGAGACGCCACGACCAGCTTTACCAGTTGGCGACCTCAGTCACGAATCCGTGCGACATGGGGCGGTCAATCGAGTTAACTTCGTTGGCGCACCGCAAGCATTACCGCGCGCAGGAAGGTTTAGAGTCATGGCTGCGGCTCCGGTTTGATGCAATTCCGGTGTCGAAGGAGCGCTACCAGCGCATGTCCGCTCCGGCGCAGAGGGCGATCGTCAAATCTATTCAACGCATCATGTCGCCCTTGCCGCTTAAGAAAACGCCTCTGGCGAAAGCCGAGAGAAACCTGGAGCGGCTGGAGAAACTGATTGAGTTGTTTGAGCCGTTCATTCTTTTGAATGAGCACGACTTCGCGGCCGACAACGTGGAAAAGCTTTCGCACGCGTTGGTGGAGAACGAGCAGGAAGAATTCGGATACAAGGCGCGGCTGCTCGACTGGTGGGATTATTGGATCAACGTACACATTCCCGCGCTGCGTAAGTGGACCTATCCGCTGATTGAAGGCAGGCCGCTGGAGGCGCGTCCAGCGCGAAGTTTGCACAACGGCGAGACCATGAAGACTGGGACGAATGGAAAGTGGTGAATGGCAATTTTCTTGACGGGAGCGACGGGATACATTGGAGCCCACGTGGCCACGAATCTGTTGCGGGATCATGGCGCGGCCTTGAATGTGCTGGTGCGGGCCCGCGATGCTGGCGAGGCCGAGGGACGGCTCTGGCGGGCGCTGCAACTGCATCTCGACTTCCCGCAGTTTTACGAGTACCTGCAGACAAGAGTGCGGGTGTTCCGCGGAGATTTGACGGATCCGGGCTTCGGGCTGGCGCGGGATGAATATGACCGGCTGGTGCACACCACGGATTCGGTAATCCACTGCGCGGCGTCACTGAACCGAAGGTCCGAGAAGAGCTGCCTGAATGTAAATCTGCGGGGCACGCTCGAAGTCCTGACTCTCGCGCGGCACGCCGAGCACTATCACGGGCTCAAGCGCTTCAGCCAAGTGAGCACAGTCGCAGTTGCCGGCAAGCGGCAGAACGAAGTAGTCAGCGAGGACCGTTCGATTGACTGGGAGCGCTCGGATTATGATCCGTATGCGCGCACGAAAAAATTCTGCGAGCACATGATGCGAGTCTTGCTGCCAGAGACGCCGAAAACAATTTTTCGGCCGAGCATCGTCTTGGGCGATAGCCGTTATGCGGAGACTACTCAATTCGATATGGTAAAGGCATTCGTATTCCTCGCTGGCCTCCCGGCGCTGCCATTTCGTCCGACGGATAAGATTGACATTGTGAACGTCGATTTCGTGGCGGAGGCAATCGCCGCGCTGCATCAGAAAGACTGTCCCTCCCACGACACGTATCATCTCTCATCTGGCGTTGGCTCGCAGTCGTTTCGCGAAATTACGCGGGCGCTGGCGGCAGCACAACAGAAGCGCGCACCAATGTTTGTGCCGGTGGCTGAGCGGCCGTTCGCCGGTTCGGTGAATTTCCTGGCGAACCGCAAGGGCACAATCGGCAAAGGTGCATCGCTCATGAAAGTGTTCATGCCATATCTGGTCTGGAATACGGTCTTCGATAACACGCGCGTGACGGCCGAGTTGGGGAAAAAGCCGGTGCCGTTCTCCGAGTATTGTTATCCACTGCTCAAATTCAGCAGCGAAAACAACTTCACCTACAAACACCAGCCCTGGCCTGCGGCAGCCGGAGGTACAGCGGCATGATGGATTTCATCTTGGAAGCCTGGGTGAGCGGTTCCATCGAACGCGCCAAAGCGGGATGGATGCTGGGCGAGGGCAGGCGCTGGCAGCCGGGCGAGAAGCTGAAGCTGTTATTTGCGGGCTACAACGGCACGCGGAATATGGGCTCGGATGTGCGCGTGGAAGAGATGCTGCGGCAGATCCGGCATATTCTGGGCGGCGAGCGGGTTGAGTTCAGCGTGATGAGCCAGAACTTCGATTTTTCTCGTGGATACTTCGAGGGCACGAGGCAGGTGCATCTGCCGGATATATTTCCGCCGTTCCTGGCGAATGAAGTGCCGAAGCATGATGGAGTGGTCGCGTGCGAAGGCTCGATGTTCAAGAGCAAGTTCGCCAACGCGTTGACCACGATGATGATCGGGTCGCTCGGAATCGCCGCCGTGCAGAATAAACTGTCCGTCGGATACGGCGCGGAAGCCGGGCACATGGATCCGTTAGTGGCAAAGATGTGCGGGCGCTATTGTCGGAACTCATTCGTGATCACGCGGAATGAAGAGTCGCGGACCGTATTGCGCGAGCTCGGTGTGCCGACGGAACTGGGAACCGACACAGCATGGACGTTCGAGCCGCGCCCCCCGGAATACGGCCAGAGCGTGCTGCGCAAAGTGGGCTGGGACGGAAAAACGCCGGTATTGGTGGTTTGCCCTATCAATCCGTTTGAATGGCCGGTGAAGGCGTCCGTGGCGAAATATGCGGTTCGCAGTTTGACCGGTGCGTACAAAGACAGCCACTACCGCACGGTATATTTTCACAATTCAGGGCCGGCGGCGGCGGAAGCGTACCGCAAGTATTGGACCGCGATTGCGAATGCCGTGGATGCATTCCGGAAGAAGAAAAATGTCTTCGTAATTCTGGCCGCGACTGAGCGGCTGGATGCGCGTCCGGCCAACCGGATTGCAGAGAAGCTTGGCGGCGTGCCGGTTCTCACCTCGGATGAGTACAACATGTACGAACTGGTGAGCATTCTGCGGGCATGCCATATGATGGCGTCATCGCGATATCACGGAATCGTAACGTCGATGCCGGGGCTGGTACCGTCGGCAGGGATCACGATGGACGAACGCATTCGCAATCTGATGCGGGAGCGCGGGCATCAGGATCTGCTCATGACGGTGGACGATCCAGAGCTTGAAGAAAAGCTGCTGGCAGCCCTTGAAAAATTGAGTTGCGAGAGTGAGGCGATTGCGACGGCGATTGCGCAAACGGTAGTGCGCAATTTGAAAGTGATGGCGCGCATGGGCGTTTACTTCGAGGAGGAAGTACAACGAAGGTATCCGGAGTTTGAAACGCGGCGGGGTGAATGGAGTTGGGAGGATTATCTGCCGCCGATGGGTCCAGGGCTTCGTGAACTGGTGGCGGCTTACAATTAAGTCTGTGCGTGCTCGTAAACGCGATTGCTAACCCACATCTTGAGCGCATCTGTTCCATTTATCGCAGATATCTTCGCGCAGCTCCAGGCGGCTGCGGACGTGCGAATTCTTGCCGAGATTCGCGAGGGTGAAGTCACTGGCGTCACGGGCGGTGAGTTGCTGGAGTCGATACGCAAGGCTAGGACCTTTATTGCGTCGCGAGGGCTGCAAAAGGGCGAGCGGTGCGGATTGCTGGCGGCCAACAGCATTCGCTGGGTCGCGATGGATTTGGCCCTCATGGCCGAAGGGCTAATCGTCGTGCCGCTGTATTCGCGCCAGGCGCCGGCGGAATTGGTCGCCGTGATGAAAGATTGCACACCCTCGCTGATCTGCTGTGGCGACGCGGCATTGCGGGATGCAATTGCCCAGAGCTGGAAGGCTGCCCCGCCGCAACTGCTTTTCGATGAGATTTTTGAGGGTGCAGGCAGCGTGCAGCTAGATCGGCCGCAGCTTGCAAACGACCACCCCGTGACGATCATATACACGTCGGGCACGTCGGGTGAGGCCAAGGGGGTTGTGCTGACTGCGGCGAATGTTGGTTTCATGCTGGAACGGACCGCCGAGCGACTGGAACAGCTGATGTCCGGTTCGTCGTCAGGGGTTGGCGTGCAGGATTCGACCGAGCAAGACAGGATTTTCCATTACTTGCCTTTCACCTTTGCGGCGTCGTGGATTGCCTTGCTGACCTTTTTGAAACGACGCAGCCTGGTCATGATCAACACGGATCTGGCGAAGATCGCTAATGACATGCGAATCGTCGCTCCGGATTATTTTCTGAATGTGCCGCAACTACTGGAGCGCATGCGGCGAGCGGTCGATGAGCAACTCTGGCAAACCGGTGGTGTGGCCCAGTCGATTTATGCCCGAGCGAAGGCGGCCTGGGCGCGGCGCCACGAAAAGCAATCGAAAGCCGGCGACGCCTTTTGGCTGGGACTGGCGAATGCGCTCGTTTTTCCTGCGATCCGGAAAAAGATGATCGGAAAAAACCTGAAAGCGCTGATTTGCGGGTCGGCGCCGCTGAGTGAAGAGACCCAGCTT
>Ga0070766_10001073_pt1 | contig 12943 bp, 14 predicted proteins | sample HubBroMetageWFT6_FD_69782 | JGI IMG/M metagenome (GOLD analysis project Ga0070766, IMG submission 69782) | Warmed and freeze-thawed soil microbial communities from the Hubbard Brook experimental Forest, New Hampshire - Hubbard Brook CCASE Soil... | ecosystem: Environmental > Terrestrial > Soil...
GGGATGGGGTTCTGCGCCTTCCCAATTTGGGGACCAACTGCGCCTATCGGTTCAAGGTCGATGGTTTCGGCGCGGGCATCCGTGTCGGCGTCTCGAAAGCGAGCGCCGCCGGCGTGGTCGCCAACATGACCAGGCTCTCGGATTTTCCCGGCAACTACACCGCCACCGAGGGCGAGGCCACCCTGATCGCCGGGGCCGGCTCGACCTCCATGAAGAACCAGAACAACAACGTGGTGATCGGCCTCAAATCCCGAACCGAGGGTCTGGCCTTGGGCTTTGGCGGACAGGGCCTGACCATTCAGTTGGCGGACTCGGCCGTCAACCTGCCGCACGGCTATTTTTTGACGTTCGGGTTTGGCAAAAGCAACATCAACCAGGAAAGCCGCGCGATTCTCGCCCAAGTCCTCAAAGACTGGAAGTGCCGCTACGCCAATATCCGGCTGTACGGCCACACTGACACCGTCGGCAAGGAAGCCGGCAATCTAGACCTGTCGGCGCAGCGTGCGATAGCGGCGCGCGATTATCTGGTTCGCGCAGGCGTCGCTCCGGCCCGGATCACGACCCAAGAGAAAGGCGAGGACAAGCCGCTGGCGGGGGCCGGCAACAACACGCGGCTGCGCACGAATCGCAACGTGGTTGTGGCCATAGAGGAATAATCGCCGAATTGTTCCGACGGAAGTGCTGTTCCGGGTCGGTTACACAACCCGGAACAGCAGCTCGCCGCCGTCGCGCAGCCGGCGCATATTTTCGACCGCGACCTCGAGGCTGCGGTCGAGCGTCTCCGGTGTCAGCCAGGCGACATGCGGCATCAGCACGACATTGTCGAGCTTCAGCAGCGGGTTGTCGGCCGCCACCGGCTCCTCGGCGAAGACGTCGAGGCCGGCGGCGCGCAACCCACCGCTCTTTAGCGCCTCGACCAGCGCGGCCTCGTCGACGAGCCCGCCGCGCGCGGTATTGACGAGGATCGCGCCGGGTTTCATGCGCGCTAGCGCCGCGCCGTCGATCAGCCGCTCGGTGTCCGGCAGCAGCGGCAGGTGCAATGACACGATATCGGCCGTGGCGAGCAGCTCAGGCAGCTGGCGGCGCGGCACGCCGAGCTCGGGATGTTCGCGCGGCGACCAGTAGACGACCTGCGCGCCGAAGCCTTGCAACATCGGCACCAGCGCACGCGGCACCATGCCGGCGCCCACAAGGCCCACCGTGCGGCCGCGCAATTCGCCGACCCGCTCCTGCAGCCCGCCGCCCGCTACCCAGCCTTGCCCTGCGCGGCAGGCGCGTTCGATCGCCGGCAGATTGCGCAGCGCGGCGAGCATCAACAACAGCGCTGTCTCCGCGACGGCCGGCGTGTTGGTGCCGGGCATGTTGGTGACGGCGATGCCGCGCGCCCGCGCCGCGGCGAGGTCGATCGTGTTGACCCCGACCCCGATCTTCTGGATCAGGCGCAATTTCGGCGCCTGCTCGATGATCGCCGCGGTCGCCGGCTTCAGGATGTGCAACAGCACCTCCGCGTCCGGCAGCAACGCCGCGAGCCGCGCATCGTCCTCCTCGGGGCACGGGGTAATCTCGAAACCTTCGGCCTGGAGCGCGGCAAAACGCGCCCGGAGCCGTGGTCCCGCCTGGTAATGGAAGATCGCCTTCATCACCTGCTTGCGCCAAGATGCCTCGCCAAGATCCGGATCATGACCGACCCAGCGCCGCTATCCCAATTTCTCGACGATAACGCGATCATTGCGGCGCTGCTCCGCATGCGGCTGATTGAGCCGGGCGAGCGGCCGTGCTGCCGGCCGTTGGAGGGCGGCGTCTCGTCCGACATCTGGCTGATCGATCTGCCGGGCCGGCGGCTCTGCGTCAAGCGCGCCTTGCCCCGGCTCAAGGTGGCGCAGCTCTGGGAAGCGCCGGTTGCACGCAACCACCATGAATACGCCTGGTTCCGGGCGGCCGGGCGGATCTGCCCCGACGCTGTGCCGACGCTGCTCGGCGAAGATCCGGCGGCCGGGCTGTTTGCGATGGAATATCTCGACCCCGCGCAGTACCCGTTGTGGAAGAACCAGCTGCGCGACGGGCATGCCGATACGGCGACCGCGGCGGCGGTCGGTATCCGGCTGGCACAGATCCACAACGCCAGCGCCGGAGATCCGGAGATCGCCCGCAGCTTCGCGACCGACGAGAATTTCTACGCGATCCGCCTCGAACCGTATCTGATCGCCACGGCGCGCGTGCACCTCGACCTCGCCGACGAATTACGGCGACTGGCCGACGTCACTGCGGCGACCCGCCTCGCGCTGGTGCACGGTGATGTCAGCCCGAAAAATATCCTGGTCGGGCCGCGGGGGCCAGTCTTACTCGACGCCGAATGCGCCTGGTATGGCGACCCGGCCTTCGACCTCGCCTTCTGCCTCAATCATCTGCTGTTGAAATGCCTGTGGACACCGCGTGCCGCGACCGGGTTTCTCGCCTGCTTCGAGCGGCTGGCGGAGACCTATCTCGGTGCCGTCGGGTGGGAGCTACGCGAGGCTATCGAGGCGCGCGCGGCGCGGCTGTTGCCCGGGCTCTTCCTCGCTCGGATCGACGGCAAGTCGCCGGTCGAATACATCACCGTCGAGGCCGACAAGGCGCGGGTGCGGCGGGTCGCGCGCGCGCTTCTCGCCCAGCCGGTCGACCGCCTCGCGGCAGCGCGCGCCGCCTGGGCGACGGAGCTTGGCATATGAGCGACACGACGATCGTCGCAGTGCATGGCCGTCGCGTCTGGGATTCGCGCGGCCGGCCGACGGTCGAGGCCGAGCTGCGCCTGGCCGGCGGCGCCTTGGGCCGGGCGATCGCGCCGGCCGGCGCCTCGACCGGCTCCGGCGAGGCGATCGAGTTGCGCGACGGCGGCGGCAAGCTCGGCGGCCGCGACGTGCAGCGCGCCATCGCCGCGATCAATGGCGAGATCGCCGCCGCGCTGATCGGCCGGGACGCCGCAGACCAGACCGCGATCGATCAGCGCCTGATTGCGCTCGACGGCTCCGAGCAGAAGCGCCGGCTTGGCGGCAATTCCCTTGTGGCGGTATCGATGGCGGCCCTGCATGCCGCCGCGGCGGCGGCAGGTCGGCCGCTTTATGCGCACCTGCTCGGCGACGCGGCGGAAGCGGTGCTCCCACTTCCCGAGATCCAGATTTTCGGCGGCGGCGCGCATGCCGGGCGGCGCGTTGACATCCAGGATTTCATGGTCGTCGCGCCGGGCGCCGCCTCGTTCGACCAGGCGCTCGAATGGACCGCCGAAATCTACCGCGCCGCAGGCTCGCTGATGGCCGAGCGCGGCCTCCTGCAGGGCGTCGCCGACGAGGGCGGGTTCTGGCCGGCTTTCGACTCGAACGAGGCGGCGCTCGACGCGCTGATGCGGGCGATCGAGCGCGCCGGCTTTACTCCCGGGCAGGAGATCGCAATCTCGCTCGACATCGCCGCTTCCGAATTCCACGAGGATGGCCGCTACCGCCTCGCGCTCGACGGAAGCGCGCTCGACGGCGACGCGATGGCCGAGATGCTGATCGGCTGGCTCGACCGGTACCCGATCGTCTCGATCGAGGACCCGCTGGCCGAGGACGATGCCGAGGGGTTGCACCGCTTCACGCAGGCGGTCGGCGACCGCGTGCAGATCGTCGGCGACGATTTCCTCGTCACCAACGCCGAACGCGTGCGTGCTGCCGCGGCGCAGGGCAGCTGCAACGCCGTCCTGATCAAGCCCAACCAGGCCGGCACGGTCACCGAGGCGAAGGCCGCGCTCGATGCGGCGCGGGCGGCGGGATGGGGCGCCATCGTCTCGGCGCGCTCCGGCGAGACCGAGGATGTGACGATCGTGCATCTGGCGGTCGGCTGGGGCGTCGGCCAGCTCAAGGTCGGGTCGTTCGCCCGCTCCGAGCGCATGGCGAAATGGAACGAGGCGTTGCGCATCGAGGAAGCGCTTGGGTCCCGCGCCCGCTTCGCCGGCGGTGTGCCGCTCATCGCGAAAGGGAGGAAATGATGACGGATATTCGCAAGATCGTGACGCTGCGCGAGGTAATCTTCTCCGAGCTCGGCCATGAGGCAGCGCGCCCGATCGTGCGCGCGGTCGGCATCGCGGTGATCCACAACCCGTTTGCCGGACGCTGGGCCGACGATCTGCGGCCATTGTTCGAAGCCGGAGCGGCGCTCGGCGAGCGGCTGATGCCGGAGCTGGTCCGGATGCTGGATGGCCCGGCGGTGTCCTACGGCAAGGGCGCCATTGTCGGGGTCGCCGGCGAGATGGAGCATGGCGGCGCCTGCGTGCATCCGATGCTGGGCCGGCCGATGCGCGCCGCAATCGGGGGCGGCCAGGCGGTGATCGGATCGAACGTCAAAGTGGCGCCGCCCGGCACGCTGCTCGACGTCCCGCTCGGCCATAAGGACGAGCCCTGGTCGTTCGAGCATTTCGACACGATCACGGTGTCGGTCGCCGACTCGCCGCGGCCGCATGAAATCATGGTGGTAATGGCGATCGCCGATGGCGGCCGGCTCAACAACCGCTGCGGCTCGGCACCGATCCGCTAATCGGCGGAGACGGCTTGTCTGACGCGGCCGCTGCGGAACAGAAAAATGCCCGGCCCTACCACCATCGTCGCAATCGCCATCATCTTGAAGCAGTCGGCATAGGCACGCAGAGTTGCGATGTCGGCGTGCGACTCGGTTCCGCCCACCGGCGCGGAAAGGGCGATTAGATTGACCTCGATGCGCAGGTGCAGCACCGCCGTCATCAACGCGATGCCGGATGCGAAGCCGAGCTGGCGCAGCAGGCTGTAGACTCCGGCCGCATCGGTGCGCATCTCGGGCGGCAGCGTCGAGAAGGCAAGGGTGCTGAGCGGTGTCAGCAACAAACCGGCGCCCATCGCCTGGATAGTGCTGCCGACGATGATCCAGGGCACGCCGTAAGCCGGCTGAATGTTCGACAGCATCAGCAGACCCGTGGCCATCAGCAGCAGCCCGGTCGCCAGCAGGATACGGTAATCGAGCTTGCCGATGAGTCGGCCGGCCAACAGCATCATCAGCACCATAAGGATGCCGCGCGGCATGATCGTGAATCCGGCCAGGGTGGCGTCGTAGCCGAGCGGGCCTTCGCCCAGTGCCGGCAGAAACACGATAGCGACGAACAACAGAGCGCTGGTCGTGAAGTTGTAAAACGCCGCGGCGGCAAAATGCAGGTCCCTGAAGACGGCAAGCCGCAGCACCGTGAAACCGGCCGTCCGGGCGCGCACCGCCAGCAGGCTGAAGCCGAGGATTGTCATCGCCGCTTCGGTCAACAAGTCAGGCGATTGCAGCCAGGAGCGGCCGACCCCGCGCGACAGACAAAGCTGCAGCGATGCGACGCTGGCCATCAGGACGAAAATACCGACCGCATCGATCGATGTCTTGCTCAGGACCTCGCCGCGCGGCAATGCCCGGCGCATGCCCCAAATCGCGGCTAGCCCGAGCGGCAGGTTGATCACGAAAACCCAGCGCCAGGAGACGGCGTCGGTGATGATCCCGCCGAGCACGGGACCCAGGATCGGGCCGATCATGATCGCCGAGCCCCAGATCGCCAGCATCCGGCCATGCCGTTCCGACGGGTAAAGATCCAAGAGGATTGCCTGGCCGAGTGGATGGATGATGCCGCCCGCGGCGCCTTGCAGGATGCGGCTTGAGATGATTGCCGCGGGCGAGGGCGCGAGCGCACACAACAGCGAAGCAATGACGAACAGGCCGATGCCGCCCGGAAACAAAAGGCGCGCCCCGTATCGGCGCCGCAGCCATCCGGTCAGCGGCGCCATCACCGCGGTGGCGCAGAGATAGCTCGTCATGACCCAGGCGCCGAGGGTTATGCCGCCGCCCAGATCGCGCTCAAGCTGCGGCAGCGCTACGTTGACGATCGTAGCGTCGGCGGCCTGCATCGCGGTCGCCAGCATCAACGCGATCGTCGCCACGAGTCGATCTAAGCGGACGACGGGGGCCGACCGGACGCTTACGGGATCGCCGTTCTCGCCATCGCCTGTTGCGTGCAAATCCCCCTCGTCCCTTGCCGAAGCCGCCATTCGCCTAGAATACATCTTCACGATTCATCTTTTGTTTACTGAATAAGCCTAAACTTTAAGCGTCAGGGCCTGCCCGGATTGGGCAGCACGGCGATGGAGGCTTGGGTGAAGCGGCTGACGATGTTGGTCACCCCGGACGGGAAATGGGTGTTCCCCAACACCCCGGAATTTTTCGCCGCGCTCGGCGATCCCGCGCCCGACTATGATACCGTGGCGTTCGCGGTCAAGAACCTTGGTTTTATCAAATGGCAGATGATCGAGCAGTCGATTATCGAGATAGAGCTGCACCCTCGTAATGTCGAATTAGCGGCTTTACTCGCGGCCCAGCAACAACTTTTGACGTCGCCTGTGCAATTGTTCCGCATCAAGTACTTCGATACCAGCTGGCAATCAGAAATCTCGTCCTCTGCCGAACATACAATCGACCGCCTTTCGGAATTGTGCGCTCCGGTTTACATGCCGCCGATGACCGACAGGTTCATCGTCGAGACCAAGGATTTTTCGCTGCTGTTCGACGATCAGGAGAGTCAATTGCGCCCCTTGGCGCAGAAGTGGCGCGTTTCTTTCGGACATTTTGATCCGAGCATCGTCTCGCTGGCGCTGCGCCACGAACTCCTCTCGCGCATGGTGATCGTCGGGGTCAAGCCGCGCGAACACGAGCCGCGTTGGCGCTTTATCGGCGACGGGCATAAATGGATGGGCGACTATCAGCTCCAGGGCGTCGGTCAACCGGTCGCCAACATGCCGGACCAGGAGTATGGCGGCTGGGTCGCCGAGTTCTACAAGGGGGTCGCAGCCTCAGGCCAGCCGCGCTACGACATGGTCACCGCGATGCTGCAATACGAAGACGAGCGAACCAAGCCGCGTCGGCCGGTCCGCTATGAAAGGCTTCTGCTGCCCTGGAAGACGCCTTCCGACGAGGTTCTGATCACGTTGTGCTCGAGGGTCGTCGCTACCGAGATCGCTTGGGCGTCGGCCGATTCGGATTCCGATATTTCGGAAAGCAGGAAGCTGGCGAGATCATCGTAGACCTCCTCGACCGGCGTATAGGCGAGCACTAGCTCGCCCAGCGGCGAATCCGAATACTGCACACTGCAGCTCAAGTTTCGCTGCCCATAGCTCGCAGCGAGTCCACCCGCGACGTGCGCGCGGGTCACGTAACAGAACGACCAGTCGATCGGCCAGCGCGCGCAGGCATATGCTTTGCCGATACGGGGAACGAGCCGCGACAGGTGCTGGCGCCGATAGTCCGGTCGCACCCATGATGCGCCGCCGCAAACGCAAATGCCGGTGATAAGGCTTGCCGCTTCCGCGGTAACCGTGCAGGGCTGGCCGAGATCGCGGCCATACCACATGGCCCGCGCCTGCTCCTTTAAATTCGTCCCGATGAAGTTGAAGATCCGGGCGCCCCAAGTCAGCACGACCTCGCCACTCTCGTTTTCGCCCGACATCCAGAACGCGTTCTCCGGGGTCAGCTCGGTGCAGTCGGGGTTGAACATGTCGACAAGCGGATACCAGGCCCCGAGCGCCGATTGCTGCTTGTTGAAGTGAACGAGCTCGTCGAAATCGTGCCGCATCCGCAGCTCGATGCCGCGGCGGCGCGCTTCCTTGTCGCCCTCCAGCACGAACCGCGCGAGCAAGCGCGCCGGACCGTGCTTTATCGTTATCGCATCCGGCAGACGCAGGTTGTTCTCGGGGACGATGTTCGGATAATTCTTTTCGGGTGCGAAATTCGCGTTATCGAGGGGCATGGCCGATCCCGGGCGGAAGGGCGCGTTTCGCGCGCGCGTTAATGTTAACAAAACCTTACTACCTGTTACAATGGCCGGTTGCGGCCGTCAAGCGGGCCCGGCAAAAAAAGTTGTAAGAGCTTACGATCGCACCCGAATCGGATTGGGATTTCGAGGCCCGTGGTTGGCCGGTCCGGGGTGGCGTCAAATCCACAGCCCGGCGAGCCAGATGCCGACCTCGGCGAGGGCGGCGGCGAGCGCGATCAGGAAGCCGATGATCGCCGCGGCGCGCAGCCGCCGTCGCCAGCGCGCGGCGTACGGCATGCCGGCGGCGACGAACAGCGCGCTCGCCAGCAAGACCAGCGCCATTATCGCCCGCTGCCGGTCGAACGGGTTCATGCAGCTCGTTCAGCCGGCGCGGACGCTGGCGTAGCGGGATGCCGCGCGATGTTTGTATCTTGACGCTTTGGCGGCCCGCGCCGGAGCGGGACGGATTGAGGCAGCATCGGGGAGCGGAATGACCAGCAAGGAACAGTTGAAGCAGGCGGTGTGCGAGGCGATCGACCGCCACGGCAACGAGATCATCGAATTGGGCGAGACGATCCTGCACCACCCGGAGACCGGCTTCAACGAGGGCAAGACCGCCGCCATTGTCGCCGACAAGATGCGCGCCATCGGCCTCGTCCCGCAGACGGGCCTCGCGCTGACCGGGGTCAAGGGCCGCCTCAAGGGCAACGCGCCAGGGCCCCGCCTCGCCCTTATCGGCGAATTGGACAGCCTGCGCACCTCCGACCATCCGCTCGCCGACCCGCATACCGGCGCCGCGCACAGCTGCGGCCACAACGCCCAGGTGGCCGGCATGCTCGGGGTGGCGATGGGCCTCTCGGCCATCGGCGCGACCGAGCACCTCGCCGGCGAGCTGGTGTTCTTCGCGGTCCCGGCCGAGGAGTTCATCGATGTCGAGGAGCGCCTCCACCGCAAGGAAAAGGGCGAGATCGAGTTTCTGCTCGGCAAGCCCGAGCTCGTCGCCAAGGGCCATTTCGACGACATCGACATGGCGATGATGATCCATGTCGGCTCGCACGACCAGATGACGAAGCGCTCCTACATCGCCGACAGCTCGAACGGGGCGCTGGTCAAGCAGATCCGCTTTTTCGGCCGCGCCAGCCACGCCGGCGGCGCGCCGCAGCTCGGCATCAACGCGCTCTCCGCGGCGATGCTCGCGCTCTCCGCGATCCACGCCCAGCGCGAGAGCTTCTACGAGAAGGACACGATCCGCATCCATCCGATCATCACCAAGGGCGGCGACGCGGTCAGCGTCGTCCCGGCCGAGGTGCACATGGAAACCTTTGTGCGCGGCGGCTCGCGCGACGCCATCCTCGACGCCAACATGAAGGTCGACCGCTGTCTCAGGGCCGGTGCGATGGCGATGGGGGCCGAGGTTGAGATCAACACGATCCCCGGCTATCTGCCGCAGCGCAACGACCGGGCGATGGGCGAATTCTTCGGCGCCAATGTCGAGGCGATGTTCGGGCCGGGCTCGTTCGACATCGGCGGCCACCGCACCGGCTCGACCGATATGGGCGACATCGCCCACATGATGCCGGTGATCCACCCCTATGTCGCCTCGGCGCTCGGCAAGACGCACGGCGCCGATTTCCGCATCAACGAGCCGGAGCACGCGTACTTGACCCCGGCAAAATTGCTGGCGATGACCGCGATCGACCTGCTCTACGCCGACGCCGCCCCGGCGAAGCAGATCATCGCCGACTTCCAGCCGGCCTTCACCAAGGACAGCTACCTCGCCTTCGAACGCGGCCTGTTCAAAAAGGAACGTTATAAGGGTGAGAGCTGAACGTGTGCTCGACTGACACCTGGTCCTACTCGAGAGCGGCCCCAGGAGGCGTGAATGAGTTATCTGGATATTTTTGAAAAAGAGACGTCCCTTATTGACAAGCTGGGAACGGAAAAGGCCCATATTGCATGGGTGATGGCACTTTACCTCGAAGAACCGGACGTTGAGGCATTGGCAGCTTCGGCCCTGACGGACGGATCAGACGATAAGAAAATCGATTTTATCTACCTTGACCATGACGGGAAGCGCCTTGTTTTCACACAGGGTTTTTTCGCGTCCAAAATGCGAGATGCCGCACCTGCCAATAAGGCCTCCGATCTTAATACCGCGGCGGCCTGGCTGCTTTCCGGAGATCTGGATGTTGTTCCAGAAAACATTCGCGCGATTATCACGGAATGCCGAGAGGCCCTAGCATCCGACGAAATTGAAACAATCGAGCTATTCTATGTGCACAATTTGCCGGAGTCGGTAAACGTCGCGAGGGAACTTCAAACGGCAGAAGATCACCTGAAGAAGGCGCTCGGCTCAGCGACCATCACTGTTCGTGGGATGGAACTCGGAACGGCAAAGATCCAGCATCTCTATGACGCTCAGGACTCGCACATCGAGGTGAAGGATCCCATTGAGTTTCCTTCTGAGATCGCGATCGAGGAGAATGGCCCGAGTTGGAAAGCATACGTCGCTTCGGTTCCGGGTAACTGGCTCCACACCGTTTACACGAGATACGGTGATAGGCTTTTTTCGGCAAAACTATCGCGGGTTTCTCGGCGGCGGACGCCGGCGTCGGGTAAATACGGGGATTCGCGACTCGGCGGAAACTCGTCCGGCTGATTTTTGGGCATACAACAATGGCATCACTATCCTCACGATGGGGATGCAAAATAAAGCCGGTCGGCCGACGCTTTCCGGAATGTCAGTGATTAACGGGGCCCAAACCACGGGTTCAATTGGGTCGGTTGACTTGACCAAACGATCTCTCGCCGACCTCCGGGTCTTATGCAGAGTAATCGAAAGTTCCGATGCCAACACGATCACGGACATTGTCCGATTCAACAATACCCAGAACGCCATTACCGCGTGGGACCAGTACAGCAATGACCCGGAGCAAAAGCGGTTGGTGCAGGAATTTGAGGAACTAGGGTTCGTTTACAACATCAAACGCGGCTTTGTGGGCACTGGCGATCAGCTCGGGATCGACGAGGTAATTCAGCCATTGCTTGCGTTCCACGGCCGCCCCCAAGACGCGATCCGAGGCAAAAACCAGATTTTCGACCGCAAGCCGCTGTACCAGAATGTCTATGAGGGTAAAAAGGCGCGCCACATCCTTTTCGTTTACTCTCTGTCCAAAGCGATTGACGAACTCAGGCTAGCCCTCAAGTCAAAATCTAATGAAGGAAACCTAATCGCGATCGAGGCGGACCAATTGGCGCTGATGAGGAATTTGCGTTTCAAGCCATTCTTTATCGCATTGACGTCGGCTACAATCGAAACGGCTCTTAGCAAGAGATGTGATCCCCAGACGGTCGGATTTTCGCCCGAAGCGGCGGGGAGCCATTCCCTTGTTGAGCTTGTCGCGAGGTGGGCTCCTGTCGTCGACACCTTGCTCGCCCTCGTCACCGCTAGCGAGGTTGCGAGGGACTTCGGCGCAAAGTTGGGAGACGAGAATTTCATTCCAGGCGTTGCTAAGCAAATCAACGCACTTCTCCATGCCATGGGGAGCGCGAAACAGCAGGCCGCTTTTGCGGATCTCGTAGCTGGAACGTGATGATGCAGGTCGACGCCCGATTGTTTTGTCGATCTCCGGCAACAGAAGGCAGCCCGCCGGGATAATCTGAACGAACAAGATGACCGCGTTCGAGATCCCGGTGGTGGTGACGGAGCGGCTGCGGCTGCGGGCGTTTCATGCCGGCGATCTCGATGCCTATGCGGCGATGCAGGCCCAACCCGGAGGTCATGCGCTACGCGATCACCGATCACGCCGCGACCCGCGTTCAGGTCTGGCAGGCTAGGCGCTTGAGTTCTCTCGTGCGCGGTTGTGTGCTAATGTGTTCGCACCGATTTAGCGGTGCGCGATGCCGAAGACCACGACGATGACCGTGCGGTTGACGCCGGAACTCAGCGGCAAGCTGGAAACCCTGGCGCGCGACACCAAGCGCAGTAAATCCTACCTCGCCGGCGAGGCGATCGCCTCCTATGTCGAGATGAATGCCTGGCAGGTGGCGCGCATCAAGGCGGCACTTGCCGAGGCACGGTCCGGCGCGCCCGGCGTGCCGCACGAGGAGGTCGTGCGCTGGGTCGAATCCTGGGACACCAAAAACGAGCGCCGGAAACCGAAACCACGGAAATTGAAATAGCGGATGGAGATCGTCTGGCGCCCGAGTGCGCTCGATGATCTCGAACAAGGCCGCCATTACATCGCGGAGCACAATCCGCGCGCGGCCGAGCGCCTCTGGGCTCGCATCCTGAACGCGGTTGAGCGACTTGCCGCTCGGCCCGGTCTCGGCCGGCCCGGCCGCGTCGAGGGCACCCGTGAACTGGTCGTGCCGCGTACCCCTTATATCGTCGCCTATACCGTGATCGGCGATCAGGTGATGATCCTGTCGAATCGTCCACAGCTCGCGACAATGGCCCGATCGGTTCTGAACCGCTCATGACGCGCCATCCCCTCACCGGCTACGCGGCGGCATGCGGCGCATCCTGATCCGCGGCGGGGTCGCGGTCGTCGTGATCCCGGTCCTGTGGTACTTCACCTCGCGCTGGTGCGCGCTCCTTGTCGATCAATTCTACACGCCGCGTCTGGCGATCCTGAACAATGCGCCGATCGGCTGGAACGGCACATGGCTGCAGATCGGCACCGGCGTCTTCGACAAGGTCCTTCCGAATGGCTATCGCTCCGACTTCACCGGGATGGGGCCCGATTACAAGCAGATCGCGCGTTTCATCGTCGACGCCGACGACCGACTCGTCTTTGTCAAAGACGATGCCCGTTTCGTGCTCGGCCCGCATACCGGCACGCTCCCCGACCCCACGCTGCCGGATGGCGAGAAGCCGATGCCGGCCTTCGCCCCGGGGCCGGGCGATACGATGTCGGCCGCGATCGACCGCAGCCTCCTCTCCTGGCCGGCGCCGCTGATCCAGTTCAACTTCATGACCGGCTACGCGCCGTCATGGCAGCGCTACATCTATCAGCGCTTCTCATGAACAAAACCGTCCGGCGCGCGGCTCGATATGCTGTGGCGCTACCGGCAGGACTACGATGGCGTGAACGGCTGGACCGGCATGATGCTCAATGATCTGAT
>Ga0070766_10001085_pt1 | contig 12906 bp, 5 predicted proteins | sample HubBroMetageWFT6_FD_69782 | JGI IMG/M metagenome (GOLD analysis project Ga0070766, IMG submission 69782) | Warmed and freeze-thawed soil microbial communities from the Hubbard Brook experimental Forest, New Hampshire - Hubbard Brook CCASE Soil... | ecosystem: Environmental > Terrestrial > Soil >...
GCTGATGGCGGCGGTGGGGTTGTATGGAGTGCTGGCGTACTCGACGACGCAGAGGACGAGCGAGATAGGGATTCGCATGGCGCTCGGAGCGACACGCGGGTCGGTGGTGAGGATGGTGATGTTTGAGGTGTTGTGGCTGGCGGGGATCAGTATTGCGATTGCGCTGCCGGTGTCGCTGCTGTTGACGAGCGCCGTGAGAAGCCAGTTGTATGGGATTTCGAGCAGCGATCCGCTGACGCTCAGCTTGACGATCGTGGTGGTGACTTTGGTTGCGATTGCGTCGGCCATGTTGCCGGCGCGGCGAGCGTCGCGAGTGGAGCCGATGAAAGCGCTGCGCTACGAGTAGGAGGTTCTGGCTATGAATGGATTTCGACAAGATCTGCGGTACGCGTTGCGGCAATTTGTTAAGACGCCGGGGCTCGCTGCGATCGTTGTGATTACGATCGCGCTCGGAGTGGGCGCGAATACGGCTCTGTTCTCGGTGGTGAATGGCGTGCTGCTCAACCCTTTGCCGTATCCGCATCCCGAGCAACTGGTGACGCTGCACGAGAGCAAGGCAAATTTTGAGCACGGTTCGATATCGTTTCCTAATTTTCGCGACTGGCGGAAGGACAATCACACTTTTTCGGGGATGGCGATTTCTCGCGGCTACGCTTTCAGCTTCACGGGAGTGGGAGATGCGATGCAAGTGAATGGCGAGTTTGTGGCGGCGGATTTATTTTCGCTTTTAGGGGCAAAGCCGCTGCTCGGCCGCACGTTTGCGGCGGGAGAGGACGAGATCGGCGCGGCTCCGATCGCGATGATCAGTGAGGGATTGTGGCGACGGAAGTTTGGGTCGGCGGCCGACATCGTGGGCAAGAGTATGACTTTGGATGGCAGGGGTTACACGATTGTTGGCGTGATTCCCGCCAACTTCCACTTTGCGATGTTTGGCTCGTCGGGGCAAGGCGACGTGTATGTTCCGGTTGGGCAGTGGAAAAACAATCTGCTCAACACGCGCAGCGCTGGCCTCGGCTTCCACGGCATCGGCCGGCTTAAGCCGGGAGTGACGATCGACCAGGCGGCAGCCGACATGAAAGCGATCACGAGCAACCTTGCGGCTGCGTATCCAGACGCCAATCAGGGGATCAGTGCGAACCTTATTCCGCTTAAGCAGTGGGTGGTCGGCGGAGTGCGGCCGTTGTTGGTGGTATTGCTGGCGAGTGTCGGCTTCGTGCTGCTGATTGCTTGCGTCAATGTGGCCAATCTTTTGCTGGCGCGCTCGACTGGGCGGACCCGTGAATTCGCGATTCGGGCGGCGGTGGGAGCAAGCCAGGGGCGCGTGTTCCGGCAATTACTCACGGAGAGCGTTTTGCTGGCGCTGATCGGCGGCGCGCTCGGCTTATTGCTGGCGGCGTGGGGGACGCGGGCGGCGTTGGGCGTTCTTCCTACTACCTTGCCACGCGCGGAGGAGATTGGGCTGGATGCTCGGGTATTGCTGTTCACGCTGGCGATTTCAGTCTTTGCAGGAGTGTTGTTTGGTCTCGCGCCGGCGCTGAAGATGTCGCCGGCGAATCTGCAAGACAGTCTCAAAGAAAGTGGGCGGGGCTTGAGCGGAGCGCGGCACCCCGTGCAGGGCGTCTTCGTGGTGGTTGAGATGGCGATGGCGCTGGTGCTGTTGGCGGGCGCCGGGCTGATGGTGCGCAGCTTAACTCGGCTGTGGAATGTCGATCCTGGATTCAATCCTCGAAATGTGATGACGGTGGGCGTGTCGCTGCCGCCCTCGATGATGAATGCCTCTCCGGAGGCTATTCGCGCGGCATTTCGCGAGGTCGATAGCAAAGTGGCGTCGATTCCGGGAGTTCAAGCGGTTTCACAAACGTGGGGCGCGCTGCCATTGGGATATGACGACGAGCTAACGTTCTGGTTCGAAGGCCAACCCAAGCCGTCCACCCAGAACGAGATGGGCTGGGGCATCGACTACATCGTGGAGCCTGGCTACCTGAAGGCGATGGGCATCCCGCTCCAGCGCGGGCGCTTTTTCGGCGAGCAGGATAACGAGCATTCGCCGCGCGTCATCGTGGTCGACGAGGTGTTTGCCAGGAAGTTCTTTCCGAACGCGGACCCGATTGGCAAACGGATTTTGTCGACCAATTTTGTGGGGCCGGCAGAGATTGTCGGAGTCGTCGGGCACGTGAAGCAGTGGGGACTCGACAGGGATGACATGGAGAAATTGCGAGCCCAGTTCTACATTCCGTGCATGCAGATGTCGGATGGCTTCATCGCCATGGCGCCTTCGGGCTCGGCGATGATCGTGCGTTCGGACGATGCCGGGATGGGCTTGCTCGATTCCATTCGCCACGCGAGCCAGCAAATCAGCAACGAGATCGTTATTTTTGGGCCGCAGTCGATGGATGACGTTATTGCCAGTTCGCTCGCGAGGCGGCGCTTTTCGATGATCCTGCTGGTCGGGTTTGCGACGCTGGCACTGCTCTTGGCAAGCGTTGGGATTTACGGGGTCATCTCTTATGTGGTGGGACAGCGCACGCATGAGATTGGAATCCGGATGGCGCTGGGCGCAAATCCGTTGGACATTTTGCGTCTTGTGCTCGGCGGAGCGGGAAGACTTGCCGCTATCGGCGTCGTAGTGGGTCTGGTGTCCGCGTTCGGGCTGACCAGGCTGATGGCAGATCTTCTTTATGGAGTAACGCCGAACGATCCGCTCACCTTCGCCGCGGTTCCGGCGATCTTGATCTCGGTCGCCTTGCTGGCGAGTTATCTGCCGGCGCGGCGCGCGACGAAGGTTGATCCGGTGGTGGCGTTGCGTTACGAGTAACTTATGGAGACCTTGCTGCAGGACATTCGCTATGGAGTGCGGGCGCTTTGGAAGTCGCCGGGGCTGACGGCGATTGTCGCGATCACGATTGCGCTGGGCGTGGGCGCGAATACGGCGATGTTTAGCCTCGTCAATGGTTTTCTGATCCGGCCTTTGCCGGTTCCCGCTCCTCAGCAACTTACGGCTTTGGCGATTCAGGAAAAAAACTCACCGCTCGGAGCACATGGGTTTTCTTATCCGGAGTTTGTCGCCTTCCGGCAGCAGGCGGCGGGGTCGGCGGAAGTATTTGGTCAAGCGCTTGGACGAGGGTCGCTCGGATTTTCCGCCGACGGTCGCACCGACCGAGTTTCGATTACTTCTGTGTCGGCAAATTATTTTTCGGGGTTAGGAGTGAATCCGGCGCTCGGCAGACTCATTCTTCCGACCGTGGGCGAGGCGCCGGGAGCGCAGCCGGTCATGGTGCTTGGATATAACTTCTGGCAGAAGCGGTTTGGCGGCGATCCGCGCGTCCTTGGGAAGCAGGTACGGATCGACGGCAAGCCGGTGGAGATCATTGGCGTAGTGCCGAAGCAGTTTCACGGATCGTTTTCGATTTTTGAAATGGATGGCTACGTGCCGTTCAGCATGCTCTTTCCTGGCGGCTCGGGGGTTAACTTTTGGACGGACCGCAACATGCGGTTGATACTTGCGATGGGCCGCCTGAAGCCGGGAGTCAGCCTGACGCAGGCGCAGAGTTTGTTCGATGTGATTTCGCAGCGGCAGGCGGAGCAGTATCCGGCAACGGACAAAGGGTTCAGCGTGCGGGTGCTGCCGGAAAGGCAATCGCGACCGATTCCGTATGCGAACAATTCGTTTCTCTTGATCTCGGCGCTTTTTCTGGTGCTTTCGGCGATCATCCTGCTGCTGGCGTGCACGAATGTGGTCAACATTTTGATGGCGCAGGCGTCTTCTCGCATGCGCGAACTCGCCATCCGCACGGCACTAGGCGGAAGCCGTGCGCGGCTGGTGCGGCAGATGCTGACGGAAACCATGCTGCTGGCGATTCTCGGCGGGTTATTGGGAGTGTTGCTGGGGATGTGGGCGAGCGGGCTAAGCGGTGCGATTCATCCAGCAGGCGTGCCTCTGCAACTTGATTTTAGTTTTGATTGGCCGGTTTTTGCCTATGCGTTTGCGTTGGTGCTATTCACTGGAATCTTTGTGGGGCTGGCGCCGGCGCTCAATGCGACTCGGGCGGATGTCAACGCGGTACTTCAGCAAAGAAGCGGCGATGATGCGCGCGGTACGCGCCGCCACGAGGCCCGCAAGGACTTGATGGTGCTGCAAGTGGCGGGATCGCTGACGCTGCTGATTGTCGCGGGGCTATTCGTGCGCAGCTTGCAGAATGCCGAGCACATGGAGCTTGGATTCAATCCGGACCATGTGCTGAATGTGACGCTGGATCCGAAGGAGGACGACTACAACGAAGCGCAAACGCGCGAGTTTTATCGCGAACTAGAAGTGAGAGTCAGGGCGATGCCGGGAGTTCAGTCGGCGAGTTTGACGTCGTCGGTGCCGATCAGCACTTTTCCGAGCGGGCAAAAAGTATATGTCGAAAATCGGATTGTACTGCCCGACCGTCCGCTGCCGACCATCCTCTATAACCGAGTCGATCCGGGTTATTTCGAGACTTTGAGTATTCCGGTTCTGCTGGGCCGCGGGTTTCTGGATTCCGATAACGAAGCCGCGCCGCTGGTGGCGGTCATCAATCAGACGATGGCTAGTCGGCTGTGGCCGGGAGAGGAGCCGATTGGCAAGCGGTTCAGCATGAAGAGCGAGGCAGGCCCGTTTCTGGAAGTGGTCGGGATTGCGCGTGACAGCAAGTATCAGAGCATTTCGGAAGACCCGGAGCCGCACTTCTATATTCCGCTGGAACAAAATTACTCGTCGCTACGAATTTTGCAGGTTCGTTCTCCAGTGGCGCCTGGGCTGCTGACGGGCGAGATCCAGCGGGAGATCCGGGAGCTGAATCCTGCGATCACGATTGTGGATATACGAACGATGACAGAGTCGCTCAAAAGCGCCACTGGTTTTTTCATCTTTCGCCTGGGCGCGTCGCTGGCGACGTTCATGGGGACGCTGGGGCTGATCCTGGCGGTGGTTGGCGTGTACGGCATGGTTTCGTACTCGGCGTCGCGGCGCACCCAGGAGATTGGAGTGCGCATCGCGCTCGGCGCGACGCCTCGTCAGATCCTCGCGCTGGTGGTGGGACAGGGAATGAAGATCGTAATCGTCGGCGTCTTTGCGGGCGTGCTTGCGGCCTGGGGAGTGACGCGGCTGATGACGCACTTGCTGGTGGGAGTGAGCAACAGCGATCCCGGCGTTTACTTAGGAGTGTCGATGGCGTTGGCGGGAGTGGCGCTGATTGCGAGTTATATTCCGGCGCGGCGCGCGACCAAGGTCGATCCCGTGGTGGCGCTGCGGTACGAGTAAAGGAGGGAGGAACCCCATGTCCGGACTGATGCACGACATTCGATACGGCATGCGGCAGTTGCGCAAGAATCCCGGGTTTGCGGCCGTGTGTATCTTCACATTGGCGCTCGGCATCGGCGCGTCGACACTCATCTTCAGCATCGTGTACAACGGTGTGCTTCATCCGTTCCCCTATCGCTGCGCGGATAGGCTCGTATCAATCAGCGTCGAAGCGGCGGACAACGAGCGCGGCGGTCACGGAATGTATCACCTCGACGAGGTTGCCGCATTTCGCAATGGCAATCATAGCTATGAAGACATCCTCGCCTATGGGCTGTGGTACGTCATCTATACGCACGCTGATACCGCGGAGCAAGTAAAAGGCGTTGGAGCAACGCCGAATGCGATGGAGTTCTGGGGGGTGTCGACGCTGCTCGGCCGCGGCTTTAGCGAGCAAGACGTGCAGTCCGGGGCGGCGCCGGTGGTGCTGCTCAACTACAACTATTGGATTCGCGAGTTTCAGGGGGACAAGAATGTCGTCGGCAGCGCCATGATGATCAATGGAACAGCGCGAACGATCATTGGAGTTATGCCGTCGAGATTTCAGGTGGCCGGCGCTGATCTGTACATGCCGATATCGTGGACGCGGCCGGAGCCGGCACGAGGCAGATTTGAATTTAACAATGAGGATCCATTCTTTTTCTGGGCGACGGGAATTTTAAAAAAAGGGGTAAGCCTGGAGACGGCGTCGGCGGATATCGATGTGATTGCGCGCCAAGAGGCGAAAATTCATCCCGATGACTATCCCAAGAAGTTCCGCGTCACGACAAACAAGCTCAATGATGTGGTTCTGTCCGATTTTAAACAGACGCTGCTCTTGCTGTTTGCTGCGGCCGCACTGGTGCTGCTGATTTCATGCAGCAACGTGGCGGGGCTTCTGCTGGCGCGAGCTAGTGCGCGTACCAAAGAAATTGCTTTGCGTGCATCACTCGGAGCAAGCCGGGCACGGCTCATCCGCCAGCTCTTGTGTGAGAGCTTGCTGTTGGCGGGCGCGGGTTGCGTCGTGGGCTGCTTTTTGGCTTACGCCGGACTGAAAGCTGCTCTCAGCTTGACACAGTTACCTACCATCCTTCCGATGGAATCCGCCGTATCACTCAATCGTCCGGCGCTAGCCTTCGCTATCGCTGCTTCCTTTCTGTGCACGCTGCTGTGCGGATTGGCCCCCGCGCTGCACGCTATCCGTACCAACTTGCAAAAGGGATTGGCGAGCACGGGAGTGAATGTGAACGCCACCTTCCAGCACGGCCGGTTCCGATCGGCGTTGGCAATTGGCCAGGTTGGCCTGGCTTTGCTCTTGCTTACCTGCGCTGGGCTGGTAACGCGGAGTTTCATCGCCCTCGTGCACGCGGATCTTGGAGTCCGGCCGGAGAACATTTTCACCGCCATAGTTCAATTCCCCAAGGGGCGTTATACGACGGCGGAGCAGAAAAGAGAATTTTTCGACCGCTTCCTGCCGCAACTCAATTCCTTGCCCGGCGTGGTGAGTTCGACAGAAATGATCGGCCTCCCTTTGCTTTTTGCGCCGCGCGGCGATGTGACGATTCCCGGCAAGCCGCATCATGAGACATGGATGACGGCCGTAGATCTGTGCAGCGAAGGTTATTTTCAAACCCTGGGCCTGCGCCTCCTGCACGGCAGACTGCTGACCGCCAATGACATTTTGTCGTCCCCAAACGTCGCCGTGGTGAATGAAAGGCTGGCCCGAAAATACTTTGGCGATGAAGACCCCATCGGGAGGCAAATCAAATTCAACGTGCTCGACGAAGTTCCTGAAACGCCGCACGACGCGTATTTCGAGATCGTCGGCATTGTCAGCGACTCTCGTACGTACGACTTCGAGGGAGGAGTGATGGTGCTTAGAACCCCGCAGAACACGCTTCCCCAGGGATTCGTGCCGTACTCTGTCTCCGGTTTCGGAGACCGCGGCATCGCCATGCAGACTCGCGTGCCGCCGACTTCGCTGGTGAAAAACGTCCGGCAAACGCTTTGGTCCTTGGACCATGATCTCGTATTGGCTGCGCCGGATGTGGGAGGGGCCACCGGTTTCTCGCTGGGAACCGTGATGGATAACCTCGTATACAAGAGGCCGAGGTTCAGCGCGATTGCGTTCGGCGCCTGCGCTTCGCTCGGATTCGTGCTCGCCATCGTTGGACTTTTCAGCGTGATGACCTACATCGTCTCGCTCCAGACGCACGACATCGGAATTCGTCTGGCCCTTGGCGCGCCGCCATCAGTCATTCTGCGCATGATGCTGAAACGCGCGCTACTGCTGATTGGCGGCGGCGTGGTCATTGGTTTGCTGGCAAGCATTGCGACCACGCGCCTTCTGTCGAGCCAATTTCACGGCGTTTCCGCGACCGATCCTCTGACAATGGTAGTTGTCGTTGGAACTGTGATAGGGGCCGGGTTGACCGCCTGTTTCTTTCCGGCACGCCGAGCCACCCAGGTTGACCCGATGACCACGCTGAGGAATGAGTAAGGAATTCATAGGGCTATTGGAAGGAAACGAATGGAGACAATTTTTCAGGACTTGCGTTATACCCTGCGGCAACTCTTCAAGAGCCCGGGTTTTACCGCCACAGCGATTCTTACTCTGGCTTTGGGCATCGGCGCGAATGTCGCCGTCTTCAGCGTGATCAATGCCAGTCTGCTCAATCCGAGCGGGGTGCCGCATCCGGATCGTGTGGTGGCACTGCGCGCTAAGTATGCGATGGGGGACCTCGGCAACATTAATATGTCGCCGCCCGATTTTGCCGATGCAGCGGCCGGCAAAAATATTTTCACGTCGGTCGCGGTGATGAAGAAAAGTGCCTTCAATTACAGCGCCAGTGGGTCGACACCGGAGCGGCTTAGCGGGGCATCGGTTTCGTGGCAGTGGTTCGATGTTTTCTGGGCCCGTCCGCAGTTGGGCCGAGTGTTTCGTCCCGAAGAAGACCAGCCCGGTGCGAATCACGAAGTTGTTCTGTCTTATGCGGCGTGGAAGCGACGTTTCGGCGGCGATCCAGGCGTCATTGGGCGTACGCTTCTGCTGAACGAGGAGTCTTATCAAGTCGTCGGAGTGATGGGGCCGGAATTTAATTGGCCGAATCAGGCGGAGCTTTGGGTGCCACTCGGATTGCCCGCCGCCAGCTATTCCGATAATCAACTTCGCCATAACGAATATTTGTTTTGCGTGGCGCGGCTGCGTCCGGGAGTTACGAATGACCAGGCGAGCGCCTATCTTGCCCTGCGAACATCCCAGCAGATCGCGGCCGAAGGCCAGAGTAGCTATAGCCAAGCAGCGGGGTGGGGCATGTTTTCGATGCCGCTTGTCGACTTCGTGGCGGGCGATCTGCGCAAGCCGCTGTTTCTTCTGCTGGCCGCGGTCATGTCGGTACTCTTGATTGCTTGCGCGAACATCGCCGGGTTGCAACTTGCTCGGGCGTCGGGAAAGCAGCGCGAGGTGTCGATTCAGATTGCGCTCGGCGTGAGCCGCTCACGGCTGATTCGCAGCGCGTTGCTGGAGAGCCTGGTGCTCGCTTGCGCCGGAGTGGGCGTGGGTTTAGTGATTGCCCAAACGACGATTCCGTTATTGCTCCTTTTAGCGCCCGAGAGCTTGTCTCGCAATCTCACCATCCATGTCGGATGGCCGATCTTTGGTTTCGTAGTTGTCGTGGGCGCTGCGTGCGTGTTTTTCTGTGGCGTCGCGCCGGCATGGCAGATGACGCATTCACGCTGGTTTCAGACACTGCAGGAGGGCGGTCGTTCGGAGACCTCGAGCCGTGGGCGGCAGCGCCTGCGCTCAGCATTGGTGGTGACGGAAATTGCCGTGGCCATGCTGCTTTTAGTTGGTGCCGGGCTGCTGGTGCGCAGCCTGCAACAAGTGCAGCAACTTGAAACCGGGTTCAGTCCGCGAGGGCTGATGTCGGCCACGGTCTCGCTGCCGCCGTCCATTTACAAAACCGACGAACAGCGGGCTGCCTTGTTCACGAGTGCGGAAGAGCAGCTCAAGAATTTGTCAGGAGTGAGGAGCGGGGCAATCGCCGATGCCCTGCCTTTCGACAACAACGGCGGATCAGCTTCCTTCAGCATTAAAGGTCAGACGGTCGCTCCCGATAGCCCCGGGCCACACGGAAATATTCGGGTCATTTCGCCCGACTATTTCGCGACTCTCAGTATCCCTCTGGTGCGCGGCCGGGTCTTCTCTCCGCAGGACCGGTTGAAGACAGACCGTGTCGCCATTGTCGACGAGACCCTGGCGCGACGCTATTGGCCCAAGGAGGATCCTCTAGGGCAACACATCAACTTCGGCGACCAGACCCCGTGGATGGAGATCGTCGGCGTTGTCAAACACGCGAAAACGTCGTCTCTCGAAGCAGACAACACGGAGGGGTATTACTACTTGCCGATATCGCAGTCGCCGCCACGAATGGCTTCGCTTGTGGTGCGCAGCAGCGGAGCCGATCCCGAGAGCCTCGTGAGTTCGATGCAGAGGGCGGTAGGCGCGGTCGACGCGAGCTTGCCGTTGTATGACCTCAAAACCATGGAGCAGCGAGTAGACGAATCGTTGACTGGCCGCCGTTTTCTGGTGCTTTTGCTATCTGCATTTGCGGGGCTGGCGTTGCTGTTGGCGGCAGTTGGGCTGTACGGCGTGATCAGTTATTCGGTTCGTATGCGCACGCGGGAACTGGGCATTCGCATGGCTCTCGGCGCCCAACGCACCGATGTCATGGGATTGATCCTGGGGAAAGGCATGCAACTGGCGGCGACAGGCCTTGTTCTTGGACTCGCGGGTACGCTCGCAGCGGGCAAAGTATTGTCGAGCTTGCTCTATCAGACTAGCTTACTGAACCCGCTTACATTGCTGACGACGATATCTCTGCTTACGGCTACAGTTTTATTGGCGTGTTATGTTCCGGCGCGGCGGGCTGCGGCGCTTGAGCCAATGCGTACTTTGCGGGAGGAGTAACTCAACTGTTGGGATCAACTTTTCGGAGACTTACAGACGACTTATGATTCAACTGAAAAATATCGATCGCAGTTATAAGGCCGGGGCGGGGCAGACTTGGGTTTTGCGGCGCGTCAATCTGGAGATTCGGCCGGGGGAGTTTATTACGGTGATGGGGCCATCGGGGGCGGGGAAATCTTCGCTGCTTAATGTGCTCGCTTTTCTCGATGACCAGTGGCTGGGCGAGTATTGGTTTCGCGAGCAGGCGGCGCACACGATGAAGAGGAAGGAGCGCGCGGAATTGGCGAAAAAGAATATCGGCATGGTGTTTCAGAGCTATCACCTGCTCGACGATCTCACGGTGCAAGAAAACATCGATTTGCCGCTGTCTTATAAGGATATTCCGCGCAGCGAGCGGCAGAGCCTGGTGGCCGACACGCTCGATCGGTTTCGCATCGTCGCCAAGAAAGATCTTTATCCCAGCCAGCTTTCGGGCGGGCAACAGCAACTGGTTGGAGTGGCGAGGGCGGTGATTCATAAGCCCGCGCTATTGCTGGCGGATGAGCCGACGGGGAATCTGCATTCTGACCAAGCGAGGGAGATCATGGAACTCTTCCGGGAATTGAACCAGCAGGGGACGACGATTGTACAGGTCACGCACTCGGAAGCGAACGCCGCTTATGGGACGCGCACGATTCAGATGCGGGATGGCTGGCTGGTGGGGGACACGGCACATCCTAATTTGTCGTCGACGAATTCAACTACAACGGCGGAGCCTAGCGATGCGGCGGTGAATCGATGAGGGTGCGTCTTGGGGGATGGCGATGTGGCATCACGTTCGCGGCGGCGCTTTTTGTACTTCCCGTGGTTTTGGCTCAAGCTCAGATCAGCACTCCGGCGGCATTAGAAATGCCGAAGTCGCACAATCCGGTCAATCCTTACATGCCTGAACATGCGGCGCAGCCTGCGCTCACGAATTCTCCGCGGCTTGACCGGTTGATTCGGGATGGCAAACTCTATTTGTCATTGAAGGATGCGATTGCGCTGGCGCTGGAGAACAATCTTGATCTGGCGATTGCTCGCTACAACTTGCCGATTGCGGACACGGATGTGCTGCGCACTCAAGCTGGAGGAAGTTTTCGAGGCGTGAACACCGGCGTAGTACAAGGCACCCCAGGCGGAGGAGTTGGGGGGTATGGGACGGGAGCGCCGGGCGCGGGTGCTGGCGGCACGACTAGCGGGGCGGGTGGTGCAGGCGCGGGCGCGTCGGGATTGGTGCAATCGACATTGGGCGTGGGAACTCCGGTGTCATCGTATGATCCGTCGCTCAGCGTGAGTATGGGCATCGAGCATTTGACATTGCCGCAATCGAGTGAGGTGTTGTACGACGTAAATTCGCTGCAGCTGAATACGGCGCAAGTGAATGCGCTTTTTACACAGGCATTTTCGAGCGGGACGTCGATATCGTTTGAGTTGAACACCAATCGACAGACTACGAACAGCGGGGAAATCCTTCTATCACCTGCTTTGAACTCTTATTACCGCTTCACATTTCAGCAGCCGTTGCTGGCTGGATTTGGATTTGGGCCGAATTTGCGCTATTTGCGGATTGCCAAGAACAATAAGAAAATTTCGGATATCGCCTTTAAAGATCAGGTGATGGCGACAGTGACGCAGATCGAAAATATTTATTGGGACCTGGTGAGCGCGCATGAGCAAGCGCGGGTGAATGAGGAGTCTTTGACATTTGCCAACCAGACACTGGACAACGCCAAGAAGCAGCTGCAACTGGAGAGCATTCCGGAGATGGACGTGATGAAGGCGGAGGCAGAGGTTTCTAGGCGCGATCAGGATTTGACGGTGGCGAGAACGAATCTGCAGCTTCAGGAATCGCTGATGAAAAATGCGCTGACCAAGAGCCTTGATGATCCGACACTCGAAGAGATGCCGGTGGTGCCCACCGACCAGATGCAGGCGGCGAATACTTCGGCGGACACCAGCGAGCCGATACTTGATTTGATTGAGGAAGGATTGCGGAATCGCCCGGAACTACTCGAAACGGACGTGGACCTCGCGAATCGGCAGATCAGCCGGCAGGCGGCCCGGAATGCGCTGTTGCCTTCGCTGTCGCTGGTTGGCTTCTACGGAGGTACTGGTCTTGGTGGACTGGTAAACCCCGTTCCTCCTCCCCCAGGCGTTGCAGTTTCGTCCAGCATTCCGACCGACTTGCCAGGCACCCTGCAAAACACTTTTAACAATTCGTCGCCCGATTATTACGTGGGGCTGAATTTGAATATTCCGTTTCGCAACCGCGTGGCTAAGGCCGATCAGTATCGTTCGGAGCTGGAGTATCGGCAGGCGGGACTACGCAAGGAGCAGTTGCGGAAGCAGATTCGGATTGAAGTGCGGAACGCGCAATATGCGCTGGAGCAGTCGCGGGCGCGGGTGGAATCGGCGCGCAAGGCGCGGGATCTGGTGGAGCGTACGTTTGAGATCACGAAGAAAGAGCAGGATTTGGGATCGGGATCGAGTTATCAGACCATGACTGCCCAGCGCGATCTCTCCTTGTCGGAGCTGGACCTGGTTAACGCCATGACGGTTTACGAGAAGGCGCGGGTTGAACTTGATCGCGCTACGGGCGCGACTTTGGAACATA
>Ga0070766_10001086_pt1 | contig 12900 bp, 14 predicted proteins | sample HubBroMetageWFT6_FD_69782 | JGI IMG/M metagenome (GOLD analysis project Ga0070766, IMG submission 69782) | Warmed and freeze-thawed soil microbial communities from the Hubbard Brook experimental Forest, New Hampshire - Hubbard Brook CCASE Soil... | ecosystem: Environmental > Terrestrial > Soil...
TCGTCAGCAACGTGCCGGCGGTGCTGGTGCTGAAACCGTTCGTCGCCAGCCTGGGCGATCCGCAGCGCGCTTGGCTGATCGTCGCGATGGCCTCGACCCTGGCCGGCAACCTTACCGTGCTCGGCTCGGTCGCCAATCTGATCGTCGTGCAAAGCGCCCGCGCCCGCGGCATCCGGATCGGCTTCTGGCAGTATTGCCGGGTTGGCGCGCCGCTGACTTTACTGACGATCCTGGTCGGTCTGACGATGCTCTAGCTGCGAACGATCCGTTCCGGCCGGTAGCTGTGCGCCGGCTCTTCCGCGTAGGAGCGGCTGCGCGGAATGCGCCGGATCATCGCCTCGTAAGCGGGCCAGGCAGCGATGAATTGCTGCAGCAGTGCTTCCGGCAGGCCGACGCCGGCCTTCTGCAGCATGGCGCGAATCTCGTCGGGTGTGGACGCTGGCAGGTGAGTGAGATCGGCGCGCGTCTCATTGGTCATGTCCGTTCCTTTTAGGCCAGCTTCGGATGCTGCCGGTGCCAGTCGGTCGCCTGCTGATAGGCATGCGCGATGCGCAAAACCCGCGCCTCGGCGAATGGCGCGCCGGCGATTTGCAACGACAGTGGCAGCCTCTCGGCGCGGCTGAAGCCGCACGGGATCGCGATCGCCGGCAGCCCGCCAACGCTGAACGGCATGGTGATACTGGGGGCGCTGACCAGCCGGTCCGCGGCGTCGGGGTCGGCACGGTCGGCAACGTTCAGCGCGGCGGCGGTAATGAAGGCATCGCAATGCTGCAAGGCGTGCCCCTGTTCCCTCGCCAGTGCGGTGCGCCAGCGAAGCGCCTCCAGATAATCCTCGCCGCGAATAAGCGCGCCAGGCAAGACCCGGTTGCGCAGGATGCGGCCGAAATCCTGCGGTCGGGTGCGCAGATCGTGCTCGTGGATCGCGAACAGCTCGACGCTCGATATCGTCGTCTTGCAGTCGGTATAGTCGCGCAGGCTCGACAGCCGCACCGGCTCGACCACCGCCCCGAGCCCGCGCAATACCTCGACCGCGGCGTCGATCGCCGGCGCGACATCCGGATGCGGTGCATCGCGATACCAGTCCTCGACGAGCCCGAGGCGCAGCCCGCGCACCCCATCGTTCAGCGATGCCGCGAAATCCGGCACCGGGACATCCTCGCTGCCCGGGTCATCCGGATCGAACCCGGCGATGATTTGCAGGAACAGCGCGATGTCCTCGGCGCTGCGGCATAACGGCCCGCAATGGTCCATCGAGAAGGTGTTCGGGAAAACCCCGCGGCGGCTGACCCTTCCATAGCTCGGCTTGATCCCGGCGATGCCGCAGAACGCGGCGGGCCCACGGATCGAGCCGCCGGTGTCGGTGCCGACGGCGCCGGGCACGAACCCGGCCGCGACCGCCGCGCCGGCGCCGCTCGACGAGCCACCCGGCAGATGGTCGGGGTTCCACGGGTTGCGCGCCGGCGGCCAGGGCAGATCGAATGAAGGTCCGCCGAGTGCAAACTCCCAGGTGGCGAGCTTGCCGAGCATGATCCCGCCGCCGGATTTGAGGCGGGTCACCAGCTCGGCGTCGGCTGCCGGCACGTACTCCTGCCGTAGCTTTGAATGGCCGGTAGTCAGGATACCGGCGGTCTCGATGATGTCTTTCAGCGCGTAGGGAATGCCGTGCATCGGCCCGCGCCAGCGCCCGGCCGTCAGCTCGCGCTCGGCCTCCGCCGCCTCGCGCAGCGCCGCCTCTTCGGTCGGCCGCAGGAAGCTGTGCAATTTGCCGTCATGCGCGGCGATGCGCGCGAAGAGCGCCTTCGTCACCTCGACCGGGGACAACTCGCGTTGCCGATAGAGTCGGTTCAGCTCGGCAATCGTCAGAAAGGCGACATCCATCGCGCGATCCTTTTTTGGACACCACTATTCAACCGCACCCGGATGACCACGGCAACGCCCGCCTCAGGGCATGTCGTTAAGGATTTGACGCCCCGCCGAATTTCCGATTCACTATTGCAATCCCCCCGCCGGAACCTCCGGCCAAGTTTGACGGAGCTACCGTGGATCGCCCTCGCGCTGCCGACGATTTCGACACCATCCGCGCACGCATCGACGAGTTGCGCCGCGAGCGCGAGGCCTCCGCCCCGAGCGAGGAGCCGCGCACGGGCGGCGGCATGCGCCGCGGCGCGGGCCTCGCCGCCGATCTAGAACGCCGGCGGCGCGAGCGAGTCGAAGGTTGGCCGCCGCCCTGGGTTCCGACGATCTTCGTCAAACGAGCACGGTCCTAGTTTCTATCATCACCTGTCGCCGAACCTCCGGCGCAGGAAATCGCCGATACCCTCCGCACAGCGGTCGGGGACGGCGTCGCAGATATTGTGTGGCAGCCCGTCATAAACTCGGATCTCTACGTCTTTCGGGGGCTCGGAACGGCTCGTAACTGGCGATCGAGCCGACAGTCTCATCACCGGGGATGACGACGAGGGTCGGGCAGCAGATTCGATCTACTTCGCCGCTCCAATCGTAGCTCGCCATCAGCAGCACGAATTTGCCGATATAGGCCGGGTCGTTACGGCTCGCCTCGTCGAGAAACCAGGTCACGAGCCCTGGATCGGCATCGGCCGGCAGGCGATCGCGGATCGTCTCGGCGAGAAAGCCGCGCAGTCCCTTCGCCTGGATCTGCGGGATCCAGGTCGGCGCCTGGCTGTTCTTGAGCCCAGGCGTCGAGCCGAACAGGGCGAGGCTCCGGACCCGCTCTGGCCGGGTCATCGCCAGCTGCTGGCCGAGATAGCCTCCGGCCGAATTGCCGACGATATGGGCCTCCGTGCAGCCGAGATGGTCGAGCAATTCGACGACATCCGTCACCAGCCGCTCTAACAGCAGCGGCTGGTCGGCCGCCGGCACTTGCGAGCTTCCATGGCCGCGCAAATCCAACCGCACCACTCGGTAATCCCGGCACAGATGCGGGACCCAAGCGAAGTAGCGTCGCGCGCTGCCCATCGCCGCGTGCAGCAGGAGCACGGTGGGAGCCGGCTTCCATGGATCGGTGAAGTCGTCGATGTAATAGGCGAGGGACAGCCCGTCGCTGGTGGTGAAATTCCTGGCGTCGGTCATCTTGCCGCCGCTTTCGACGGCCCCAGCGATTTCATGAATTCGATCAGGTACGGCTTCCACACCCTGGCGTAGTAATGGGTGAAATGACCGTGCGTTTCGGCGCTGGGCGGGATCAGCACGTAGCGCCCATCCTTCACTTTCGTTAGAGCGCGCTCGACAGTGCCCAAGGTCGGGGGGTCGGCGAAATCCTCGCTGTCGTTGATCAGCATCGCTTTGGCCTTGATCTTGTCGAGATCGGTTTCGGGGCTGTAATCCCCGATCGATTCGATCGCATAAAGCTGGTCGTTGGCATCGCGCTTTCTCAGCGCCTCGACCCGCTTGTCGTAGAGCGCGTCGGCAGCAGCGCGGGTGGGTGCCTCCTCCTGGATTACGCGCGGGCTCTCCGTGAGAACGGATTGCCCGGCCGCGCTGTAGATCCAATGCGCGGGCGGCTTGTCGTAATTGCCGTCCATGTAGTCCGGATCGTGGCGGATCGCCTCGGCCGAAGCGCGGCGCAGGATCCGGTTGCGGCCGCTGATCTCGACCGGCTGACATGATAGCCCGACTATGCCGTCCATCATGTCGGGGTAGGTCTCGCCCCACATCCAGGTGTGCATGCAGCCGAGCGAGCTGCCCAGCACCAGCCGCAGGTGCTTGATGCCGAGGCCGTCGGTGACCAGGCGATGCTGCAGATCGACCATGTCGTGATAGCGGTAATGCGGGAATTTGGCACGCAACCCGTCCGAGGGCTTGCTCGATCCGCCGCGGCCGAGCGCATCGGGCATCACGATGAAATACTGGCTCGCGTCGAATGGCTGGCCCGGCTTGAACAGCTCGTCGGCGAGGCTCGGCCGCAGCCAATTGGCGCTGGTGCCGGTATTCCCTTGCAGCAGCAGCACGGCGTTGGCGATGTCGCCGTTGCCGTCGCGCTTGATGGTGCCGAGCGTGCGGTAGTGGATCTTCGCCTCGGGCAGGCTCTCGCCGCTTTTGAAGGCGTAGCTTTTGACCGTGAAATCGGCCTCCTGGTAATTGGGCCAGCTGGTTTCGGCCGCGATGGCGGGCGCACCAACGGCAATTAGCGCGGCAGTTGCAACAGCACGGGCGAACATCAATAGCCTCCGGTCGGAGCAAGACAAGTTCGATGATAGGAGGGCCTCCGCGATGTGCAAAGGCTGCGCTATTCTGGCCTTGGCATGCGAATTGCCGCGGCGATTGTGCAGGAGAGCTGAGCGATGACCGGGGCGAAGGAATTGGCCGGCCGCGTTCTTGTCGACGAGATCGTGCCCGCCGGGCGGCCGTGGGGGCACGTCGTCCGGCAGGGCGAGATCCTTCGCCTCGTCGATCTGGAAGGTCAGCAGGCGGTCGATTTCCTGTGCTTCGACGCCGCTGATCCATGCGACCGCTATTGCGCCACCAACACGATCAAGGTGCAGGGCAACATCTATGTCGAGAAGGGGACGGTACTTTATTCCGATCGCGGCGCCGCGCTGTTGACCGTCGTCGCCGATACCTGCGGCCGGCACGACACGATCTACGGCTGCTGCAGCGAGGCCAACAACTTCTTGCGCTACGGCGTGCGAAATACGCCCAGCTGCTACGCCAATTTCCGCGAGATCCTGGCGCGCTTCGGCCTGGACGAGCGATCGATCGTCTGCAACGTCAATTTCTTCATGTCCGTGCCGATTTTGCCGGACGGCAGCGCCGGCATTGCCGATGGCGTGTCGCAGCCGGGCAGCTATGTCGATCTGCGGGCCGAGCGCGACGTCATCGCCGTGCTGTCGAATTGCCCGCAGATGCACAACCCGTGCAACGGCTATAACCCGACGCCGATCCGCGCGGTGATCTACCAGCCTTCTTCGGAGGAGAGACCGTGAGCAGCCCGATCTTTCACCTGATCGCCAACGCACCGAAGCCGGTCGGGCCCTACAGCCATGTCGTCGAGGCCGATGGCTGGCTGTTTGTCACCGGCCAGCTCGCGACCGATCCGATGGATGACGACCTGCCGATCCCGGAAGGGATCGAAGCGCAGACACATAAGGTTTTCGACAATCTGAAGCGCGCCCTCGCCGGCGCCGGGGCGGGGCTGGAGCACGTCGTTCAGGTGCGCATCTTCCTGACCGATTTCGCGCGCGATTACGCCGCGATGAACCGGATCTATCAGACCTATTTCCCGCCCGGCCGGCTGCCGGCCCGGACCACGGTCGGCGTCACCGCGCTGGCGCGCGGAGGCGTCATCGAGATCGACCTGATCGCCCGTAAACCTTAGGGCTCAGAACCAGTCGGGATCGAAATCGACAACCGTTGCGCCGCCGGCGATTGCCGGGAGGTAACTCGGCGCGCGGGTGAGGAAATGCTCGGCGTAGAAGCGGGCGGTGGCGAGCTTGGCGGCGGCAAAATCGCCGCCGTGGCTGCGCGCGGCCAGCGCGAGGCGCGCCATCAGCCAGCCGCCGGCGACGGTGCCGAACAGCGCGAGATAGGGCGCCGACCCGGCCGCTGCGAGGGCCGGTTCGGCGCCGACGAGATGCTTTGTCGCCTGCCCCAGCGCCTCGATACCGGTTTCGAGCGGTGACCGGATCGCATCAAGCCCGTCGAGTGCAGCGAGGGTCGCCCGCATCTCGGCGATCAGCTCGCGTGCCGCTTCACCCTGGTCGCGGCCGAGCTTGCGGCCGACGAGGTCGTTGGCCTGGATGCCGTTGGTGCCTTCGTAGATCGGCGCGATACGGGCATCGCGCAGATATTGCGCGGCGCCGGTCTCCTCGATGTAGCCCATGCCGCCATGCACCTGGATGCCGGTCGAGGCAACCTCGACTCCCAGATCGGTGCACCAGGCCTTGACCACCGGGATCAACAGATCGGCGCGTCGCTGCGCCTTGAATTGCGCCTCGACGGCCTCGGCATGGCGGCTTGCGTCGATCGCCGCCGCGGCGAAATAGGCGAGGGCGCGCATCGCCTCGGTCGCGGCGCGCATCGACAACAACATTCGGCGGACATCTGGATGATGGATGATCGGCGGGACCGTCCCGCTCGGCGGCATGCCAACCGGCCGGCTCTGCACCCGCATCCAGGCGTAATCGCGCGCCTGCTGATAAGCCCTCTCGGCGATAGCAAGCCCTTGCACGCCGACCCCGAGCCGCTCGGTATTCATCATTGTGAACATGCATTCGAGGCCGCGGTTTTCCTCGCCGATGCGCCAGCCGATCGCGCCCTCACCCTCGCCAAAGGACATGACGCAGGTCGGCGAAGCGTGGATGCCGAGCTTTTCCTCCAGCCGCAGCGGGCGGAGATCGTTGCGCTCGCCCGGCTTGCCCTCGCCGTCAGGAAGAAACTTCGGCACCAGGAACAAGGAGATGCCGCGGCTGCCCGGCGGCGCGTCCGGGGTGCGCGCCAGCACCATGTGCACGATGTTGTCGCAGAGATCGTGCTCGCCATAGGTGATGAAGATCTTCTGGCCGCTGATCCGGTAATGCTCGCCCCAGCGTGCGTCGCGCGTCGGAACGGCGCGGGTCCGCAGCGCGCCGAGATCCGAGCCGGCCTGCGGCTCGGTCAGGTTCATTGTCCCGGTCCACTCGCCCGACACGAGCTTTTTGAGATAGAGAAGCTGCTGCTCCGGCGAGCCATGCGCCGCGAGCAGATCGATCGCGCCCGCATTCAAGAGCGGGCAGAGCGCCCAGCTCATGCAGGCCGAGTTCCACATCTCCACCACCGGCGTCGCCAGCCCCAACGGCAGCCCCTGGCCGCCATGCTCGGGATCGCAGGACAGCCCCATCCAGCCGGCCTCGACATAGCGGCGATAAGCCTCGCGAAAGCCGGGCGGGGTGCGCACGACGCCGTTTTCGAGGATGCTGCCGATGCGGTCGGCCGGCTGGTTCAGCGGGTCGAGCTCGCCAGCGGCGAACTTCGCCGCTTCGTCGAGGATCGCGTCGGCGACCTCGGCGGCCTCGCCGCTGAGCCCGGCCACAGTGTCGATCGTAAAGCGCATATCGGCGAGCGGGGCGGCGTAGGGCATTGGGCGCCTCTCGGCAAAATGACATGCCAAGCATAGCCGATCGCCGCTTGCCGCGGCACCGCGCTATAATCCGGCTGCATCAGGGAGGGTCGCAATGACCGCGGATTTCACCGGCAAGATCGTGCTCGTGACCGGCGGCGGCAACGGCATCGGTGCCGCCTCCAGCCGTGCCTTCGCCAAGGCCGGAGCGCGGGTCGCGGTCATCGACCGCGACGGCGCGGCGGCGGAGAGTGTCGCGGCCGAGATCGGCGGCGGCGCCACAGGCCACGCGCTAGACGTATCGGACAGTGCGGCCTTTGCCCGGCTCGCTTCCGATATCGCGGCGCGCGAAGGCGGGATCGACGTGCTGGTCAATTCCGCCGGGACGATCACCCGGCAGACGATCGCGGCGATGCCGGTCGGCGATTGGGACCGGATCATCGCGGTCAATCTGCGCGGGCCGTTCAATGGCACGCAGGCGGTCATTCCGCATATGCGGGCGCGCGGCGGCGGCGCGATCGTCAACATCGCCTCCGTCGCCGGACGGCGCATCTCGTTCGGCGGTGGCGCCAATTACTCAGCCTCGAAGGCCGGCCTGCTCGGCTTCACCCGTCACGCCGCCTACGAGCTTGCCCCCGACAAGATCCGGGTCAACGCGGTCTGCCCGGGGCCGACCGCAACAGGCTTTGGCGGCGGCCAATTGCCCTCGAACGAACAGCGTGCGCAGCGCGCGCGGAAGATCCCGCTGGGGCGCATGGTCGAGCCGGAGGACATCGCCGACGTCGTGCTGTTCCTGGCGAGCGATATGGCGCGCATGTGCACCGGGGTCGCGCTCGATGTCGATGGCGGCGTCTTGATCAGCAACGACATCCCCTACGAGGAATATTTCGCCCGCGCTCGATGAAGGCGTCGATAGGCTAATCGCCGCGCGCCTTGCTGTAGGGCGAGATCAATTCACCCGTCTTGAACTGTGGTGGGTACAGGATCGCGATGTGGGAATCGTCGCGGAACTGCTCGATGTCGTTGCCCGTGATGCCGTGATACTGCACGAACAGGTTCTGCGGCTTGGTCCACTCGCCATCGGCGCCGAAGCTGATCTCGCCAACGATGGTCTTGAATGGATGTGAGTGGATGTACCCGGCCAGCGTGTCGTCGTTGAGGCCGCCCGTCTGGGTAATTGCGTCGCTCAACACTTGCATCTCGGCATAGGCGAAGGGCGGCAGGAAGTAGCCGAGCGGATCGACCCCCTCGGCCTGCGCCTTGGGCTGGTATTCCTTCAGGAAGTCCCAAATGCCGGGAAAATCCATCGTCTTCGCAGGCTCCCAGTTCTCGCCGACAACGACGCCGTTCAGCAGCGGACCGAGCTGAGTGCGGAGTGTCGCCGCGGCGGTTCCGACCATCGTGCCGCCGAAAAAGCTCGGCGCATAATTGCTCTCCTTGACGGCATGCAGGATGCCGACTGTGTCGGGCGGGTAGGAGGCGACGTAGACGAGGTCGGGATTGGCCGCCTGCACCGCGCGGATGATCGGGGTGTAGTCCACGGTCGTCGGCGGATAGGCCCGGTCGTAGACGGTCTTGAGCCCGGCCTTCTTGACGTTCTCGCGCGCGCCGTCGAGGGCGTTGCGGCCGAATTCTGCGTCGGCGGTCACCAGCGCGATCGTCTTCGGCTTGGGGGCCTGCGCCATCGCGACCTCGAACCAGCCTTTCGAGAATTCGGGCTTCGGGTCGGGGCCGAACACCAGCATCGAGAAGTATTTCGGATAGTGGAACTCCACGTTGATGCCGAGGGCGAACAGCCCAAAGAACAGCCGGTTCTTCTGCATCACGATCGGCATCGCCGGAGCCACTAGATTGGTGGCGTAGCTGGAGACGATCAGGTCGACCTTGTCGATGTCGAGCAGCTTTGTGTAGATGCCGGGCACGTTCGCCGGGTTGCTCTGGTCGTCGTAGTAGACGAGCTTGACCGGCCGGCCGAGCAAACCACCCTTTTTGTTGATGTCCTCCGCCCAGATCTGGAACGCGAGCAGGCCGGTCTTGCCGACCGCGGCGAGGCCGCCAGTCTGCTCGATGCTGAACCCGATCGTGATCGGCGGCTTGTCGTCGGCGCGCGCGGACGCGGCGACCCAGAGCAGCCCGAATGCCGCCAACACAAGGAAGAGGCGCCGTGGAGGCTTCATTCAAGCAACTCCTTCACTTGCGCCGGGGTCAGGAAGCGGGTCTTGGCGCCGCGCAGCAGCAGATAAAGCTTGGCGGTCTCCTCGAGCTCCTCGACCGCGTTGACCGCGGCATCGAGGCTCGACCCGGCGACGACCGGGCCGTGATTGGCGAGCAGCACGGCGTGGTGCTTGCCGGCGAAGCCGCGCACCGCCTCGGCCAGGGCCATGTCGCCGGGGCGAAAATAGGGGACGAGCGGCAGCCGGCCGACCCGCATCACGTAATAGGCGGTGATCGGCGGCAACACGTCTTGCTGATCGATTTCGGCCAGGCACGAGACCGCGACCGAATGGGTCGAATGCAGGTGCACGACCGCGCCGGTGTCGTGGCGCTCCTCGTACATCACGCGATGCAGAAAGCTCTCCTTGGTCGGCGGATCGCCGCCGACGAGTCGGCCGTCATCGTCGAGCTTCGACAGCCGCGCCGGATCGAGCCGGCCCAAAGAGAAGTTGGTCGGCGTCATCAGCCAGCCATCCTCGATCCGGATACTGATATTACCGGAGGAGCCGGCGGTCAGGCCGCGCTCGAAGATCGAAGCGCCGATCGCGCAGATCGCCTCACGCGCTTTCGCTTCATTCATCTGTTGCCGTCCAGTGCGGTGTAGGGCGGATGAGCGGAGCGTAATCCGCCGGTGTGATCGCAATTTGCGGAGTTTCGGCGGAAGGCGCTTCGCTTTTCCGCCCTACGTCTTCATTCATGCGATTGCTCCAGCACGTCGAAGGCGCGCAGAAAGAAATCCTCGGCGCCGAAATTGCCGGATTTGAGGGCGAGAGCCAGCGGCGGGTCCCCCAAGCTCCCAGGGAGACTGACCGTCCACGGCACGCCGGGGTCGATCTGCCGGCCGATGCGCAGCCCGACGGCCCCGAGCGCCTGCACCACCGCTCCGGAAGTCTCGCCGCCGGCGACGACCAGCCGCCGCACCCCACGCTCGACCAGCCCGCGCGCGACACCGGCGAGAATGCCTTCGACGAGCGCCCCGGCACGCTCGCGGCCGAGCGCTTCCTGCACTGCGGCAACAACCTCCGGCGTCGCGGTGGCGCTGATCAGGATCGGTTTGTCGCCAAGGCGCGCCATCGCCCAGTCGAGCGCCTCCTCGACAATGTCTCGGCCCGCGGCCGCCGCGACCGGGTCGATCGTGAATACCGGCCGCCGCTCGCGCATATAGGCGACCTGCGCCTGGGTCGCCTGCGAGCACGAGCCCGACAGGACAGCCGCCCCGCCCTCGACCGGCGGCAGCGCGTCGGCACTGCCGCCTTCGCCGAGCAGCCCTTGGCGGCGGAAATTTGCGGGTAGCCCGAGCGCGATGCCGGAGCCGCCGGTGATCAACGCCAGATCGGCCGCGGCTTCGCCGATTGCCTCGAGGTCGCGATCGGCCACCGCGTCGACGATCGCGTGGCGAAAGCCGGCCTGGCGCAATGACGCGAAGGCGTCGCGGATGGCCTGCGCGCCTTGCGCGACGATTGGCTGCTGCACCAATCCGACTTTGCCGCGGCATTGCCGCTGCAGCACGCGCACCAGCGACGGGTCGCGCATCGGGGTCAGCGGGTGGTCGCGCATCCCCGATTCCGACAGCAGCACATCGCCGACGAACAGATAGCCCTTGTAGATCGACCGGCCGAGCTCCGGAAACGCCGGACAGAACAATGTGAAGCCCGCCCCGTGCTCCGACACGGGGTCGCCGCCGAGCGAATCGAGCAGCGCCTCGGCCACCGGGCCGATATTGCCGGCGTCGGTGGAGTCGAAGGTCGAGCAGTATTTGAACAGGATCTGCCGAGCCCCGGCCTGCTTCAGCCATTGCAGCGCGGCGAGGCTCATCGCCACCGCCTCCGGCGCCGGGATGGTGCGGCTCTTCAGCGCGACGACCACCGCCTCGGCATCGGGAATCTCGGTCGCCGCCGTCGGCACGTCGATCAGCTGCACGGTGCGCATGCCGCGCCGGACCAGCGTGTTGCAGAGATCGGTGGCGCCGGTGAAATCGTCGGCGATCGCGCCCAGCAGCACGCTCATGCGGGTCCTCCGGGGCCGGTTTTGGCCTGGCCGGTAGCACCGACAACACTAGCCCGCGGTGCCGCCAACGGCAAACCGGCGACGCATCATGCCGGACTGTGAAACTGTGAAACTGCGTCACAGTTTCTTTTTGGGCCGTCATCCCCGGGCTTGTCCCGGGGATCCACGTCTTTGTTTTCGTGGATCGCCGGGTCGAGCCCGGCCATGACGAAATAAGAGCATATGAGCATGATTGCCCCGCCCGCTGTGAGGCTGTGAAACTGCGCCACAGTTTGCGGCAGGGATTTCCGGGGTGATTTTCTCACGACGGGGCCTTGACCCCGAAAAGCAAAATTCCATATTGGTATATTGTGAAAAACATCACGATCGCCATTGACGACGAAACCTATCGCCGGGCCCGTATCAAGGCGGCCGAGCGCGGCACCTCGGTGTCGGCGCTGGTCAAGCAATTCCTGACAGGACTTGCCAAGGCTGCCGACGAAAGAGAGCGGCTCAGACGGGCGGAGGATCTCCTGCGCGAGGAGATCACCGGGTTTCGCGTCGGCGACCGATTGCGGCGTGACGAATTGCATAACCGGGAGATATAGGCTGCATTTCCTCGATAGCAATATATTGCTGTATTCGATAAGCGGGGACCCCGCTGAGCGCGGCAAGCGGGAACGCGCGATCGGCCTGATGGATCGCGACGGCGGCGCGCTGTCGGTCCAGGTGTTGCAGGAATTCTATGCCGAGGCGACGCGGCCGACCCGGCGGGACCCGCTGCCGCACAAGACCGCCGCGGCGCTGGTCGCCGCCTGGACCCGCTTCAAGGTGCAGGCATTGACGATGCCGATCCTCGCCGGTGCGCTGGAGATCAAGGCGGCGCACGGTCTCTCCTATTGGGACAGCGCTGTTGTCGCCGCGGCCCGCGCGCTCGGCTGCGGCGAGCTGTTCAGCGAGGATTTGCCGCATGGCCGCGAGGTGGACGGGGTCAGGATTGTCGATCCCTTCCGCTGAGCGCGCCGCCCGCGGGCGGTAATATCTCAGTTTGAATTTTCGCGACTGCGGCGAGCCGATCACAGGGCTGATGCACCTCGAGTGACGCATTCGCGCCGATTCCTGCCGCTCGGGTAAACTTCCAAGACGCGTCGTTGCTCAGCGCTGTGGCGCCCGTCGCGCTACCCCTCGCGTAGCTGTTTCAAGATTCCGGCGAAGTCGACCTGGTCCCAATGTTCGGCCAGCTTGCCGCCCTCGACACGCCAAATATCGATCGTACCGAACTTGATCTGTTTGCCGGTCGGCTCAACGCCGAGAAATTTGCCGCTCTGAGTTCCGGTATAGGTGCATCGCGCGACAATCTTATCCCCGCCGAAGATACGGTCCTCGATGACTAGATGTAGATCGGGCAGCGCCGTGAAGAAGCGCTGCGCATTTTCAATCTGCGCGGCGAGGCCGGACGGGCCGCGACCGGAGCGCTGCAGATACGTATCGGTGAAAATGTTCGCGAACGAACGGGTGTCATGGGCGTTCACTGCCGCGACATAGCGTTCAAGCAGGGCGGCGTTCGCCGCCGTTTTATCAGTTGCGCAAGCCTCTGCATCGGCAGGAGTGGGACGCCATAGTGCGAATGTGGCGGGCGCAGCCAA
>Ga0070766_10001089_pt1 | contig 12871 bp, 6 predicted proteins | sample HubBroMetageWFT6_FD_69782 | JGI IMG/M metagenome (GOLD analysis project Ga0070766, IMG submission 69782) | Warmed and freeze-thawed soil microbial communities from the Hubbard Brook experimental Forest, New Hampshire - Hubbard Brook CCASE Soil... | ecosystem: Environmental > Terrestrial > Soil >...
TCCGAAGCGACGCCATCAGCCTGGCGACATCGACGATCGCTCCAACGTATGCACTGTAAAATCCGCCTCCGGCCCATGGCGTGGCGCTAAGCTGCCCCGCCAAATCAGCCGACGGCCCCGACGCCAACTCGGAGACCATCGACTGGCTGTGGGAATCGTCGAGCACGAGTTGGTCGGAGTTCTGCATCAGACAAGGCATCTGCTGTTCCTCGGGCTTCTCAAAACACTTGCTGTCGACCTTGAGGTTCAGGCTGCGCGCCAACAGCGCCGACTTCTCCTTCAACTCGCTGGGATCTGTATCGGACGCGTGCTTGACGGCGCTCAAGTAAACCTCCAGCCGGGACCGGTCCAGGCTCGCTCGATCCAAATCCTGCGTGGCCCGCACGAAGGCGCCTGGCTTGCCGCGCACCGTGGTGCGTAAGGTATTGAAGTCGCCGCCGGTCTCCGGAGCGAGAAACAGCAGTGCCTGTTCAGCGCCCTGCGGAACCGTTACGATTACGCCCTCGGAGCGCACGTGCTTGTCCCAAGTCTCTATCTTGGTGAACCAGTTCTCGGGAGGTGGATTCGTCGATCCGCGAAGAAACGTGGCAATCAGCAGATAGTGCGCGATTTGGGTCTCCGGAAATGCCGGGTGCAGCCAAAGCCGATCACCTTCTTGCAGATTGGGAACCTGCGAAATAGGCAGTTGCTTGCCGCCTCGCGTTACGCGCACCTCGACGCGGGGACCAGGTAGGTCGAACGCAGCCGACTCGGCATAAACCATAGCCGGCAGCGACAACAAAATTAGAAACAACCGACGGAATGCACTCAGAGGCAAAACCATATCGCTCACCTATATGACTATCCTAAAGCGAACTGAGGTGCCGAATGTGCAGGCTCGAAGGAGTGCCACTAGCCGGGCGCACGGAGCAGGTAAAGATAGATCTCTAGAAGGGGACGATCATCCGCCTCCACGGGAGGGTTGGTGTCCAAGCCATTTAATTGCGCCTGGAGCGGCACTCCGCGCAGTATCACTCCTCCAACTATAATTTCGATTGGCGATGTGACCGCCGTGGAGCGGGAAACAGAGTTGAGCCGCTTTTTGTCTGCAGTCAGTAACTGGTGGACGGATGGACATTGAAGGGATTGAACCGACGCGGCTAGGGGCGGTCCTCGGTTGGTTCGGGGGAAAACGGATCCCCGCCCTTCCTTTGGCAGCCCTACTTTTGAGTGCCGGAATCGCCTCGTGGTCGGCATCAGCTCAGTCTGCTCCTTCGACTATTCGCTTCGAAGAAATTGCAGCCAAGTCCGGACTGCGGTTTACGACCAACAACTCCCCGACCGAAAACAAGAACCAGATTGAGACCATGGTGGCTGGGGTCGCCCTGTTCGATTACGACGGCGATGGATACCTGGACATCTATCTGGTGAATGGCGCTGCAATCCCATCGCTCCAGAAAGATTCGCCGAAGTATTGGAACCGTCTGTTTCACAACAACCACGACGGGACGTTTACGGACGTTACGGAGAAAGCAGGCTTGGCCGGCGCAGGCTACGGGATGGGCGTCGCCATAGGAGACTATGACAATGACGGCCGTCCGGACATCTTCGTCGCCAATGTGGCGGGCAACCAACTCTTCCACAATAACGGCGACGGCACCTTTACCGATGTCACCGAAAAAGCCGGGTTGTCCGGAGCGAAGCTCGACGGCAAGAAGATGTGGTCTGTGGGGGCTGGATGGTTCGACTACAACAACGACGGACTTCTCGACCTTTTCGTGGTGAATTATTGCGTTTGGGAAGTGAACAAGGATCCGTACTGTGCAGTAAAGAGCGGCGTGCGCGCGTATTGCCATCCCAAACAATATGCTCCACTGCACAACACTTTGTATCGCAACAACGGCGACGGCACTTTTACTGATGTTTCGCAGGAGACGGGGATCGCCCAGCACGCAGGCAAGGGTATGAGCGTTAGCTTCGCTGACTTCGACCAGGATGGCTACCTGGACGCTTTCGTCGCCAACGACACGACACCGGCATTTCTGTTTCACAACCTGAAGGGCAAGAGGTTCGAGGAGGTAGGTGTGACTGCGGGTGTGGCCTACGCGCCCGATGGTGGCGCGCTCTCCGGGATGGGCTCCGACTTTCGCGACGTCAATAACGATGGCCTTCCCGACATCTGGTACACGGCGGTCGAACACGAGACGTTTCCCCTGCTGATGAATCAGGGCGGCGGGTCGTTCGTGGACCAATCCGCCAGCAATGGCCTTCGTTCGACGGTCGATATGTCGGGATGGGGAAATGGAATGGTTGACTTCGACAACGACGGTTGGAAGGACCTCTTCGTCGCACGATCGAACGTGATGGACAACATCAGCCTGCTGAATCCCAGCCGCAGCTACGAAGAGCCGAACACGGTCTTTCGCAATCTCGGGAACGGCAAGTTTGAGGATGTCAGCGCGTCGGCTGGACCGGATTTCCAACTCAAAGCCGCGCATCGCGGAGTGGCGTTTGGCGATCTCGACAACGATGGCCGCATCGACATGGTCGTCTCGGTGTTGGGCGGTCCAGTGAAGCTGTTTCACAACGTCTCGCCGACTACGAATCACTGGATACTTCTAAAACTGGTTGGAACCAAAAGCAACCGCATGGGAATCGGCGCGCAGATTCACCTGGTAACGCCTGACAACCGCTCGCAGTGGAACGAGGTGACAACGGCCACGGGTTACGCTTCGTCGAGCGACAGCCGGGTTCACTTCGGGTTGGGTTCGAACGCACGCATCAGGGAGATCGAAATCCGCTGGCCGAGCGGGATCCACCAGGCGCTGCATGATGTGGCGGCCGACCAGATTCTCATGATCGAAGAACCGCGGGCGGCAGCCAGGTAACCTGAATCTCCTTCCGCTCGCACAGCTATTTACCCGGTCCAATCTGTTCCCCCGACTTTGCCTTCTGCTGGTCCTGATTCAGGCGCTGAAACGTCGCCCGGGCGCGTGCAGCATCCTGCGTTCGTCCGGCGAGCGCGTACGCGCTGCCGAGCGCGAAGTAGAGCTTCGCCTCGTTAGGAAACGATGCGCGGGAGGCTTCCAGCTCGGGAATGGCGCGCTGGTAGTCGCCAGTGTCCAGCAAAAGCAAACCCAACAAGTAGTGCCCCAAACCAATCTGGGGATCGGTTTTCACCACTTCTTCGGCATATGGAATGCCCGCCTGCGAGTCCACCTTGTATTCCGCGGCCGCGATCTTGAGGCGAGCGAGGACGTGCTTCGGGTCGTTATTAATCTCCTGCCGAAACTGTGTGACGGCAGCCTGCGTCTCGCCAGTGTCGAGGAGTAGCAAACCAGAAGCGTAGTGAATGTTCGGAAACTGCGGGTACTGAGTGTTGAGGGCATTGAGAATCGTCTTTGCGTCTTCATATTTCTTCTGACCGACAAGGCATCCGGCGTGACCGATTCCCGATACGACGCTGCCATCGGGAGTGCCTGCGACTGGCGGCGCCTTGGCCGTCATCCGCAGCAGGGTCATTCCAAGAGTGCTGTCGATCTCTGGGCTCATAGTGCCTTCCAGACATAACTGCTGAAGAAGGCTCTGCGCGCGCTCGAACTTGCCGCTGCGCTGGAGCAGTACGGCCTCGTGATAGAGCAGAACGCGGCGAAGCTCCGGATCAGGGGAAATGCCGAGGTTGGTGGCGGCTTCCAGGTGCTGCAGGGCGCTACTGTCGAGGCCGATCTCGAACTGGCAGAGTCCGAGCATCGCATGCGCCATGCCGTTCTTCGGCTGGAGCGCCGTGAGCTTCTCGAAGCTCGTCGCCGCTGCGGCGTAGTTGTTCGTGTCGTACTGGATGGTTCCCAGCGACCACCAACCTTCAGCCCAAGTTGGATGCAACGCAAGCGCCTGCTTATAAAGCGTGGCAGCTTCGTCGAGGCGATCGGCATCGCGAGCTGCATTGGCCTTCGCCGAGAGCGTCGCGAAGTTCTGAGACGGCTTCGATTGCGCCTGAAGAGCGTTTTCTGCGAACACGGCGATCATGAGAACGCAGAGTGCGACAGCCGTTCGAAATGCTGAGCAACGAGTCACTGTTGTTTTCGAAGATTACTTCAGGGGCTAAAGCCCTGACTTATTTTCAACGTTTTTCGGCACGACTGAAGTCATGCCCTGACACAAAGCTGTGCGGTCGGCGGTTTTTTTCAACGGCGTAAGCCTACCACCGCGAGACTTCCAGCACCGCCAATCCGTTCACCGGCACCTCGAGCTCGATGGCGCCGTTTTTCATTGTCGCCGCTTCAGGAGCTGCAAGCGCGCTTTCGCGATTGAGCTGTTCAATCTGCGCCTGCGTCGGATACCGCGGGCTGCCCATGGCACGGTAGGCGGCGAGGCTATTGCTGTGGTTCTCGTCGACCCGACGGACAATGACCGGTTCCGCAGTATTGACATTGCGGAACTCGAGACGAAAATGTTGCGGCACGCCTTTTTGATCCGGTTCAACCTGGTTCCAAACTGCGACAACCAGGGTGCTATCCGAGCGTCGGGTTACCAACACACTATTTGCGGTATTGGCGAGGCGTTCGGATCCGAGGAGGTGCAGGAGCGCGTAATCGTAGAACGCAGGCTTCTTGATGCCGCCGACCGCGATGAGGCCGAAACCGTTATGGAAAGGGTCTTCCGCGACGCCGCCCTCTTCAAACACATCGTCGAACGTCCAGTACGACATCATTTCGACGAGTCCGTCGCACTGCACAATGTCATACGCCAAGGCAGGACCGACATACGTACTGTCGCGGGCGCCCAGTTCGCCGTATGACGGGACGTTCCACTCTGTCCAGAACAGCGGAAGCTTCGGACGCCCCGAACTGCCGATCTGATCGTGCACCTTCTTGATGGCGCGGCACACGCGCTGGTTCATCGGGATCTGCGCGTTGGTATGAAAAAGATTTTCGACGGTGTCATCGCCGTAGCCGTGGCTGGAGACGAAATCGATCGGGACATTCTGTTGGGAGACGTGCGCCAGAAATGGTTCAATCCAATCCGCCGCAGCAGTGGCAGGTCCGCCCACGCGCAGCAACGGCGAAACGGACTTCAGCGCGCGAGCGGTATGGTCATATAACTCAAAATATGTCGCCTGCTTCGGATTTCCCGCCCAGAAGTCGATGTTGGGCTCGTTCCAGACTTCGAAATACCACTGCGACACTTCTGCGATACCGTACCGATCAACCAGGTGCTGGCCGAAGTGACGGATCAAGTCGTCCCACTTGGCGTAGTCCTTGGGGGGCGAGACGTTCTGCTTGTACCAGAAAGGATGTATCGCGTTCGGGTCAGAGGCCAACTGTTTGGGCATGAAGCTGATCTCGACCATCGGGCGCACACCGTTAGCCAACATGCCATCGTAGATCTGATCGACGTAGGTGAAGTTGTACTTCGGATTGCCTTGCTTGTCTTCGCTGTAGACACCGACTTCGTCGTGCAGGATGGCGTGACCGCGGACGTAACGGAAGTCGGTCGCCTGTTTCACCTCGCGAAGATCGCTTCGGTAGGCCGCGCGAAGGGCCAGGACCGCACGACCTGAGCCGAACATCTGTTCCCAGAAGTGGGGGAATGCGGTTCCCTGAGCGGTTGCGTCAATGGTGACTGCTTGAGGTGCAGTTTGGGCTCGAAGGGCTATGGGGAATGAAAACACAGCTAAACAGAGTGGGAGGAGAATTGTCCCCACAATTGCCAAAAGATGGCAATTGTGGGCCACCCCGCGGCAATGATGAGCCACCGGACGGCCTGTGGAAGGTACCCCCTCCCCCCTCCCTCTCGAATCTTTAGAATCATAGGGATACGCATGAAGTATTGTGCAAAGTCCAGATAGCGAAGGAGTTATAGGCAAATGATTGAAAAATAAGGAGTTCAAGTAACGGTTGTCGGTTGTCCGTTGTCGGTTGTCAGAGCAGACAGCCCGGCGGTTCGAAGAGGATGTATGGAATCCAGGGCGACAATAGCGCGGGGCGGGGTAGAGCATATAGCCTCCGAAAAACGGGCCGATAGCTGTCAGCTTTCGGCCACCAGCCGTCAGCTAACAGTCAAGAGGTACAAGCTGCTCGAATACTGGAGCAGCAAAATGACAACGAACACCGGATGGTCCCACCCTTTCCCAAAAGAAGGGAAAGGATGGGGCACCCACATAATGCCTTGTGGGGACAAAACCCCACGCTAATAGCGTGGCGAAGGTCGAGGCGGATTGCAAGAAGTTTCGGACTAAATGTCGTGAGGGATTCCCGAATTGGGTAGAACTCATATTCACCATGGAGGAACCCTTCATCCAGCTAAACGGGATCAGGGCAGGATTCGAATATGGAAGAGAACCGACCCCATCCTTTCGTCAAAGGCTGACGAAAGGATGGGGAACCCACATGAAACAAAAACACGCATGGTTCAGAACTGGAACCTGAATTCAACTGTGGCGGTTCGAGAGCCAAGTGCTGACTGAACCTGGCCAAAGTTTGCGTTAGCGATGAAGTTGCTGATACCACCGTTCCAGGGGCCGCTCTGCGAGCTTCCTTTCAGATTGAGGTTGTTGAACAAGTTGAAGAAGCTGGCGCGAATTTGAAACTGTGCACCTTCTCCCAAGCCTGGTATATGCGGCGCCCCGAATGACTTGGTTAAGGTCGCATCTACGTCGAAGTAGTGAGGACCGGCCAAGGTATTGCGAATAATCGGGGAGACAGGAGGAGCTGCCCCCACCGCGGGGAATGGCGGAGTTGGCACCGCGGGGTTGGTGAAAAAAGCCAAACCACCGCCAGGGAAGTTCGAGTTGCTGGCGCTCGAGTTTGGTCCGTTGCCTGGGCCGGACATGAAGGCCGAGTTGCTGGTATCGACGTTGAAACCGGCGATCTGGTTTCCTGGGCGCAGTTGGCAATCCGAGCTGGTGGAAACGACAATGCATGACGGATTATAGACAGGCGTCCAAGGGAAGCCGGAGTGCCAGTTGAGAATACCTGCGAGCGTCCACCCTCCGAGGATCTGCCCCTGCCAGTTGTGCTTACCGAGAAACCAGGGAGACTGGAAGACGCCGTAGGCTTTGAAAGCATTGGTTACGTTGTAATCCGCTGGGCCCCACGATGCAGCAGGGATCCACATGTAGGGATCCTGGTAATAGGGCTGGGAAGCATTGTCCATCAGTTTGCTCCAGCGGTAGTCGGCTTCGAACTGGAACCACCTGGTGAATCCATGGCGGAGGCCGACGAGCATGGCGTTGTAGTTGGAGTTGGCGTTATTGGCGTTCCAGTTGACTTGCGTCGTAGTCGGATTCAGCGGAGCTCCGGCCACGCCATAGACAACGTTCTCGTCATACTGACGAGTGAAATGGTGGCCGGTATTGCCCTGATAGCCGAAAGTGAATACCCACTGATAGCTGAACTCGTGCTCGATCTCGAGCGAGTAGCGGTAGTTGTAGGCTGTCGGCAACGAGGACGGGAAGCCCGCGACGGTGGTCGTTCCGTTGAGGGGCAGGTTGTTCGGACCGAAGGCAGAAATGGTGGAAGGATTCGAGGGGAAGCCATTGAAGTTGTGAACGTTGTCGGCGGTCGAATAGAGAATTGGGGCGGTAGTCGTCGGACCCGTCGCGAACAGCTGGGGATTAACGACGAGCGGAGGGTTGTCGCGACCATTCAGAGAAATCGCTTCCTCCAATCCTGAATATCCGATCCCAAAACCACCACGGATTACCGTGTTGCCGCCGAATTTCGCGGGCGACCAGGCGAAGCCGATCTGGGGCGCGAAGTTGGTCAAAGGCACATTCCACAAGTGGCCGCCTTCGATCAGCTGCATTCCCGTCAGAGCATTCGCTGTGCTAGAGCCCAGAACCAGACGACTCATATTGTTTTCCGTGGAGTAGGGCGAGCCGAAATACTCCCAGCGCAGACCAAGGTTTAGGGTCAAAGTCGGGCGAATACGCCAATCATCCTGGAAATAAAGACCCCATACGGTGGAACGAACGTCCTTTCTCACCGAAGTGGGATTACCAGTAAGCGGGTTGAATGCGCCATTTTCGCCCGAGGGGGCGTCGTTCAGAAAATCCCAGATGTTGTTGAAGAAGTACTGCGGTCGCGCTGACCAGGGTGCTTCGTCAAGGAAATAGAGGCGGGTGACGTCGCCGCCGAATTTGAAGCTGTGAGTGTTATGGACCTTGGAAACCTTGTCGGAGAGGTTATAGGTCCACTGATCGAAGACGCTGGGGCCTGGGGCTCCGAAAAACTGAATGGTGTTGCCGCCATAGGGGCTGGATTGGTTGAGTGGGGCGAGATTGTCCTGAGGCAAACCCCATGGCTCCTGTGAGTTGGATGCGATTTCGTTCCAGCGCCAACCTGCGGCATTCACTCGTAGTTCGTTCAGCAGGGTTGGAGAAAACGTATGGTTCCAGAGCGCGGTAAAAGCGTTGTTGGTTTGGGTGTGATTCCAGAGGTTTGCGGCACGAACTGGACCGTTATAGTTCGTGGTACTTAGAGGGACCCAGTAGATCGACCCGGCGATCAGGTCCCTGCTGCTGAGATTCCAATCAACTCGTCCGTTGTACTGGGTATTGACGTTGTTGGTGGGATTAACGGTATTGACTTCGAAAATATCGGCAATGCCGTCTAATCCATTGCCGATACCAGGGCTCCCGAAGCCGCCAAAGGTCGGGTCGAGGGTTCCCAGCGGCGAAGTAAGAGGTGAACCTACATCAAGCCCTTGGCCGGGAATCGTTCTGCAGTTGACGCCTTCGGAGAGTCCGATGCCTGCGCAAGTCGCCGGCAAAATGGAGCTAAAGCTGGCACCTTCGCCGGGATAGGTAAGGAACTGGTTGGCAACACTCCCGGGCCGGGAAGAGCTATTGAATTGCGGAGTGGTGTACCAACCGGTGGCAGTAGCTGTCGAATTGTTAGTTAGCCTCTCAATGGAGAAGAAGCCGAAGAGCTTGTTCTTGATGATTGGGCCGCCGACACTGCCTCCCCAGGTGTTGAATCGTCCGGTGTCGCGCTGCAGGCCACGCTCGGATGCTGTGGTGTTTGAGGGCGTGAAGTAAGAGAAAGGTCCGTTCCAGGTCTGGTACGCATTCAGACCGGGACGGTTGAGGCGGAAAAAGGCGCTGCCGTGCCAATTGTTGGTGCCATTTTTTGAGATGACCTGCATCTGGGCGCCGCCGAAGCGTCCGTTCTCAGCGTCATAGTCATTGGTAACGATTTTCATTTCCTTGACGGATTCTTCGTTGGGCGTTATCACCGCCGCGCCGGCCCAGGTGATGCTGTTGATGCTCACACCATCGAGGGTGATGTTGTTCGCTTCCATCGGCGAACCGTTGGCGATAACTTGGACCTTGTTTTCCGTCTGGAATATCCCGGAATTTGCTCCCGAGCCGCCGGGCCCAGTATTCCCGGGTAGATTGTTGGTGCCGCCTCCGGCACCTTGCGAGCCGTCGCCGAATGCGCCGGGGGCTAATTGAGCCAACTGGAAAACGTCGCGGCCAAAGGAAGGCATGTTCTGTACCTGCTGAGTGGTGACGGTGCCGCTGATCATTCCGGTTTCGGTGTCAATGGCCGGAAGTTGGGAGCCGCTGACGGTGACGGTCTGAGAAGCTTCTCCGACTGCGAGTTCGACGTTGACCGCATTCGCTTGCTCGGCGATGACCTGGACGTGGTCGAGCACTTTCCTTTGAAATCCAGGCTTCTCAACCGCAATGGTGTAGGTGCTGGGAAGCAGCGCGTTAAACGTATAGGCTCCAGCATCCGTGGTCGTGGCCTGCAACGTCTGGTTAGTTTCGTTGTTGGTAAGAGTCACCGTCGCACCGGAGACCACTGCCCCGGAAGGATCAGTGACTATTCCCTGGATGCTGGTTCGGTACTGGGCGCGGGCTACTTCGGTCAACGAAAGAAAAGCGCACGCGACCATCAAAAAGGTGAGGATCACGTTTCCGCGACGAGAGGCGTTTGGAATTTTGCTAGAGGAAACTGAGGCCAGACGCTGGCTGCTGAATGACCCAAAACGGCGATCTATGCTAATCATGTTCGTCCCCCACGTTCAGTGTTTACGAGGTGTTTTTCCTGCTGCACCTGACGCACAAATCATGCGAGAGGTGCAACCAACTCATCTGAAGCAGATCGACGAAGGGGCTTCCCCGACAGCGACTCAATCGTTACCAAGTCGCTTTTGTTACCCCAAACACGCGCTCGTACCGTGTAGCGCCTAACGGTGGCGAGTCGTGTTCCGGCACCATAGATGCTGCTGCCGTGGCGTGGGTTGCTATATTTCTGGTTGTTCAGATTTGTTGATTGAAGCTGACGGGCGAGGGTTAGTAGAAATTCGAGTGGGCCCGGCTCGACTGCAGAAGGCAAATCGGTATGACAACTCCGCGGTTTCATGACTATTCGAGACTTCGGGGTGGAGACCGCCCTCCGCCGTCTGAGTCGCGCCCCGGTACTTACCAACTATGGAGTCGGACAGCTACTTGCTTAAGCTGGGATTAGGCGAGGCGCTGCCCCGTTCCGAGGCCGTTACTTCTTCGCTGGAGATTGCGAAGTTTTGGGGGCTTTCTCAGTAGGCTGCTCAGCCACCGGCGCCGCCTCGTAAGTTAAGTCGACGTCGGCATGCACATCGATGGTGCCAGGCGAGATCGGTGCGAGGTTAGTCGATTGGAGCTTCTCGAAGCTGATCTCCCGCGGAGGGGACACGATAACGGGTTGGCCCTCCTCGACGGTCAACAGCCTCACAATTCTTAACTGCAAGGAAGTGGCGAGCGCCTCAGCGCCCGCTTGCGCTTGGCGGGCTGCTGCCGCTAAAGCCTGGGCCCGGGCCGAATCTTCGTTGCGCACCGTGAATGTAAGCCGGTTGATACTGGTCCCCCCTGATTTTACGGCGATGTCGACGACGGTCTGCAGCTTGGAAATATCATTCAAAAGCAGGCGGACCGTGTTACTTGCGGTGTAGCCGGCAATCGTGGGCGCACCTTCTTTGGGGTACTGATAATTCGGGTTCACGGAAAAGTTCACGCCATTTATGGTTGCCGAAGGAAATGCAGCATTGAGTTCGTGAATCAAAGCGTCGGACTGACGCTTATTTTGATCGGCAGCCGCCTTAGCGGTTGGAGCCGAGGTCACAACTCCGATATCAAATTGCGCCTGGTTCGGCTCGACCGAGATGGTCGCCTGACCGTGAACCCGGACTGACGCAGACCGGCTGGCATGCGGCGACTCCTGTGCCTGCATCATTGTCGCGCCGGCCATGAGAATGGCTGCGAATCGCAGAAGCGGCCTCCGTCGGATCTGGAATAACCCAACAGGGAATGCCGAATCTCCGACGCTTCTTTCGGCGTGGAGCAGTGCGCGCGACCTGACGCCTTCCTGGTCTATCACTTCATCAAAGTTCGGTCCTGAATTAGAGTCGGCGGCCCACATGTGGGTAATATAAGCCAGAATGGGGCCGCAAGCAGAGTGGACAGGCCCCGATAAAATGCGATGACAACCCTCTCGCGCCGCCGTTTCCTGTCGCTGGCAGCAGCGCTCCCGGCCTTATGCGCTTTTCGAAACGACATTTCCGCTTCGGATGACGCTTTCCTGGAAGATTTGTCGCACCGCGCATTTCTTTTTTTCTGGGAGCATGGCGATCCTCACAGCGGGCTGGTGCTGGATCGTGTCCGGACAGATGGAACGGCGATTCCCGGGCGAAACCTGGAGGTCGCCAGCATCGCGCTCACTGGTTTTGCTCTCACCGCGATGTGTATCGCCTCTGACCGTCGGTGGGTAGATCCCAACCAGCTGCGGGAGAGGGTTCGCGCCACGCTTCGCTATTTTGCATACGACCAGAACCATGTGCGCGGGTGGTATTACCACTTCGTGAACCGCAAGAGCGGCGAGCGCGCATGGAACTCGGAACTCTCCACCATCGACACTGCCCTGCTGATTGCCGGAGTTTTGACGGCCCAACAGTGTTACAACGACGATGCTGAGATCATGGCGCTTGCTTCCAGCGTTTATGAGAGGGTCGATTTTAGCTGGATGCTGGACCAGCGAACGGGGCTGTTACACATGGGTTGGACCCCGGAAAAAGGTCTCTTGCGGGCTGAGTGGGCAGCTTATGACGAGCAAGCCATCCTCTATCTACTGGGAATTGGCTCGCCAACGCATCCTATTCCTGCCGAATGCTGGTATAAGTTTGACCGTCCAGTCATTGATTCCTACGGCTACAAGGTCGTCGGTTACGGGCCACTCTTTACGCATCAATACTCGCAAGCGTGGCTTTATCTGGCTGGTCTTCGTGATGGACCACCTTATGAGATTGATTACTTCCGAAATTCCGTGGCCGCCACCTACGCTCACCGGGCCTACTGTCTCAGTCTTCGTGGGATCTATCCAGGCTATTCGGAGTATTTGTGGGGCGTTACCGCTTCGGACAGCGACATCGGCTACGTGATTTGGGGCGATCCTTTGTCGAGACGCGACCTGGATGGTACGGTCGTCCCATGTGCGCCCGGCGGCTCGCTGATGTTCGCTCCCGAAATCTGTCTGCCCGCGCTTCGCTACATGCACGAGAACTTTGCTCAACATATCTACGGCCGCTATGGATTTGCCGACGCTTTCAATCCGCAAACTCTATGGGTCGACCCTGATGTCGTCGGTATCGATGTCGGCATCACGCTGTTAAGTGCGGAAAACCTGCGCTTGGGTCGTGTCTGGCGTTGGTTCCAACGCTCATCCGCAATCCAGCGCGCCACGAAACAGCTGTTTCAGCCTTACTAGACGGCTTTGGCGGAGATGCGGTCCCGCGAGTTCTCCAACAAAGCTCAAAGACTGCGTGTCAGCTAATTGCTACCGCCTGGACGGAAGGCTGGAATCCCACCAGTTGCATGGCCCTTTGCGCCTCCGGGTTCCTCATGAACGTCTGC
>Ga0070766_10001090_pt1 | contig 12865 bp, 8 predicted proteins | sample HubBroMetageWFT6_FD_69782 | JGI IMG/M metagenome (GOLD analysis project Ga0070766, IMG submission 69782) | Warmed and freeze-thawed soil microbial communities from the Hubbard Brook experimental Forest, New Hampshire - Hubbard Brook CCASE Soil... | ecosystem: Environmental > Terrestrial > Soil >...
CCCTACAGCGCTGTGAATACGCCCAATGAGACGCCCTTCGCTACTTTTGGAGGAGCGCACATCACCGGCGCCATGGCGGACGCTGCGTTACGCGCGATTCATACAGTCTGGTACCAGAAGTATTACGTGCACCGTGACCTGCGGCCGGAAGAGTATGGCGGCTGGGTCCACAACACAATCAACCAGCTCGGGCTGGGCAACTACAACCTGAATTCGGATGTGCTGAACTCGCAAGCGGTGCAACAAGTGTTCAGCAAGTACGGCACTTACTACCTTCCCATGGCTTTTCCTGAGGGCTGTCCACAGCACCCCTCGTACGGATCGGGCCATGCCACGGTTGCAGGCGCTGCCATCACGATGCTGAAGGCTTATTTCAACTGCAGCACAAGCTTTGTGAGCCAGGGAATCACCCCTGTGTATTCAGCGGATGGACAAACTCTGACGGCCTATACCGGTAGTGATGTCGATCAAATCACAGTGGGAACCGAACTCAACAAGCTGGCTTCGAACGTCGGAGTTGGTCGCAACCTGGCCGGGATGCACTGGCGGAGTGACTATCAGCAGTCGCTGCTATTGGGTGAAACCGTTGCCATCAACATTCTGAAGGATGTGGTGAACACCTTCAGCGAGAGCAACGTGTCCTTCCAATTCCCGAAGTTCAACGGCAGCGCGATTACGATCAGTAAGACCGGCGTGTATTGATCGTGATGCGGCTCGGGTGTTTCCGGAGACGGTCTCTTAGGCCGTCTCCGGGTATTTTATATCCCCTCGGAGACAGTAAATGGGTTCTGTCGTTTTCGTTATCACGCTGGTTGCGCTGTTCGGTGTGATCATGCTGCTTGCGTCTACTCGCGCCGCTAGCGGGCTGCGTGGCAGTCTGGCCCGCGCAAGGGCCGACGAGAGTACGGACGCCGAGGCAACTCGACGTACCTCCGCCTTCCAATTGAGAGTGCAGGTGGCACAAAACCCTTTCAAGTCAACGCGGCCGCGGTAGCAGCGGCCAGCCGATCGCATCACAACTCTCCCGCGATTACAAGAGTCGATTGACGTGCCCTTCACGGGTCGCGCATTCCCGGGCCCGCAAGCGCGTGGATCACGTGGAGTATCATAACTTGGAAACCTTTGCCGGTGGGGTCGATACGAAATTGCTAACCGAAGTTTTCCGACGAAGAGCTTTTCAATTCCCTCGCGTCATCGGCGCTTTCTTCTTGTTGCTATCGTCGTTTTCTTGCTTGCTCCGTGCGCAGAGTGGTGAGGATCGCACAGTTAACGTGTTGTACGCTGGTTCGCTCGGCGCCGTGATGGAGAACGGCATTGGTCCGGCGTTTACCCAGGCCACCGGTTACGGCTTCCAAGGCGAGGCCCAAGGATCCATGGGAGCGGCTCGCTTGATTCGCGATCACATGCGCCGCCCTGACGTCTTCGTCAGCTCAGACCCATCGATCAATCAAACAGTGCTAATGGGGCCGCAGAACGGCAACCACGTTACGTGGTTCATGACTTTGGTCTCGTCTCAACTGGTGCTGGCTTACAATCCGAAAAGCAAATTTGCGGATAAGTTCAAAGCGGCGGAAGAGAAGCGTATTCCGTGGTATGAAGTTCTGGAAACTTCCGGAGTCCGCTTCGGCCGCGGCGACCCGAGTATCGATCCCAAGGGATACCGCACGCTCTTTCTCTTCCACCTGGCAGCGGATTATTACCATCGACCGGAGCTTGTAAGCTTGCTGGGCGATCCCATGAACCCGGCGCAGGTATTTCCAGAAGTGGTGTTGCTGGCCCGCGTCGAATCAGGTGAGTTCGATGCCGGAATCTTTTACAAGCATGAGGTCGTTGCCCGGAAAATGCCGTTCATCTCCTTGCCGGCGGAAATCAACATGGGTGATCCGGCGTCTGCCGCTCGCTATGCACAGGAAACTTATGTGACGCCCTCCGGTGAGCACGTTCACGGATCCCCGATCATTTTCACCATTACGATTCCGGATACCATGCGCCACCATGATGCGGCAATCGCTTTTGTGCGATTCTTGCTTTCGTCCGGAGATCTCTGGAAACAATTTGGCTTCGGAAGCGTGACGCACCTCGTGGGTGGCGACGACGCCCAGGTGCCGGCCGAGCTTCGCAGCTTCGATGGCGGACCTTTCTGAGATGAGACGCCGCTTCACGCCCACGTCCCTCGTGTTTGGCGTATTGGGTGGGCTGCTTCTGTTCGATCTGGTTCTCCCCATCGCAAACCTGTTCCTCCATGCCGACTGGAGAAGCTGGATGGCAGCTCTGGCTCAGCCAGGCGCGCGGGATGCCATCGAGACTTCGCTTGCAGCCACTGCCATTTCAGTTTCGATAATGACCTTGCTCGGCGTGCCGCTGGGTTATGTGCTTGCCCGGGCCGCTCTGCCTTTCAGGAGCCTTTGGGTTGGCCTGATTTTCCTGCCGATGGTAGTTCCGGATCTGGCGGGAGGGATTCTACTATTGCAGATGTACGGGCCTTACGGGATGATCGGCCACGCACTGGACGCACATAACATCGAGTTGACCAACAATCTTGCGGGCATCGTTCTGGCCCAACTCTTCGTGGCAGCACCGTTCGTGATCGTCTCGTCGATGGTGGGATTTGCCGGCGTGGACCGGGAGCTGGAGCAGGCGGCGGCAACCTTGGGCGATACGCGCTGGCAGATTTTCCGCGATGTCTCCCTGCCGTTGGCCAAACCAAGTATTGCAGCCGGCGTTACCTTGGCCATGATTCGAGCCCTGGGGGAATTTGGAGCGACCCTCATCATGGCTTACAATCCCCACTCCCTTCCGGTCTATATGTGGGTCAAATTCGAATCCGATGGGCTGGCGGGCGCAATGCCCACCGCGTTCTGCCTGGTGATGCTGGCTGCGGCCGCAGTGACCCTGTCCCTGCTTATTGGCCGGCTGGGAGGAAGGACGGACCTGGTCACATCGTTGACCGATCTCGGAGGAACCTCAGAATGAGTACCTCGGCGGGGCAGTTTCGGCGCCTGGGATTGGTGGGCGATGAAGGCCCGGCTTCTGACTTGGCGCAGAGCCAAACGAGTTCGGGGTTGGATGTTCGTGTGGTGAAGAGTTATCCGGGCAAAAGAAGATCGGCTTTCACTTTGGAAGCGAATTTTCAGGTCTCGCCAGGATTTACGGTTCTGGTCGGTCCGTCGGGAACGGGAAAAAGCACGCTGCTGCGCTGTATCGCCGGCCTGTGTGACCCTGACCAGGGGCGGATCGCCGTGGGCGATCGCGTGCTTTTTGATTCGGAACAGAGGTTGAGTATCGAGCCGGCGCAACGCCGGGTGGCGTTTGTGTTCCAGCGCCTCGCGCTGTTTCCTCATTTGACGGTCGAAGAGAACGTCGGATACGGACTACGACGACTGCCGGCAAAACAGTGCGAACCACGAATCAGCGGCATTCTGGAGTCGTTTCAGATCGCACACCTGCGCAAGCATCTACCCGACGCGATCTCCGGAGGCGAGAGGCAAAGAGTCGCATTGGCACGGTCGTTGGTCACGGAGCCATCGTTGCTTCTGCTGGACGAGCCGCTTTCGTCCCTCGATGTGGGCACTAAAGCGGGCATTGTCGAGGATCTCCGGAAGTGGAATGAACTCCACCACGTCCCTATTCTCTATGCCACCCACAGCCACGAAGAGATGTTTGCGTTGGGCGAGCAAGTGATTGTTTTCGATCCGGGGGACGTTATGACGGAGGGCTTGCCCCTCGATGTCGTCTCCACGCCTCGCCGCGATTCGCCGGCTTCTTCCGCTGATTTTGAAAACCTGATGGACGTGACGGTGGTGGGGCCGAGGCCATCGAACGGAACCATGATTTGCCGGCTCGGCGCAAATCAGATTCAGATCGAAGTCCCTCCGGCTTACACGCCTCCGGGCTCCGAAATTCAACTGAGCATTTTGTCGAGCGAGATATTTCTCGCTTCCGCCCCGCCCCAACTGATCGGTTCCTGGAACATAATCCCTGGAAAAGTGAGTGAACTCAATCTCACTGGCGTCTTCGTCGATGCTGTTGTCGACTGTGGAATTAAGTTGAAGGTCCGGGTCAGCGCGGATTCCTGGGAAGCCCTGCAAGCCAGCCACGAAGTCTGGGTAATGATCCATCCTTTCTCCTGTCACTTCGTGCGCATCAAGCGTCTGCGTCCCTTGCAGCGTCTCGTGGTGTTCGTATGCGGAGGCAATACCAGCCGCTCGCCGATTGCCCAGGCCATCTGTAACTCTGAGATCGCAAAGCGACTCCGCATTCCTCCCGCTGCGCTGAAAATGTTTCCCGTTCGCGCCGTGAGTGCCGGACTCGCTGCCACACCAGGGACGCCTGTAACCGAGGAGGCGCAAAGAGCCCTGCAGGCGACTGGAATCCCGCGATCGAATCACCGCTCGCAAAATCTGACTGCGGAACTTGTCGGAGAGGCCGAAGCCATTTTCTGCATGACGGAGAAACAGCGCCAACAAGCCTCGGCGATGTTTCCCCTCGCCGCCGCGAAGATTCACTGCCTGCTGCCGGGAGTTGACTTGGAAGATCCAAGCGGCGGGGGCCCGGACGTCTTCCTGAAGCTGGCTAAGCAACTGCAGGAGTTGGTCGGACTGCGCTTGGCGGAGTTTGGGGTGCCCGAGATGGGCTGAAGAGGAGCGGCGTGCGTTCGCCGCGGCGTTGAGTCAATATGCCGCGCCGCAGGTTACCGCTTAGGATTGGAGTTGCTAGAGGTCGGTGCACTCGCTGAAATCGCAGAGCGATTTCAGCGAACCAATTTCGAGGCAAAGGCGCCGAAAGAGTTCAATCTCTAGCGACGGTGTAGAGCTTACTGGACGGTTTCGTGAAGCGTGGCTGTATTCGCTCCAGGAACGGAGGCCGTGATAATGACCGCACCCGCTTGGGACCCGGTGGTGTAATTCACGCTGGCTTGTCCGCGAATGGTCGTCACCGGATCGGCAGAGAAGGTTCCCGCAGCACCGTTGTCCGAAAAGGTTACGCCGACTCCCGACACCGGGTTGCCGTATTGATCGCTGAGCAGAAGGACCAGAGGCTTCGGCAGTTGGGTGTTGGGCTGCGCGGATTGACCGCTCCCCGAGCCGATCTTCAGCGTTGTTGGAGTCCCTGCCACTGAGGTCTCACCGAAATTAACCTTAAGCGTAGAGTAAGTGGCGGAGAGGCTGAGCACCTTTGCTACGGTGGGAAGAGTGTAAGAGACGGATGCGGTGCCGCTGACGCCGGTCAAAACAGGGTTCGCCGAGAAGCTTCCGCCGGCGCCGTTGTCAGTAAACTGTACCGGTATCCCAGACACCAGGTTACCGTAGACATCCTCGAGGCGCACCACTGCCGGTGCCGCCAATTGTGTCGCGACTGTGCCACTCTGCCCACCGCCCGAGAGTAGTCCAATGCTTGCGGGTGGACCGGCGACCGCCGTCACTGTAAGAGCGGTGGAAACGTAAGTTGAGGCCGAGGCGGTAATAGAGACGTTTCCCGCCTTCTTCGGCAAGGTGTAGCTGGTGCTGGCCGTGCCAGAGCTATTCGTGGTAGCAGTTGGATTGCCGAATGTGCCGCCTGCACCGCCGTCACTGAAAGAGACAGCCACGCCCGGAACCGGCGCTCGCAGACTATTGAGCGCTTGTATTTGCAGTTGCTGCGGCAAAGTGGTTGTAACAGGTGCACTCTGACCCCCGCCGCCTGCGCCCGCCAAGGCTGGAAGCAGCCCATAGGCGACCAACTGGGTTTGGGTTCCGACGTAAACCCTCCCGTTCGCCACGATCGGCGTGGCGAAATGAGCAGTCGCTCCAAGAGTGTCGCGACTAGCGACCGTGGAAGAGCTGTACAGGGATGTCAGGGTCGTGGCGCTCATCCCCAGCAGTTGGGGATTTGCTGGGTTATTTACCATCCAGAGTACGCCGTTGTTGTTCCCGTTCGCAGAAATTACGGGCGTGCCCCCGGAAGTCGTGGCCTTTGAAAGTGCCGTCGGCGACGTCGAGAGCAGTCCGTTCGTCAAGCTGAATTCCTTCACGTAGTCAGCGTTGCCGGCAAAATACACACTGCTGTTCCAATACACCGGCGTGCTGTAGAACGGACCTATGGCACTCGGAAGCGACTGCACGATTTGGTCGTTGTTCAGGGGGTTGTATGTACCCAGGTTTGCCTGGTTCAGCACGTAAATTGTTCCGGTCTTTCCCGCTGCGACCAGCAAGTTCGGATACGGCCCAGGTTGCGAGAGCAGGACCAGAGGCCCGCCCGATCCCAGGTCCAGATCCTTGGCGGCCATGTTCGCCTGGTCGTATGGCGTGAAGTAGTCGTCGATGCTCAGTGTGCCGCCCGCATAGCTCGTTCTGAGAACGCTGTCGCCAAGATCGGGGCCGCCGGTTGAAAAGTCGAAAGTGCCATTGGCGGTGGAGAAAAAGACGTTTCCGTTGCCATCACTCGCGGGCCCGCCGCCACTCTGCCAAATCGAAGCTCCATAGGACTCATCGGGGTCGGTGTTCATCACAGCCAGTTGTTGTAGCGTTCCTGAAGCGATACCGGAATCGAAAGCAAAGAGCCATCCCTGGGCGCTGAAGTCGCAGCCATTCGATCCGAACCCTATATACAGGACGTCGTTCTCGAGCAAGAGCGCGGCTCTCTGCATCACTTCTCGCGGCTGGAAAGTCACTGTATTGCCATCCGGCGCGATGATGGAAGCATTGATGACCAGCGGTCCGCCGAGTTGTTCCAACCCGGTTGTGATGTCCAAGGCGTGCAAGCGGAAGACGTAATTGGTGGTGCTGCCGGAAACCTCCTTGGTTTTTGCCACCAGATAAATCGTTCCGGTTGCAGCTGAGATGACGGGTGTGCCCATGATGCCGGTTTGCGTGTACCCCGTCGATGGGCAACCCTGCTGGGCGATGGGAACAGTGGTGACGCCAGCGCTTGCGTTGATCAGACTTGCCTGCCACAAGGGCGCACTGCTCAGGTTGTCGGCGTCGAAGGCGTAAACGCTGTCGTTTTGGGTCACGACGTACACCACATTGTGGACACTGGAGTCGATCGTAACGTTCGGCATGTAGAGCGGCTGGGCCACAACGAAGCCATCGACGTTGTAGTAAAACAGCTTGCCAAATTGCGTGGAGTTCACATTAGCCGGCGTCAGCAAGGTTTCTGCGTCGTAAAGTCCGCTGCGCGTGTAGTCCGCGTGATAGGTCGGAACTGGAACCTGACTGAACAGGACCGCCGGGCAAAAGACAAGACAGACCAACAGCAATGCAACGGCCGCGCCCAGAGAGAGCACGCGACCATCCAAGCCCGGACAATCCAAGCCCGGACAATCCAAGCCAGGACAATCAACGACCGGATTGTGAGCTCGATCATCGCGGAAACGCGAAGCGCCGCGATCAGAAGACATTTGTGACATAGATCGACGACCTCTCATGGCGGGGGAGACTACGGACTAACTAGGACACACTGTCGGGAGGACAGGAAAACCTCAAGAATTGTTGCCGGATGCAGCTCGTTTGTCGATGGCCCGAGGGGGCCAGTACGGCGCTTCAATCGACAGCCGCGCACGACCCTTAGGCCCGCTGGCTGATCGCTCAGTTGGCGCTGCAGCTGCTCAGGGGTGGCAGCTCGGCAATCGCGGTGTACCAATAGTCTTCTGTCGTGCGGTTCGTTGGCAAGTATTCGCCTACGACCCAGACCGTGCACGAATCGCTGGGATCGAGAACCGCTCCGTACCAGTCTCCCCAGCGGTAGTTTGCCGAATCTGTGTCCTCGGCATCGCCGTCGTTGGCTGGATTCTCGATATACCCATAGCTTTCTAATGTCGAGGTACCGGCCAGCAAATAAACTCCATCCAGACCGGGATGCTCATTCGATCCAGTACCCGATACGTTCAGAATTCCTTGCAGATTCCCCGCCTGGTCACGAGCCACGCTAGGCATAGAAACATACGCATTGCCATCGCGAGGATCGGTGACGGGATAATCGGCGACACGCTCGATCACAGGGTGAGCACCGCCGCTCCATTGCAAAATCCGAAGATCGGCCTCGGTTTGACCTAGAGTCGCGCTGGGGGTGATTTGGATGGTGTGAGCCGAAGTCCAGATTCCGCCCTTCCCACCGTTTGAAGTGTAGTGGAAGAGTTGCTGCATGCGGTCGCCCACGGAATCGATGTAGATTCCGGAGACGGCCGTCGAGGGCTGCGGAATGCAAACCGTGTCGTAATAGTTGGATTGGGTGAAGCACGCCAATTGATCGCCGCTCGTCCCGGTTGAAGGAAGACTCCAACTGCCATTAGGGGTGGGCGTGGGAGCGCCGGCAGTCCAGTTAATGGTCCAGCGCTCAACTCCTTGCGTAGCACTGGGGTTGGTCACAAAGCCATGATTATGAGCCGGCTCGATCATGTAGGTGAACATCTCTCCGTCGCCGGCAATGGGCGGAGTCGTGTCTGAATTGTTCGCGGGCATCCAGCTGCGGCGTTGATTGAAGGGGGTCAGCGCGTGAGCGACGGCACAGGCCGGGGTGTGCGATTTATTAACCCAGGGATTGGCGGTACTTTCGCGAATGCCGGCCAGATCCACGGCGCAGACCAGCACTCCGTTGATGTTGTAGTCGTTGTTCGGGTCCTGCAGATCATAGGTGATCCACATCGCCTGAGTCTTGGCTGCTGGGTAGGGAGGGGTCGTAGTTTGTGACGTCTGCCACAGTCCCGCCTGAGGATAGTCCGGATAGTAGAAATTTCCCTTCGTATTCGTGGGGATCACCTTGTCCAAATCATATTCGAAGGCAAACCATCCGAACGCGGGGTTGGTCGAACTCACATCCTCGACATTGCTAATCGCCACACACATGTACTCGTCACCGTTGATACCGGAAAGGACTCGCTTCTGCATAATCCAGCGGTTATATACATTGTCGTGCAGCAGTTGCGCATTAGGGCTGTCATTGGTGGGGCAGTTCGGAGTGTTCCCGCTATTATTGCTGTTCTGGCTCCAGGCCGTGGAGTCGGCTTTGGGATTCGTGTTTCCCATGAAGTTTACCGGTTGGAAAGCATTGGCGCCGCTCTTGTACCAGCACTGGTAAGCGCTGTTGACGTGCTCGCAGAATTCGATTGTTCCGACGGCGATGGTGGGATCAGGGGCGGCCGCGGGTCCAATGCGTTCCTGGATGGTATTGAGACCCTCCACGACAGTCATAGTGCCGCTCTGGGCGAAGCCCACGGTCGTCATGATCAGAATCGATATTGCCGGCAACAATCGAAACCGCATTTTCCTTCTCCCTGGGATGGCTAATAAAGAGGACTCAATAAAAGAGTGGAACTTGCACCTCTGATACCAAGCCGAGCGCAATGTAACTGGTTTGTATTTAATGGCTTACACAACATTCGACACTGAGTTAGCGGACTGGACGCAAACTCTTGCAGTTAACGAGACGGCCACCGGTGCAAGCGGCGGGGGTCTGTGGACGGAGGGTTCGAGCTTTACGACCGATCACCGAGCAAATATTGATATCGCAACTGTAACGGAAATGTGGTCAGGTTCACGAGCCAGTCGCGCGGTCCGCCAGCTGAGTCACGGGCGTCGACAATCTTTATTCTTCCGCCGCCCAGCTTATCGGGATTACCGCCAAGATCATGTTGCACGCGCACCCTGGCCTCGCCGCCGTCGAGGAACGGCATTGCAGGAGCTACGCCCACAACATCAGCCGCAATCTCCCGCATCCACTTCTCTGGCTCCCGAACGAAATCCTCGTAGCGCAAAAGCCGGTAGCTGCGCGTCTTTAGTCGCAAGGCCTCCGAAAGAAGGTTGAAGGACCACCACCAGGCGATGACTTTGTGCCGCGGATGAGCTCTGAGATATCCCTTCTTCTTCGCCCAACTTGCAACCACCCGGTGAGGATTCCGAACCACGTGCAAGACATGCAGCTCAACTTCAGGTATAAGGCTGGCTAGTAAGGCATTGGCGGGATTCTTGGAGGAATCGACAATCACCCGGCAACCGGTCTCACGTGCCACGGCCCGATACATTTCTGCCAGGGCGTCCAGAACGGGCCGGTAGGCGTCGGGAGTTCCCGAGCGGCCCGACGCCATGAGCAGAGAGGGAAACCTCCGAATGCGCACCACATCGGAAGCTTGTTGCACAAGATTTGGTGGAATGGCCCGAATCTTATCTTTCCAAAACGCACACTCGGAAAGAGGGGAGCCGCAGCCGCAGGGAAAGTCTCTGGCTCGAATGTCGACGTCGAAAAGATAGCGCGCCGCTTCGCCGATGTTGACGAAACCCTCGACTTCGCCGAGCAGGCGGGCCAGAAGGGTGGTTCCGCTGCGTCCCGAGCCCGCAATGTAGAGCACGGCTATCTTGTCGTTTTGCATCTCGGTGCTCTGGCCCTGCAACCCGGAAATACCTGGCTGGCTCACTTGACTCCCGTGCCTGCGAACGTCGACTTCTGGGTGCCTCCGTATGCCGAGTCAGTGACCGTGAGGCTCCCGTTCACGTCGCCAGCCTTGGTGGGTGTGAAGGCCACGGTGATTGTACATTTATTCTTCCCTCTCAGTTGGGTCCCGCAGGTAGTTGACTGTTGCGAGAACTCGCCGCTGGCACTCGCCACGACAATGCTGGAGATTGTGATCGCGGTGCTCAGATTGTTTTGCAGGGTGAATACTTCCGTGGGTTGGCTGCCAAGGGTCACGTTGCCGAAGGCGTAGGTCGCCGGAGTTAGCTGGGCCTGCGCGATGCCCTTGCCACTCAAGTTCACGACGACGGGTGTAGCGATGGCGCTATCCGTGATCGTGATGGAACCAGTTTGCGTTCCCATAGTCGTGGGAGTGAAGGTCACATTAAGAGTGCAACTGGCGAGCGTCGCAATCGACTTGCATGTACCTGTTTCTGCAAACTCTCCCGCTACCACAATGCTATTGATAACTACGGATTTGCTCAGGTTGTTGGTGATAATCAGGTTCTGCCCGGCGCTGGTGATCTCGACCGGTGTGTTGGCAAAAGTCAGGCTTGCGGCCGAAGGGGTTAGGGGCGGGAGCTGCGTCATGATGGTTACGGCGCCAGTCGTGTTCTCAGTGCTGGCGGCTACGGCGAGATCGAGCATCCCGTCGTTATTGAAATCACCCACCGTCAATCCCAGGGGACCCATGCCCGTGCCGTAATTAATGTGGAATTGGAAGGTGCCGTCTCCATTGCTGAGGAGATAGGTGAACGTACTCTGCACGTTGAAATTACTGGTGACCAGATCGAGGAAGCCATCGCCGTTCAGATCCGCGGCGATTTCAACGGTGGGATCGGATCCGGTCGAATAACCGGTCAGCGGTTGGAACGTACCGTTTCCTTTTCCAAAAGCGAGGGAGGTGGTTCCGGAAGTTTCCTCGCCGATCGCCAAGTCGAGTATCCCGTCGTTGTTAAAGTCCGCCACCGCCACGGAGTGTGCTCCGGTGTGGATGTCGGCCAGAACCGTGCCAGTCTTGAAAGTTCCATCTCCGTCGCCCAGGAGAACGGAAACGCTGTCCCCCGTGAAACTCGCCACTACGAGATCCAGGATGCCATCGCCATTGAGGTCTCCTACTGCCACTGAAACCGGCCCGTTGGCGACTGCGGGAGAGGACTTCAAAGTAAATGTCCCGTCGCCATTACCCAGGAAAATGGCAATGGTGTTTGTGGCTTCATTGGCGACAGCCAAATCGAGATTTCCGTCGCGGTTGAAGTCACCAACCGCGAGCCAGACGGGATTCTGCGTGCCTGTGCCGGTAGGGAAATCTGGCTTTGCCTGGAAGGTGCCGTTGCCATTCCCCAACAGCACGGAAACTGTATTCGCCGTTGAATTCGCCACCGCGAGGTCAAGGATGCCGTCGCCGTTGAAATCCCCTGTAACCACAGCCACTGGTCCTGTTCCAGTTGCATAGTCTACGTGTGGCTGAAAGGTTCCGTTACCGTTGCTCAACAGAATCGAGACGGTATTATCCGCCTGATTGGTCACGGCCAGATCGAGGGTTGCGTTGCCATCAAAATTGCCGGCCACGATCGCCGAGGGAGAATTACCCACGGTCCAGTCGGTCCGGGTGAAGCCAAAAGCGGTTACCGGCGTCGTAATTTCGAAGAGCGCAAAGTTCGACAAACCGCCGCCCGGAGTTGGGCTCGATACTGTCACCAAGGCAGTTCCGGCGCTGGCCACGTCCGTCGTCAGAATCGAGGCGGTTAACTTCGAGCTGCTGACATAGGTTGTGGCGCGCGCGCTTCCGTTCCAATTTACGGTTGAGCCACTTACAAATCCGGTGCCATTCACGGTCAGCGTGAAGCCCGCACTTCCCGGCGTGACTGCTCCGGGGACCAGGGGCAGACTGACAAACGGAACCGGGTTTTGCCCCGATGCGAGCGACACCGAACCCACCAGAATAAGCATAACTGCACGAATTACAACCGACCCCAGAATGGACTTCATTAAAATGTTCCCCCCCAAGCTTTTTTCAAGCCACTTGCCGCCGCTCTCGCGCAAGCAATGGCACATCTTCACTGCACTGCGTACAAGATGAAGTGAAACTGTTTCGTCAGTCTGTGCGGCTATTGGCCGGTTCCGCTTAGAGACACGCCCTGCGGACTGGTGGTACCGCTGTAACCGACTGTGATCACGCCATTGATGGCGCCTGTGGAGGAGGGGCTGAACGCAATTCCAATGGTGCACGATCCCAGAGCGGGTACGCTCTCGAGTGAACAAGGATTCGAACCAGTGCTGCTCACCACGTAGTCGCCACTGGCGGTAATCGATTGGAGCATCAGAGCTGTACTCTCGTTATTGGTCAAAGTTACGGTTTGCACCGGACTGGTCGTGCCTACTGACTGCGCGCTGAAAGTCAGCGATGGAGGAGAGAAGCTCACAGGCAGCACGGCAATCC
>Ga0070766_10001093_pt1 | contig 12860 bp, 11 predicted proteins | sample HubBroMetageWFT6_FD_69782 | JGI IMG/M metagenome (GOLD analysis project Ga0070766, IMG submission 69782) | Warmed and freeze-thawed soil microbial communities from the Hubbard Brook experimental Forest, New Hampshire - Hubbard Brook CCASE Soil... | ecosystem: Environmental > Terrestrial > Soil...
GTGTGCGGGTTGAACATCGCGACGCCGAGCGGGCTGCCGTCGGCGCGCCGCAGGGTGACGAGACTGCCGGGTGCGAGCGCCTTGGCCGCCGCATCCATGGCAACTTCGTTCGAATAGAGCCACGGGTGGCCGGCTTCGGCGCGCCGGTGCCTTCCGGCGAGCAGCGCGATGGACGGCCGGGTTGCCGGATCGTCCGCGGCAGTCTCGTGCGGCGCTATTGTATCTGGGCTCATCCGCCCTATGTGGTTGCGGCAGCAGCCGGCGGCCACCGCGGGCGCGACGATGCGACTTGCCTTTACAGATTGTGGTGGAGTAGTTGTGGCCGCCGCGCACCGCCGGCCCGCTCTTGGCAGGCGCCCGTAGCTCAATTGGATAGAGCACCAGACTACGGATCTGGGGGTTAGGGGTTCGACTCCTCTCGGGCGCGCCAAGCTTTTTAGGGCTTCAGATTTCGCAGATAGAGCTTATCAATAGCTGCGCACCCGCACGAGAGCGCCATTATGACAACAGATCATCATCCCCTCACCTCCTCCCACACCGCCTATAGGGACTCCGGAGTGGACACCGACGAAGCCGATATCGGTCTCAGCCGACTTGTGAAACGCATCACCCCCACCTGGCCGCGACACGGTAATTTCGGCGCCGTCCTGCTCCCCATTGGTTACTTTGCCAATGTAATCGACGTCGGTGGAATCGGACTGGCAATCTGCACGGATGGCGTAGGATCCAAGGCGATCATCGCAAAGCTCATGAACAAGTATGACACTATCGGAATAGATTGTGTCGCAGTGAACGTAAACGACCTGATCTGTGTTGGCGCTCAACCTGTTTCACTGGTCGATTACATTGCGGTCGAGCGTGTCGAAGCGAAGGTCCTTGATTCGATTGCGACTGGGCTGGCTGAAGGAGCGGCGCAAGCAGGCATTTCTATATCCGGCGGTGAAACCGCGCAGTTGGAAGACGTCGTCCGCGGTTTTGATCTGGCGGGAACCGCCGTCGGCACAGTTTCGCTCGACAAGATCGTTACCGGTCGTCATCTGGAACCCGGAGACTGTGTCATCGGCATCGAAAGCAGTGGCATCCACAGTAATGGTCTGACGCTTGCTCGCAAGGCCTTCTTTAAGCGAGATCGGCCCCTTCCATTAGAGTATCCTTTACCCGGAAAGGGCGTTCCCTTGGGCGAAGAATTGCTCCGCCCTACGTTGATTTACGTATCGGAAATCATGGAGATCCTGAGAAGAATTCCTGATGTCAAAGCATTGATTAATATTACAAGCGATGGTCTGCTGAATTTGAGCCGCGTTGATAATGCGCGTGTCGGCTTCCGAATTGACGAACTGCCCCCTGTCCCAGAAATATTTCAGCTAATTCAAGAATATGGGAATGTCGGGACCGCCGAAATGTTCGAGGTCTATAATATGGGTGTGGGGTTCTGTGTCGTTGTCGGTGAATCAGACGTGGGTCCGGTGCTGTCGATACTCGAGCAGCACGGCCGAAAAGCCTGGGTGATCGGTAAGGCAATCGAAGATCCGACGAAGGGGGTTTATGTTCCTCGCCACCGGCTGGAAGGGCACAAAAAGCGGTTTCGCGAAGAATGACACGGGGATCCGAACATGCCTGCACGGTGGCAAGCCTGCGCGACGGCCTCAACGGTCCGGCTGCGCAAGTATATGAAGGTCACCGAGCTGCTGCCGTCGGGGCGAGCGTTGCCATGAAGCTGGTCAGATATGGCTTCCACACCGCAGCGTAATAATGAGTGAAATGCCCGTGAGTTTTGTCGCTGTACGGGATCAACACGTAGCGGCCTTCCTTGATCTCCTTCATCGCGCGCTCGACCGTGCCTAGCTCGGGCGGATTGGCGACGTCCTCGACGGTGTTGATCAGCAGCACCTTGGCCTTGATTTTGGGAAGATCGGCCTCGGGGCTGTAGTCCTCGATCGACTCGATTGCCCATAAAGAATCGTTGGCGTCGCCTTTCGCGATCCGCGCCACCCGCTCATCATACAGCTGGTCCGCGGCAGCGCGGGTCGGCGCCAATTCCTGGATGCGCGCGGCGCTCTCCGGCATGAACGATCCCGCCGCAGCGCCGTAGATGTAGTGGGCTGGGTTATCATCATAATTACCGCCGTCCCAATCGGGGTCATGGCGGATCGCCTCGGCGGCGGCGCGGCGCATGATCCAATTGCGCCCGCTGATCTCGACCGGCTGACAGGAGAGGCCGACGATCCCGTCCATCAGGTCGGGATACATCTCGGCCCATAAGAAACTGTGCATGCAACCCAGTGAACTGCCGACGACGAGGCGCAAATGCGCGACGTTGAGCCCCTCAGTGACCATGCGGTGCACGCTGTCGACCATGTCGCGGTAACGGTAATGTGGGAAATGGCCTTTGAGCCCGTCAGAAGGCTTGCTGGAGCCACCGCGACCAAGCGCGTCGGGGATAATGATGAAGTATCGGCTGGCATCCAACGGCTCCCCAGCCTTGAATAATTCGTCGGCCAAGGTTGGCCGCAGCCAGTTTGCGCCCGTGCCGGTATTCCCCTGCAGCAGCAGTACGCCATTGACGATCTCGCCTGCGGCATTGCGCTCTGCAGAACCAAGAGTGCGGTAGTGCAGTTTCAGCTGAGGGAGGGTCTCACCGCTGACAAATTTGTAATCGGCAATGATGAAGTTGTCCTCCCGGTAGTGGGGCCAATTGGTGTTTTGGGTTTGGGCCAGGGCCAGGACGGGTGCAATGCTCATAACGGCAGCGGCTGTAAGAGCGCCAATCCACATCACAACGGGGCTCCTGCGGGAGAAGGGCTAAGAGTGCGACGCGGGTCAGGTCGCCTTGCGTCGGGATGGCAGTTAGCGGTAATTGCCGGCCCCGAGCAGCCTGTTGCCAACCCTAGGCGGGCCGCCTCACCGTTTGAACAGCGCTTCGGCGCCGCGCCGCTGGCCGAGCTTTGCCGCGATCTCGACCCGCACCCGGGCGATTTCGGCCTCCAGTTCGGCGATATAGGCTTCGAGTTCCGCGACCCCCAGCAAGGTCAAATCCTTCGGCTGCGCCGGCTTGCGTCGCGGTTCGAGATCCGACTCGTCCATGCCTTCCCGTTCTCCTTTCGTCTTCCCTGGGCGGGGCGATGCCACTATATAATGATTAACTTTTTTCGAGCGTGCTCGGGTATTGCTTTGGCCCGTCGGCACGCCGTTGCATCGGAATTCAGCATGGCCGCTCCGTTGATGCCCAAGGCGACCGCCGTGTGGCTGGTCGAAAACACCTCGCTCACCTTTGACCAGATAGCCGATTTCTGCGAGCTGCATCCGCTGGAGATCCAAGCCATCGCCGATGGTGAGGTGGCAAACCAGATGCAAGGGCTCGACCCGGTGGCGAACGGTCAGACCACGACGGAGGAGATCGAGCGCTGCCAGGCCGATCCGGAGGCGCGGCTCAAGCTTTCCCCGCAAGCCCTTCCGCCGCAGGTCTTCAAGCACAAGGGCCCGCGCTACACACCGATTTCCAAACGGCAGGACAAGCCGGATGCGATTGCTTTTCTGCTGAAGAGCCATCCCGAGCTGTCCGACACCCAGATCACCAAGCTGATCGGCACGACGAAGCCGACGATCGCGGCCGTGCGCGACCGCACGCATTGGAACAGCGCCAACATCAAGCCCCGGCACCCGGTCGAACTCGGTCTGTGCGCGTTCGCAGAGCTCGAGCGGGCGCTCAGCCAAGCCCGCGCCCGAAGGCCCGTGGCGGATGACGAACTCGGCAACGAGGCGTCCGAGCGGCTGGAGGGTTAGGCTACCCCCCTGTCTCGCTTGCCGTAGCCGGCATTTGCCAGAGCGGCGTTGATTTCGCCGAGGACCGCCGGATCGTCGATCGTCGCCGGCAAGGGATAATCCTCGCCATCGGCGATCCGGCGCATCGTGCCGCGCAATATCTTGCCCGACCGGGTCTTCGGCAGTCCGGCCACGACGAGCGCCGTCTTGAAGCTCGCGACCGGTCCGATGCGGCCGCGAACGAGCGCGACGGCTTCCCGCTCGATTTCGTCGGCCGAGCGTTTGACGCCGGCTTTGAGCACCAGCAGACCAAGCGGGACCTGTCCTTTCAGCGCATCGCTGACGCCGATCACGGCGCATTCCGCGACATCGGGATGGGCCGCCAGCACTTCCTCGATCTCGCCGGTCGAGAGGCGGTGGGCGGCGACATTGATGATGTCGTCGGTCCGGGTCATCACGTGGATATACCCGTCGGTGTCGATCAACCCGGCGTCGCCGGTCTGATAAAAGCCCGGAAAGGTGCTCAGATACGAGCGGACGAATGCGTCGTCGGCTTGCCACAGGGTCGGCAACGCGCCGGGCGGCAGCGGCAGCTTGACCGCCAACGCGCCGATCTCGCCGGCATGGTGCTCGCGCGCCGTGCCCTCGGCCTCGGCATCGAGCACACGGATATCCCAGCCGGGCACGGCGCGCGAGCACGAGCCGTGCTTGACCGGCAAGCGCTCGATGCCCAGGCAATTGGCGCCGATCGGCCAGCCGGTCTCGGTCTGCCACCAATGGTCGATAACCGGGACCCGGAGATGCTCTTCGGCCCATGCGATGGTAGGCGGATCGGCCCGTTCCCCGGCCAGGAACAGTGCGCGGAAATGCGCGAGATTGCGCGCACGGATCAAGATCCCATCGGGATCTTCGCGCTTCACTGCTCGAAAGCCGGTCGGCGCGGTGAAGAAAACGCGCACGTCGTGCTGCTCGATGACCCGCCAGAACGCGCCGGGATCGGGTGTGCCGACCGGCTTGCCTTCGTACATGACCGAAGTACAGCCGTAGATCAGCGGCGCGTACACGGTATAGGAATGGCCAACCGCCCAGCCGACATCGGAGGCGGTCCAAAACACTTCGTCGGGCTGGACGCCATAGATGTTCCGCAATGACCAGTGGAGCGCGACCGCATGGCCGCCATTGTCGCGGACGACGCCCTTAGGGATGCCGGTCGTGCCCGAGGTGTAGAGGATGTAGAGCGGATCGGTCGCGAGCACCGGGACGCAATCGACCGGCCGAGCGGCCGCCGTGAGCTCTTGCCAATCCCGGTCGCGGCCGACGAGCAGTTCGGCATGGCACATCGGCCGCTGCAGAATCACACAATGCTCGGGCTTCGCGCGCGCCTCGACGATCGCCGCATCGAGCAGCGGCTTGTAGGGAACGATGCGGCTGACTTCGATGCCGCAGGAGGCCGACAGGACTACGCGCGGCTTCGCGTCGTCGATGCGCGTCGCCAGCTCGTGCGCGGCAAACCCGCCGAACACGACCGAATGGACCGCACCGATGCGCGCGCAGGCCAGCATCGCGAAGGCCGCCTCGGGCACCATCGGCATATAGATCAGCACGCGGTCGCCCTTGACGACGCCGAGGCTCGCCAGCACGCCGGCCAGACGCGCGACCTCGTCGCGCAGCTCAACATAGGTGAAATGCCGGATCTGCCCGGTGACCGGGCTGTCCCAGATCAGCGCGACCCGCTCGCCCCTCCCTGCGGCGACATGACGGTCGACGGCGTTCCAGCAAGTGTTCAGCCTGGCACCCGGGAACCAACGGAAGAAGGGCGGCCTGGTGGCATCGAGCACCCGGTCCCACCGCCGCTCCCAATCGATCGCCTCGGCGGCTTCGGCCCAGAATTCCTCAGGCTGCTCGAGCGAGCGGCGATAGGTCTCGGCATAGCCCGTCATCAGTTTCCTCCTCACGTCCAGCCGGATTTTCCGCCAATTCGATGGGTTTCGCTATAGCTCAACCCATCCGACGCCGAACCGGGCGATGTGGTAGGATGGGTCGAGCGACGCGAAACCCATCACGGGCCGCCGAGGCGATATGAGCACGTCAGCCAACCCTTACGATATCGGGCTCGACAAGAACGCAGCCAATTACGTGCCGCTGACCCCGATCGGATTTCTGGTGCGCAGCGCGTCGGTGTATCCAAACCGGCTCGCCGTCGTGCACGGGGAGCGGCGATACGGCTGGCGCGAGGCGCTCGAACGCTGCCGTCGGCTGGCGTCGGCGCTGACGGCGCGCGGGATCCAGCGCGGCGACACGGTCGCGCTGATGGCGCCCAACATCCCCGAGGCATTCGAGGCGCATTTCGGGGTACCGATGGCCGGGGCGGTGCTGAACGCGCTCAACATCCGCCTCGACCCGGGTACCATCGCCTTTATCCTCGAGCACGGCGAGGCTAAGGTGCTGATCACCGACACCGAATTTTCGCCGGTGATCGCAGAGGCATTGGCGCAGCTCGAGCAAAAACCGCTTGTCATCGACATCGCCGATCCGATGGGCCCCGGCGGCGAACGGCTCGGCGAGATGGATTACGAAGAGTTTCTTGCGACGGGCGACCCGGCTTTCCAGGAGATCACGCCCGAGGACGAGTGGGAGGCGATCGCGCTCAACTATACCTCGGGCACCACCGGCAACCCGAAGGGCGTCGTCTACCACCACCGCGGCGCCTATCTGAACGCGCTCGGCAACGTCCTTGTCTGGGGCATGCGTCAGCACCCGGTCTATCTGTGGACCCTGCCGATGTTCCACTGCAGCGGCTGGTGCTTCCCGTGGACGATCACGGCAATGGCTGGCACCCATGCCTGCCTGCGCCGGGTCGAGGCCGCGGCGATTTACGAGGCGATCGCGCGCGAGGGCGTAACCCATCTGTGCGGCGCGCCGGTGGTCATGAACATGCTGCTTAATTTCAGCCCGGGGCTGAGATGCGCGCTCGACCGCCGCATCGAGATGATGACGGCCGGGGCGCCGCCGCCCGCCGCGGTCATCGAAGGCATGGAGGCCCTCGGATTTCACATCACCCATGTTTATGGGTTGACCGAAGTCTATGGACCCGCGGTGGTCTGCGCCTGGCATGATGAGTGGGACGCGCTGCCCGCCGCCGAGCGGGCACGGCTCAAGGCGCGCCAAGGCGTGACCTATCCGGTGCTCGAGGAGCTGACCGTCGCCGATCCGGCCACCCTCGTGCCGGTCACCGCCGGCGGCACGACGATGGGCGAGGTCCTGATGCGCGGCAACATCGTGATGAAGGGTTACCTGAAGAACCCGCGCGCCACCGAGGAAGCGTTTGCCGGGGGCTGGTTTCACAGCGGCGATCTAGGGGTCATGCATCCCGACGGCTATATCGAGCTGAAGGACCGCTCGAAAGACATCATCATCTCGGGCGGCGAGAACATCTCGACAATCGAAGTGGAAGACGTCCTTTACCGCCACCCTGCCGTGCTCGAAGCCGCGGTTGTAGCCCGCCCCGATCCGATGTGGGGCGAAACCCCCTGCGCCTTTGTCACCCTGAAGGTCGAAGCGTCGGCAACGGCCGAGGAGATCATCGCCTTCTGCCGCGAGCATCTCGCGCGTTTCAAGGCGCCCCGGACTGTGCTGTTCGGCCCGTTGCCGAAGACCTCGACCGGAAAGATCCAGAAATTCGTGCTGCGCGAGCGCGCGAAGGCGAACGTCTGAGCCCCTGCGGCGCTTATTGGTTGGGCATCCCCGCCTTGCGCAGACCAGCGAAATACGTTGCTTCGAACAAAGCACGGATTTTCGGCACTCCGAAAGGCCCCACGGCCTTTAGCCGGGCGATACTCGTGTATCGATCATCACCGCCCAGCCCGCGGGCCTCGGCGAGCTGAGCGGCGGCGCGCCCAATTTCGCCTTCGAGAGCGTAGGCTGACGCGAGGTAGGCGTGGGGAAGCGGGTGTTCCGGATTGGCGCTGCGTGCCTTCTCGAACCAGAAGATCGCGTCGTCAACGCACGACTGAAGCAGATGAGTCTGTCCAATCCAGTAATAATACAACCAGATCTCCGGATCGCGAGGACTGAGGCGGATGGCTCGCTCCTGGGCCGGGATTGCCTCCTCGATCGACCCGGTCACGAATTTGCAATACCCGAGAGCCGCTATTGCTTGAACCCAATTGCGATTGAGCGCGAGTACCGTCTCGTATTCGGAAATGGCCTCTTCGAACCGCTGCTGCGCGCGCAGCACTTGGGCTTTGGCATAATGCGCAAGCGCCGTGCTGGGGAATGCCGCCAATGCTCGATCGGCGAGCGTCTCCGCACGTGTGAGGTCGGAAGCGGCCGAGTCGGTCATTTGATCGAGCACGCGCGCCGCCAACCGCCACGCCAAAAAGCTCTGTACCTTCTCCGAACCGGGATCGAGCGTCAGTGCGCGCTCGTAGAGTGCGATCTGCTCCGCATAATTTTGGCGTGTCGGCACCTTTCCCAGGTATAACGCCCGTGCGCGGAGAATGTAGTCCAACGCATCAGGCTGAGTGGTCGGTCGGGCGGCCTCTGCACCGACCAATTCGACATTGAGCGCGACCGCTAGCCGGCTTGTAATCTCGTTTTGCAGAGCGAACAGATCGCCGGCGTCTCTATCCAAGCGGTCGGCCCACAGATGTGTGTCGGTTTCGGCATCGATCAGCTGGGCGCTGACACGGACGCGGTTGCCCGATCGCTGGACGCTCCCTTCCAGCACATAGCGCACTCCGAGCTCGCGACCGATCTGCTTCGTATCAGAGGGCCTGTTCCGATAGGTGAATGCGGTATTGCGCGAGATGATGGACATATCCGCGAGCCGCGACAGATCGGTCGTCAGGTCCTCGGTGATGCCGTCGGCAAAGTATTGCTGTTCGCGGTCGTCGCTCAAATTGATAAAGGGCAGGACCACGATCGAGAGACGTGGCGCAACGGCCGGGCCGGCATCCATAACCTTCTGCTCGATTGGAGCTTGGCCGCGCCTGCCGCGCGAGCGAACTTCGGCCGTGAGCTGGTAGCCTCGACCGGCGACCGTGCGGATCAGGTCGCGATCCGCCAAGGCCATGCGCAGCGCCCTGATCTGGGCGCGCAGATTGCCCTCTTCGATGATCCGGCCCGGCCAGGCGCGGTTGATCAATTCGTCCTTGCTGACGACCGCCCCGTTGGCCTCGATCAGCGTCATCAGCACGTCGTAGGCGCGCCCGCCGAGCTCTATCGGCCGGCCGTCGGCAAGAACTTCGCGGCGATGCGGCAAGATCCTGAAACGGCCGAACTCGACGCTCGCCGGCGCTTCGGACACGGGATCCACGGGGGGGATAGTAGCCCAGATTTTCACGCGATTTCACACTTTTTCGCGTGGAGATGCCGGGTGGTGGCAACAAGATATTAAGCGACAGCCCAATTGAGGGCCTTAAGTAACGTGAGGAAGAAATGCTCCTGACTTGTCGCAAATGGAAACGATGTTCAATGGTCGGTGCCGCCATTGTTGGGTGCTCGCAGGCGCGGGACTGTCCACGTCAAGCCTGTGCTCGGTAAATCAAGTTGCCTGTTTGGAGTCACACACATGCAGCAGAACCTCACGAATGGAGCAGCGCGGCCGGACGCGCTGCGCGCTTTGGACAAAGCGAGGATCGCCAAGACGTGGCAGCAATACTATGAAGATCGGGGCTATGAGCTATGGGGATTTTCGCCGAGTCCGACGGCAAGAATACTCGCCCAGGCGATCTTGAACAGCAACCCCCGAAGATCGGAACGCGTTGAGATCGTTGACTGGGGGTGCGGGTACGGGCGAGATTCGCTTTACTTTCTCGAACTCGGTTTCGACGTCATCGGAATTGACGTCTCGGAAAAGGCTGTTGCCCTGGCACGCGACGCTTATAAGCAACGCCAGGCAAGCGGCATGCCACTGTTGGGCAGCGCTAGTTTTCATGCTGGCGATTTGCACTCGGTTTTCAAGTGCCGAACAGGACAAAGAGTGCGTGCCTTCTTCTCGAACAGAGTCCTCCATTTGCTAAGCGAGATTGATTTCCGCGAGGCGACGCGTAATGCAATGACATGCATGGAGAAAGGCGCTTACTTCTGTGTCTCTGCGAGAAGCTCGGACGACTTCAACAACGCGCTAATGGAATGGATTCCTGGGAAAGAGCAGGAGATGGCGCGCTACAAAGATCCAGCGAGAAGTGGACACGACATAACCTTTGTAACCAAAGACCGCCTTCTTCGAGCTGTGGGGAATGATCTCGAGGACATGCATTATACGAAAGCGACGGAGCCGGAAAGAGTCGGTTCGCCCGACACGCATCTCTTGATACTGCTCGGACGAAAGCGGTGTGGGTTTCAGACGGAGAGGCCCGATCCGACCGGCATGGCCTCTCTTCCAATAAGAACAGACTGGGCTGGTCTGACGACAAGCTCCTCCCCCCAATCGCCAATCTGAGCGCGCAAAGGCGCGCAGGACGTCGCTGACTAGGTGATTTGCTCCGCAATGCGCAGAGGTTAATTGGCGGAATGCGGCAATCGCGCCACCCCGCCGCCAAGCTCTATTAGCCGGCGCTGGGCGTTCTTGAACACTTAAATGGGGCTCGGGCATGAGGGCTTCGACCATGACCTCAATGCCTGGTCCAGCGATTTCCGCATGAGCGAGAGCAATCATCGGCAATTTTATCGACGCTGGGCGCAGCTGATGGCGGCCGACCGCTGGGCGCAGGTGCCGAACTGGGACGCGACTGGAGGAGGCAAGCACGTATAAGGAAGTCACCCGTCGGTAGAGCAGTTTCTCTATCGGGAAGCCCGGCTGTTGGACGAGCGACGCTTCCACGAGTGGCTCGAGCTCTTCACTGAAGACGCCCGATATTGGATGGGCGGAAGCAGCAACCGTTCTCCGAAGGCGAGCAAGGCCATTGCAATCCTCGACCGCGGCCGATACGTCGAGGACGACCTGACCAGGGAAGACGAACTGGGCCATCCTCGACGAGACTAGGGAAACGCTCGCCAGGCGTATTGCACGATTGGAGACGGGTATGGCCTGGGCGGAGGACCCGCCGTCACGCACTCGCCACCTGATCGCCAATATCGAGTTGGAGCCCAGCGACACGGTGTCGGAGCTCAAGGTCTACTGCAACTTCATCGTCTACCGCAGCCGCGCGGAAACCGAGCAGGATTTCTATGTCGGTGCGCGACACGATGTGCTGCGGCGAGTCGACGGCGCATTGAAGATCGCCCACCGCAAGCTCGCTCTCGACCAGAGCGGGCTGTTGGCCAAAAACGTCAGCATCTTTTTTTGAGCGTGCGGCCCCCTCAAAGCGCCCTGACGTAGGAGCTGCCGGCAGCGTCCGAAACTAGTGACCGTCACCCCTGGATGAAGGTTCGGCAGCGCTGCCGTTCATAGGCAGCTCGCAGCTGGTTTAGCCGCATTTTCCTTTCTCGCAGATCTCAGCGACAGCGCAGTGGCATGACCGCTTCGCTGATGAGGTAAGCCATCGCTTGCTGTGCAAGGTAAATCGAGCCTGGGGGTCCGCAATGACCGCCAGGAGCACGCCGCCGAGTTCCATTGGCGGCTGTGGGCCCAATTCGAGCCGTTGGCGCAACGTACTGATGCGAAGGCACTCGAGGTTCGCCGGCGGCATCGGACATGCGATCGGCACTGCAGCGATGTTTTCACGCGATTTCACGCGTTTTCGCATGCAGATCAGCGGCGGTAGCACGATGCTATTACGCGGGGCATTGCGGTGCGAACGATGGACTGCATCATCCTCCGCAGCCCCGTCAACAAGCCCACGCAAAATGGAGTTTCGAAAATGAGTCACCTGGAATACTCGGAGCAAAATCCGATGGAGACGCTGGAGGCAGCTGAAACGCATGCCCTGCGATTGCAAAATCCCGAAAAGCTGGTGAAGGCGTGCGCAACAGCCCAGGAATTGGTTCCGGAGGGCACCGTGGTCAGCAATTGTGGCATGGTGAGTCTCACACTGCTGCCAACTAGGGGAGGCTTCGGAAGAATACAGGTCGTCATCAACTCGTTCTTGGGCCCTATTTCGTCAGTAAACTTCTTCGGTGAATGGGTGAGGCTAGCCTTTCCACCGGCGGCCGGTGTCTTCAACAACACGAACACCAAAGTCTTTAATTTGGGTAGTAGCAACGTAGTGCTGGTCTCCACCTTCGCGCCTGGAAGGTTTAAAGTCTTCGCCAACCTCACGTTCCTTCAGGCAATCACTCCGGAAGGCCCCTGTATCGGCCTACTCCCGTCCGACTTGAAGCAGTTCTAGGTGAACCTCTCCGCCGCGTCCGTAAAATTCCTATAAGTGTCGGCGGACCGGGCTCTGCTCGGGCTGCAATTCGCACAATCGGGCGCCCTGGTCATCTGTAGAGAACCCGGCCGCTTGCAGGTCAAACCAGTCCTTGCGAGCGGCCGGTTTGCAACGTAATCGAGAGAGAAGGCATGACAGTATTGGCGGGAAAGCTGGGTCTCTTTCAGGTGATCGGCCTCTCGATATCCATCATTGCACCCACTGCGGCGATGGCCCTCAATGTCTCGCTGACAGCGCAGGCAGCAGGCCGCGCCGCGCCGCTCGCCTTTGCTATTGGGACAGTGGCGATGGCAACCGTCAGAGTGTCCTTTGTCTCTTTTGGCCGTCGCATTGCTCATGCCGGTTCGGTCTATGCCTTTGTCGGTCACACATTCGGACGCCGCTGCGGTTTTATTGCAGGTTGGACATTGCTTCTCACTTACTGACTTACGCCGGAGGCACCGGCGCCCTGGTCGGGAGTTTCCTCGACGCGGCAGTGCAGAATTACGGGCTCCAGTTCTCCACATTGTGGGTCTTCTTTGGTGTCGCCGCGATCGTTGCCGCCACGTTCTGTGCCTACCGCGATATGCGATTGACCGGACGGCTGTTGCTGGTTCTCGAAGGGTTGTCGTTTGTCGCAATCCTTGCGCTGAGCTCAATAGTCGTAACCAAAGTCGCGTTGGAAGCCGGGCTTCCGACCGCACCCTTTGTGCCTGCAACGGAATTCGGCGGATGGTCGGGTGTCGGCTACGGTTTGGTGTTCGCAGTCCTTTCTTTTGCCGGATTCGAGAGTGCAGCGACACT
>Ga0070766_10001095_pt1 | contig 12854 bp, 10 predicted proteins | sample HubBroMetageWFT6_FD_69782 | JGI IMG/M metagenome (GOLD analysis project Ga0070766, IMG submission 69782) | Warmed and freeze-thawed soil microbial communities from the Hubbard Brook experimental Forest, New Hampshire - Hubbard Brook CCASE Soil... | ecosystem: Environmental > Terrestrial > Soil...
GATTTGGAACTGGGTTGGGACTTTTGCTGGCGACGTTGTGTCTGTGCGGGATGGCATGGACTTACAAGAGGCAACCGCGCTGGGCAGTTTCGTTTGGATTGCTGATAATTTTCGCGGTGGAAATGTCAGCGTGCAGCAACGTGGCGAAATCGCCGAGCGGGTCGGCGACGCCTCCGGGGTCGTACCCACTCGTGGTGACTGCGACGGCGCCGAACGGGGCGACGTCCAGCGTGAATCTGACGCTGGTGGTGAAATAGGGGCGGTCTCCGCAGGCCGAACAATGCGGCTAGTTTTACGCAGGCGTGATGTCAAATAGGTGAGCCTGGAAACCGTCCAGGCGTATGAACAGGCCGACGTCGTGCAGTTCCGCACCGCTGCGGTCGTAACGGACTTCATTCAGTTGATCGTAGAAGATGTATTGGTTTGCCGCTGAAACGCGGTCCGCTAAGTGCACGCGGCCTTGTGAAGGGCCTGCCGCCAGATTCACTGCAATTATTTTCCACGCTCCGCTCGAACGCCACTCATACACGAGAAGTCCAGCGGGAGAAGTGTATCCTTCCGCGGCTACTTCCAGCATGGCCCATTTTCCATCGTGAAAAACATTTTCGTGGGCGAGGCTGAGAATTTTATGGAAGAAGGCCCTGCTGAAGAGGTCAACTGGTTCGTCTGCGGCCTTGCGCAAAGTGATGGGCAAACGGATTCTGCGGCCTTCTACTTCGCCTTGTTGGTAGAAGCGCATGCCCGGCAGAGTTCCCATTAGCGTTCCTATTGCCGCCAGGTGGTCGTTGGGAAACGCTTCGGCGCGTCGGGGCTCGTCGTGATTTTCCAGGAAGCGCGCGTAATGATTTTGTTCCTGCTGATCACCGCATAGGCGCGCCCGGATCGCGCCAACATCTGTGTTGCGAACTGCGTCGTAGAGAGTTTTGTCGTACGCAAACGAAAAGCCCAGATCGATGAGGCGAGGTTCGGTTCCCCAATAAGCCTCGGCGAGCAGAACCAGGTTAGGCACGGCTTCCTGCACTTCAGTCCAAAATTCTTTTTGAGGTGGTGGAATATTTCCCAGGAGATGACGCCAGTTCCTTTCGAAAATGTCATTCAATTGCAGCATGGCCATGTCGCAGCGGACGCCGTCAGCATGTTGTGCGATGACGCGCAATTCGGCGAGATGGGCGGCGCGCATTTCGGGTTGGAAATGATTTAGCTGGGCGACGTCGGTCCAGGGAGGGAAGTAAGGATCTTTGGCCAGTGCGATATAGCACGGGCCTTGCGCCGTGTTCGCTTGAAAAAAGAGAGAAGGATTGTTTTCGAAATCCTGCTGTGAGCCCTGCACGTAAAATTCCGGATGATCATGGACCCATGAATTATCGCGGGCAGTATGATTTCCGACAAAATCCACAAGGAGAGCCATTTTTCGCGCGTGCAATTTCTCGCGAGTGCGATCGAGCGCCTCCCAGGTTCCGATGCGAGGATCCGGAACGTATTGGACCACGGAATATGGGGAACCGATTACGTCTGCCGGCGTCCAGCCCGGTAAAGCGAGTTCGAAAGTTGAAAAGTTTGCGGGGTCTTCGAGAGTGATATTGCGTGATATTGGACTTCGCTGCCAAATTCCCATGAGCCAGACCGAGTCGAATCCGAGCTGAGCGATTGCGTCCCATTCCGAGTCAGGGACGGTGGAAAGATTGATCTGGCGGCCAAGATTAGTGGAAAGCCGTTCGAGCCAAGCCCAGGCGTTTATTTCGTACAGATGTGGTTGGGGGCGAAGCGAGAACTGCGGTGAGGAAATTGGCGCGACGGGCATGGAACACGAGGGTAATTTGGGAAGCCTGGTATGTCAATCGAATCGCGCCTAGGGATTGTGGCAAGCGCTTTTACAATGTATCGAGTGCGGAAGGACAAGATGCCTTTAACAATACGGCCGGCGGAAATTCGCGACGCGATTGCGATGGCGGCGATTCGAGCGCGAAATTGGGAGACTCAGGAATATTGAGAGGCGAGGATTGCGCGTTATCTGAACGTAGAACAGTCGCCCAAAGAGGCACTGAGTGATCGGGCGGCGTTTGTGGCGGTGGAAGGCAAGACAATGGTGGGGTTCGTGGCTGGGCACCGCACGCGTCGCTATGGATGCTCAGGGGAATTGCAGTGGATCGATGTTGTAGCAGAGCAACGGCGGCACGGGATTGCCGGCCTTTTGCTTGTCGCGATGGCTGAGTGGTTTGCGGAGCAGAAAGCGCTGCGAGTTTGCGTGAATGTTAAGCCGGGGAATGCTGTCGCGGGTGAGTTGTACGAGAAATATGGCGCGCGGACGTTTTACGAATACTGGATGGTTTGGGAAGATATCCGCGAGATCTTCAGGCGTTCGTGACCGGTTTATTGTTCAGCGAAGACTTCCATACAGGTACTCTGATAACAAGCGCGGGGAAAGTCTGGAAGTCAGCTGAAAACAAGTCTAGATTCTCCAGACCATTCGGCGGCGGGTTCTGTATACTACGCGTCGAATGTTGGGCAAATTCCTTCGAAAGCAGGGCCGGCTATGAGGTTTAGATTCGCATTTTTGATTGTGATTGCTCTGTTTGCCAGTCCGGCTTGGATTGTGAGACCGGCTGCGGCGCAGGATTCGTCCTCGGTATCGCAGACAAATTCCAGTGCACCGGAAAAAACGGCGGCGACGCGAAATTTGAAAGTGGACGATTATTTTAGAATTTTGGAAGTGGAAGACGCGCACATCAGCCCAGAGGGGAAGTGGGTCTGTTACACGGTGACCACTCATGATTTGAAAGAAGACAAAGATAAAACGCGCATCTGGATGATCTCAACATCGGGCGGCCCTCCGATTCCGCTGACGACGGAAACCGTTTCTTCCGAGCATGCGCGTTGGAGTCCGGACGGAAAATATTTGGCATTTTTATCGGGACGAGGCGGGACCAAGAGCGATAAGGAAAATGAAGACAAGAAGAAAGAGATATGGATATTGAATCGCGAAGGTGGAGAAGCGCAAAAGCTGACGGAGACGATTCAGGATGTGGATGCATACGCATGGTCGCCGTCGGGGGACCGTATTGTTTTGGAGTTGCAAGACCCTTCGATCAACGAACTTGAGGCTGCCAAGGACAAAGACAAAGCTGACGCAAAGCCGAAGGCGCATCCCTGGGTGATCGACCGGCTGCATTTTAAAGAAGATGAAATCGGCTATCTCGACCGGCGACGGAAGCATCTTTACGTTTACGAGCTTGCCAGCCACAAAACGACGCAGATTACTTCGGGCGATTATGACGATAGCGCGCCGGCTTGGTCGCCGGACGGGAGTTCGATCGCATTCGTGAGCAATCGATCGGATTTTGAAGATCCCGATCACAACTACAACACCGATATTTGGACAGTGGCGGCGGACAACTCGGATAAAGGCAAGTCGGTGGTGCATGTGACGACGCATCCGGGCACCGAGGGAGCGCCTGCATGGTCGCCCGACGGGAAATGGATCGCATTCACTATTCAACTGGAAGCAAAACTCTATCAATACGCGACGTTTCGCATTGCCGTTGCGCCCGCCACGGGCGGTGAAATGAAAGTGTTGACGCAACAGCTCGACCGCAACGCGAGCGAGCCGCGCTTTTCGCCGGACGGGAAATGGATTTACTTCATCGCGGATGATGATGGAACGCAGAACTTAATGCGGGTTCCAGCGATGGGAGGGGAAATCACGCGACCGATCGGCGGAAGGCGGATGGTGGAATCGTACTCGCTGGGCAAAGATGGCGCGGCGGTTGCGGTGATCGGAGAGTTGACGCATCCTAATGAAATTTATTTTCTGCCTGTGGACGGCGGAGATTTACGGCGTTTGACGACGACAAACGATGCTTTGATGGCGCAAATTCGTCTGCCGCATGTGGAGTATGTCCACTTTAAAAGCAAGGATGGAACCAACGTGGCGGGATATCTTTACGAGCCGCCGGACTACACACCGGGAACGCGCTATCCGACGATATTGCGGCCGCACGGCGGGCCAGTGTGGGCCTATTACGCGGAATTTAATTTTGATCCGCAACTTTTTGCGGCCAACGGATATGTGGTGCTGACTCCGAATCCGCGGGGATCGTCAGGGTACGGGCAGGATTTCTGCAAAGCGATATGGGCGGACTGGGGCCACAAAGATTACGAAGATGATATGGCCATGGTGGATTATGCGATTGCGCAGGGAATCGCGGACCCGGACAAACTTGGCGTTGGCGGATGGTCTTACGGCGGAATCTCAACGAATTTTATTATCACGCAGACAACGCGATTCAAGGCCGCGATCTCCGGCGCCGGAGATTTCCTTTACATCACAAATTGGGGGCACGATTTATATTCGCGCGACTGGGAACTTGAATTGGGTTTGCCGTGGGAAAATCGCGAGCTGTGGGAAAAGCTTTCGCCGTTCAATCGCGTGACGAAAATTAAAACGCCAACACTGATCATGGGTGGCGAGATTGATTGGAATGTCCCGATTATTAATGGCGAGCAAATGTATCAGAGCTTGAAACGGCTGGGCGTGCCGACTTTGTTGGTGGTTTATCCCGGCGAATACCACGAATTTTCGCGGCCGTCATTTATCGAAGATCGCTACCATCGTTATCTGGATTGGTACGGACACTACGTAAAGGGTGAAGGCCCGGCTATCCCTCCACCGGCGAAGGCTGCCGAGTAACTTCCGCTGGAAAATTGAAATCTCCGGAATATCGTAGAGATACTCTACGAATAACGTATGGCCTCGCGCGACTAAGCATTTTGGTTTTCGGACATCCGCGATTTTTTCGCAGCATATCCAATCCGCAAGTGAATGAAATCAACCGGTTACACCATTCTCAAGAGTTTACAACTCCTGGTGATGTAACTGCATCGGTACGCCAACTTGTTTGGCGCGCTCGGTTCGAGAAGAAAGAATTCAGGTTTGGAGAGAGAGATGAAGAACGGGAAAACTTGTTTCGGAATCCTGAGGATTATAAAGCGGTTTGGCAATGTTGCGTTGCTTCTGGCATTTTTCGCCGTGCTGTGCGGACGCGCGGAAGCTCAGGCCACGTCCAGCGTGACAGGATTGGTTAGCGATCCTTCCGGGGCAGTTGTGCTGGATGCCCAGGTAACACTAGCAGACCCGAACAGTGCATTCTCTGCGACGGTGAAGACCAACGATTCGGGTGTGTACCAATTTTCGCAGGGTACCTTCCCCATTGACTTCACACAGACGGCTCCGGCTGTCTTCGTTGGAACTCAAAGCGATATCGGGGGACATATTCATCAGGTGAGTCAAAACGGCCAAACCATCGTGCAATATTTTTCAAACGAAACAAATGCCCTGGGAGCTTTTGCATTTCCGTTCGGGGGCGGGACTGGGAACCGCAACGTGGCTCGTGGACCCGGTTTCTGGAATCTGGATATGTCTGCACTGAAGGATTTCAAGATGCCCTGGTCGGAGAATCACGTTCTACAATTCCGCACCGATGCGTTCAATATATTCAATCATCCGAACTTTGAGCCACCCAATGCGAGTTTGCAAACGCCTGGCAATTTCGGAAGCATCAACGCCACAATTCCTGGTCCAGACGGAAACAGCTATGCTCGTCAATTGCAGCTCGGTCTCAAGTACATATTTTGAGAACTCAGCGGGCCGGACAATAGCTGGGCGAAAACCAAAACAGGGCCTGGTGGTCACCGGCGCCTAAGGAAACTCGCATTCAGGCTAATGATTATCGCAAGATACGGAGGGGAAGGTCAGCGAGATGTCGTTTGTTTCGGTGTCGGCGCCGTCGATGGTGACGGGTTCTGCGTCGATGCGGGCGGGGATGTTGCACGATTCTTTGCCGCGGCGCTGGCTGAGATGCTGCGGGTCCAAATCTTCCCACGCAGAAATTGTGTAATGCGTGGACTGCAGAAGCGTGAAATCGTAGATGCCCTCGGCCATTCGTTGCGCTGCCGGATTTTCACCTTGGTCGGCTTTGGCCATGATGGTGACTTCGCCGGGAGGGCGGCCGTCCTTCCATTTCAACTGCACGCGAATCCGGCGAGTGGGATATCCATCAGCGACTTGCATATCGGCTTTCAAAAGTTGTTCGCCGTCTTTTAGCGTGATTATGCTGGTTTCGTTTTGATTCGCTACGCCGGGATAGAACGCGCGAGGGTACGGTGAGTTCGGATCCAAACGATTCAGGCGATTGAAAACCAAAATGTAGTCGCCTGGACCAATGTGATCGAACTCAAAATCTCCCTTGGAGCCCTGAAATCCCCAGAGGCCGGGTTCAGTGTCTTTATACTTTTCTGCACGATAAAGCTCCACGGAAGCAATCTTCAAAGGTTTGCCATCAGGGCCTAGAACGGCGCCGCGAATTTTGCCGAGAGGAAGGGCGTCCACGTTGTATTCGTAGCAGGCGCCATTCGGAATTTTGAAAGGTGGCAAAGCGCCGGGCAAAGTTCTCTCGGATAGTTCCATGCGAGCCGGCAGGCTGGCAGAAAAATGATATTCGCCGGAGTGAACGTCATAGAAAGAATAGACACCGTTTGGTCCGGTGCTGGTGGCAAAGCGATCGTATTTGGAGCGGAGTTTTAGTTTGATGTGAGGAAGAGGATCATCCGGGTCGTCTGCGGGAGCAAGAAGAGGCGGATCGGCGCGGCGAAGAACTCCAAAGACGGAAGCGATTTGCTGATGGTTGCGCATAGCGCGCAATTGCGGGATCAAAGCACGGCCATCGGCGACGGGACGCGTGCCGCTACAAATCGTCGCGAAAAGGCGGCCTTCCGTTTCCTGCTGGGTGAAAACGATATACTGGTCGCCCTTGCGAAAATGGTAGCCGCAATCTCCGTCATCGCCGCCGGAAAAAACGTCAATTTCCGCGGTGTCGGGGCCGGCGAACTTTTCATCAATTTTAAAATGATAGCGAATGATTGGCGTGGCGTCGGCTGCGGGAACTGTGGGCGCCGCCGATTCTGAATCTGCGGCGTTGGCTTCAATGGTCGCTGCAGGCGAAACGTTTTCAATAGCCATGACCGTTCCGGTAAAGACGACGTCATCAGACTGCAATCCCGGACAAACTCCTGGAGGAGCTTTTGAGCAGGTGCAAGCTGATGTTATCGCCGGCCAAAAAAATAAAATCGGAAGAAGTCTTAGAATTACACGCGAAGTCATCGTCGATATCGTACATGGAGCGGAGCGTGGAATCGAGCGCGGAGGCTTAATTTTCGAAAAACGATGTATTATTTGGGAGTATTCCACAGTGGGATATAGCGCCGCCCGAAGAAGGTTAAGAAAATGTAGGCGCTTTATTCTTCCTCCCACATCCGAAATCCTCCAAGGATTGCATTCTCGTTGCGCCCCATTCGCGCGTGCGGCGGCAATTTCTTGAGCTTCTTTACGTTTCCTCCGCCCAGCACGACGTAGTCGGCTTCGAGAGCGGTTATCAACTTTTTCGTGACTTTGAAAACCTCTTTGCGCCATTTTTTCTTTCCCAGGCGCTGGAGGCCTCGGATTCCGAGGTAGTCCTCGTATGTTTTTCCATGCTTATAGGGTAAGTGCGCGAGCTCCATGGGCTCCAGAACTCCGTCGACGATCATTGCGGAGCCAAGGCCGGTACCCAGCCCAAGAAACAGCATGCGCTTCCCGTGATAGCTGCCAAGAGCTTGCATGGCTGCGTCATTTAAGATTCTGACCGGGCGGCCGAAAGCTTTTTTGTAATCGAAGCCCACCCAGCCGCCTCCGAGATTTACAGGCTCGCGCATGGGATGGCCGGCTATTACCGGGGCCGGATAGCCGATGGAGACGCGATCGTATTTCCAGTTTTTCGTTGCTTCCTTTACTTCGCGGACCATTTTCTTGGCCGTCATGGTGGGACCAGAGGGGATTGTGACCGGTTGCTTTTGTCCGCTGGCCTGCACTTTTATGTTTGTGCCGCCCACGTCGAGCACAAGAATTTTATGAGGAGATTTCGCCATCGTCTGTTTTCGTTTAAGAGCTTTCTTCTGAAGTTTCCCTACGGGGCTTTACCAACCCACCAGAGAACCGTCGCCAAAATTTTCCATTTATGTTTGCTGTCGAGCGTAATCGATTGGTACTCGCGATTTTCCGGCTGCAAGGTGTCGGTATGTCCATAGCGCTCTAAGCGGGATACGGTCAAACCCATGTCTTTGTGCCAGGCAATCACAATTTTTCCGTTGAGCTTACTGCGCTCATTTTGCGAGGAATCGACGGCCACAATATAACCATCTTGAAGTAAAGGCATCATGGAATTGCCTTTCACGCGCAGACAGCTGGTGGCGGCGGGATTCGGGCACCAGTCCTTGGGGGCGGCAATCATGCTTTCCAGCGGAGCGCCATGAAGCACCGAAGTGTCATCACCCCTCTCGCCGTGCGAGGCCGCGACAACTTTCAGCAAGGGAATAGCAACCAGCTGAACCTTGCCTCGCGAAGGTTTTTTGCCGGCGCCGCCGGCGTTCACGATTTCGAACTCAGGCGCGATGGTTTTCAGCAAGCGTCGACGCAAATCCGGGACCACGCGCATCAAGTCTTCATTGCGAAGTCCTGCGCGGCCCCAGAAAAACCAGCAATCCGGATCGCCGGCTAAATTACCAAGCTCGATGTAGGCGTGAGAAGGGGGTTCTTGAGCGCCGCGCTCCCAGCGCGAAATGGTCATGGCCGAACAGTCCAGCCTTTCTCCGAGGGCGCTTTGATCGAGATGCAAATTGTGACGCAACTCCAGGATAGCTTTAGCCCATTTCGGGGTGGCGCCAATTCGCGATTTATTGGGCGTTTTCTCCAAAATATTCCCTCATTAACAATATGCTCCCACCGTACAAAGCGCAAGGCGGAAGGCTACGGATGCCTATCCTAACATTTGCGACTAGTATCTAGAGTTACGAACGAGTATGGTTAGGGAGGTCTCGTTAGACGGACCGGCCTTCCAGCGCTTGGTCCCTCCACACCCAATGGGACTACTGTTCAAATCAATCGAGGTCGAATTATGTCCGACGGATCCACTCAGTCGATTCCGAAGAATCTTTCGAGGCCGGCTTCGAGCGACGGCAACGAACGCAACACGCAAAACAAGATCCTGCGCAGCCTGCCCAGCAAAGAATCCCGAGCCATTTTCGCGGTCCTGGAATTCGTGGAACTTCCGACAAGAACTATTTTGAACGAGACGGCCACGCCGATCGAGTTCGCCTATTTTGTGGAAAGCGGCTTGGCTTCAGTGCTGAACATAATGGAAGACGGGAAAAGCGTGGAAGTCGGGTTAATGGGCAAAGAAGGTTTTGCGGGAATACCGCTTCTGGTTGGATTCAAGACCAGTCCCAGCCGCGTCGTGATGCAGATCCAGGGCAGTGCATTCAGGATTCGCGCGAAAGATTTTTCGGTTTTGTTGCCAGAATGCCCGCAACTGGAGAAAGCGTTATTTCGACTGTCGCAGGAAATGTCGGTGCAATCGGCGCAGATAGCTGCCTGCAACAGGCTCCATGAAGTGGATGAACGGCTGGCCCGATGGCTGCTGATGTGCCAGGACCGCTTGGGCGGAAACAAGGTTCCACTGACGCAGGAGTTTCTAGCGCATATGCTGGGCACGCGGCGCGCGAGCGTAACAGTAGCGGCGGGCATGCTGCAAAAGGCCGGATTAATTAAGTACACGCGCGGAGAAGTGAAAATAGAAAACCGCAAGGAACTGGAAAACGCAGCGTGCGAATGTTACGAGACGATCGTGCGGCAGTCGCAGATTTGGCGCAGCGAAGCGGAAAAATAAAGTTTGGTACGCCAGCGAACAGACACAGTGCGCCATGTTTAGTAGGTTTGAGGCCCCTTAGTAGAGGTGCTATATGGACCAAAACGAATGGTATAGCGTTTACAGCGCCGCTCTTCTGGAACTCAACCCCAGAAAACTTCGCACGCTTATTCATGATGCGGAGACTGCGATCTTCTCGCGAATTCAGACCATTTCCGAAGGCCCCGATTCGAACCACGAGCGAGAGACTATTGCAGATGCACTGTCTAATCTGCGTGCTTTGCAACGGGACGTGCTGCGTTACCCCTGAAAGCTACTAACGTTTTTGGGGGCCTTTATGAGCCCTTTGGGAGTTCTCCCACCTCTGGACCATGGCGTGAATTAGCTACAGGGTTGCGTGTATTGTTATCGCCTGCATGTGAGCGTACGCTGCCGCACATAAGCGAATTCTGGCGGACGATTTATCGTTCGATTGTTCCGGGTAAAGGCGCAAAATTCCCTGTATTTTTCCCTGTTAGCAGGGAATTCGGCCCGGAGAAAAGTTCGCACGGGACTGCGTCCACCGCCAGCCAGTCCTGATATTTCTCTCTATTCCTTTCATTTTGCCAGAAACCGATGTTTTGCGGCCCATTGACCGGAACACGCAAGACTATTCGCGCTCTCTCTGCTCCCAGTCCGCAAACAGCCTGAAATTTTCTGCGATATTCTCCAAGACCAATCTGGCGGTTCCCTTTCGTGAAATGAAGGGAGCGGTTCGAATTGACCACCCTCCACCATCCGTTCCAGCCGTTTCTCTAAAACCCACGGTATAAGGTTCGCTTATGTTGACTCGGGATAATGTAAGGAAGCCTGCAGGTTGGGGATTGCCTGTCTAGTAAGTACATCAACAGCACTACCAATCTTCGATGGCGATGTGCAGAGGGCCACACATGGGAAGCCACTCCCGGCAATATCGCAAAATCTAGTGGCACATGGTGTTCTTGGTGCGCGGGAGTAGACTTCGCCGCTGTACGCGGAGGGCCTGTGTGAACAATCCGATCTGAGATTCTGCTATTTTCAGGGTTGCCCAAGGATTTTCTGTCTCTGTTCTCGCCAATCGAGCGGCAGGCTCCGCAGGAGTTCTTTGACCGTGAGGTTGGGCCGATGTTTGCCTGTTAACAATGCCTCGGTGATTTCGGGCGATATGTTTGCGCATTGCAAGATTCGTCTGACGTATCGTCGGGTCAGACCCGATTTCTGTGCGAGTTGACTGATCGTGACAATCTCGTCCGCGACTATCCGTTCATACCACCCGGGCGCACGACACTCGACTCCGACAACTCCGTCCATTACTTCTGGCGGAGGCGCGATGCGGAAGCCCTTGCGATCATGCGATCGATTTCACCTCGACGTACGTTGATTTCACGAGTTTGGAACCGGGATTTGTGCTCCAGGAGCGGATTGCGGGCCCCGAGGTCCGTAATCGAGATTCGCAGATGCGTGCCCACCTCGGATTAAACCAAGTGGCGCATCGTCCGGTCTCATCAGCAATTCTACGAAGATGAAGGAATCATCAGCTGTCCTGAAAACTTCGGACAACTCCTTAGACGTGGCAACGACATGTGAGGCCACTTCGCGGCGGCTAAACACACGCGGAAGGTCCGCATAGTGCCAGTTTGCGACATCGTTGTACTTCGAATGCAAACCCAGGATGGTACGCTCGATGGTGTAGCCGCCATTGTTAATCAAGAAGATGAGTGGCGTCAGATCATGGCGCAAAATCGTAGACAGCTCTTGTGCTGTCAGTTGAAACGAACCATCACCTATCAGCAGAATATGCCGTCGCTCCGGTGCGGCCTTCAATGAACCGAGAAGAGCTCCGAGGGTGTAACCGATGGAGCCCCAAATCGCCTGAGTTATGAACGTGCACCCTTCTGGAAGGACCAGTCTGGTTCCCCCAGAGCTTGAGGTGCCATCCTCTGCGATAATCACGTCTCCGGGACGGACAAAATTCTGAAGCGCTCCCCAGAACTCCGCTTGTGTCAGGGGCGTGTCGGAGGTTTCGAGTGCGGTACCGTTCGCCACAGTGCGGTGGCTTGTGGATTCGGCCTGGCGCACTGGAACCGAGTCGATCACCCGACGCAACACGGCGCGAAGGGTAATTCCTTCGTAATATTCGTTGGAAACGTCGGCCGAATACGCGTCGAGTCGAATCACGCTATCAGGTAGGCGGTCTGTGAAAAAACCGGAGGTGCTATCGACGCGGCGATGACCAATTGCAATAAGACAATCGCTCCCCTCAACCAAATCTCTCAGTTGCTGGCCGCTGGCGCTACCGCAGTAGATGCCGGCGAAGAGAGGTGATTGTTCTGAGAAGGTCCCCTTTGAGCTGCTCATTGTTGCTACTGGCAATTGGAGCTTTTCAGCGAGCTCATTCACTTCTTGCAGGACACCAAACCTCTCAGCATCCATGTCAACGAGCAGAGCGGGACGCCGGGCACTGGAAAGGCGACCGGCGATGTGGCGAGCACACGACGCGAGGCGCTCTTCGTCACTTTCAGGTTCCCGCAACACGAGAGGCTCGTCTGGAACCTGAATTTCGAGATAGGCGATGTCGGAAGGCAGTTCCAGGTAAACCGGACGCTTCAATCTCCATGCAATACGAATGAGACGATCCACTTCTTCAGCCGCATTCTGCGGCGTTAGCTGCGCCTGCGCTGCCGTCACTTGCCGGTAAGCTCGCAGGAATACATCCCGGCTACCATCTGCCAGAGTATGGTGCATCATTATTTGCCGCGCGATCGACCGCCGCGGGAGAGACCCACAGATACAAACGATCGGAAGATGTTCAGAATACGATCCGGCAATTCCGTTGATGGCACTGAGGGCTCCTACGCCGTTCGTGACGACAAGAGCTGCTAGCCCGTTGAGACGTGCGTATCCATCTGCCGCATAGGATGCATTGAGCTCATTGCAGTTTCCGACCCACTCCGCTCGTCCGCGATTTTCGAGTTGCTGAACAAATTCAAGATTGAAATCACCGGGTACACCGAAGATGTGCCGAATCCCGACCTCTTCCAGTCTCCGCGATAGGAAATTACCGATTGTCTCTTTCATTGTTTTCGCTCCCCCCTCATTTCG
>Ga0070766_10001097_pt1 | contig 12839 bp, 22 predicted proteins | sample HubBroMetageWFT6_FD_69782 | JGI IMG/M metagenome (GOLD analysis project Ga0070766, IMG submission 69782) | Warmed and freeze-thawed soil microbial communities from the Hubbard Brook experimental Forest, New Hampshire - Hubbard Brook CCASE Soil... | ecosystem: Environmental > Terrestrial > Soil...
GAGACGACCTTCGAACCGGACGGCACCGGCACCTTGATGACGATGCGCATGACCCTGCCGGATGCTCAAACCCGGGCCGCAATGCTAGCCACAGGGATGGAACGCGGAATGGAGGCGAGTTACGCTAGGCTGGAACCCATGATCTTGGACTGGAGGTTGTCGGAAGCATCTCACTAGGGCGTGGAGTCGAATGCTGAGCCCCCGAGCAGCTATGCCTTGGGGGTTTTCCTCTTCGCCGGTCCGCCCGCGCTTTTCACGCTCGTGCCTTTCTTGCCCTTCCCGCTCCCCGCCCCCACCAGGTCCGCGATTGTCGTGTTCTCCAGAATCTTGGCGGCGGCGTCCCGCACCGCCAGAAACACCTGATACAGTGCCCGATGATCGGCGTCTTTTGCGATCAGACCACGCAATTGCTCCGCGTCCCCCATCGGTGCCAGCGGTCCATCCACCAGCCGGATAATATCGCTCAACGGAATCTCCGCCGGATCACGTCTCAGTTGGTAGCCGCCCCTTGCTCCCCGCACGCTGTCCACCATGCGTGCGTTTTTCAATTCCAGCAAAATCAGTTCCAGAAACTTCTCCGGCAGATGGCTCTCCGCCGCGATATCCCGAATCTTGATTGCGCCCTGTTCGTGCCGGCGGGCCAGCGTCATCATCGCCTGCAGCGCGTACAGTCCTTTTTGCGAAATCTTCAAGTAGCGTACCCTCCCGCAATCCGCCCTGATTGTGCCCCATTTCGAGTCCGTTGCCTACTGCAACTTTGGGCGAAAAGCCGGGGCGCAGTGAGCGGTGCCCACCGCAACGAACACTTACCTATGGCGCCGAACATGATGAGTAAACCTGCAGCCACTCCCGTTCTGCGCCTTCACCCACGACGACGAAACGGAAGTCGCGATGCCCCCGGTCAAGCAAAGCCCGCTCCAGTCGTGCCAGGGCGCGTCATTCTTCTCCGCCGTAAGTCGCCCCACATCGCCGGAAATCTTCGAGATCAAACTGGCCACTTAGCCGATTACCGCCGTAACTGGGGCAACCTTTTCTCTGTGCTATACTGTCGTTAACGCTTTTTCCACGGTTTGCTCGTGACGCGGTGGTCCCTCGTTGGATCAGATTCATCTCCGCCTTTCCTGCCCGCCGTTTAGTTCCAGCGTAAATTCAAACAATGTGAGCGGCATGGAAGCTTCACGTGTACCTAAAGATCGACGTGTATTTCGACAGGCCCCTCCAGAAAGAACAACTCTAGAATGACCACCTTTGCAGAACTGCCCTTGTCTGCTGCCTTGCAGCAGAAGCTCGCGGCAGCTCAATTCATCACCTTAACGCCAATCCAGGAGCGCGCGATCCAGCCTGCTCTTGAAGGCAAAGACGTAATCGGCACTGCCCAGACCGGCACTGGCAAAACCCTCGCATTTCTGATCCCCGTGATCGAAATGCTCCGTCGCGAAACGTCGGCTCAAACCGGCGCTCTGGTTCTTTTACCCACGCGCGAACTGGCCATGCAGGTCCACGAACAGTACGAAAATCTGCGAACCAAAACCATGCCGAAGGCTGCGCTCGTGATCGGCGGAGTCTCTGAAAAAGCTCAGATCCAGGGCCTGCGCGCCGGTTCTGCGCTGATCATCGCCACTCCCGGACGTTTGCAGGATCTTACCGACCGCAAGTTCGCCGATTTGCGACACATCAAGATGCTCGTTCTCGACGAAGCCGACCGCATGCTTGACATGGGATTTCTCCCGGCCATTCGCCGCATTCTTGCGGTATTGCCAAAGAGCCGCCAGACGCTGTGTTTCTCGGCCACGCTCGAGGCATCCGTTGCCGGACTCGTGCACGAGTACATGCGAGACCCCATTCGCGTAGCTCTGGGTTCGGTGCTCAAGCCCGCAGAAAGCGTAGAACTGAAAGCCTATGAAGTCCGTCCGGGCGAGAAGCTGGATGTTCTCCGCCAGCTTCTGTACGCGGAAAAAGGACAGACCCTCATCTTCACCCGCACCAAGCGAGGCGCGCAACGCCTGGCACAAGAGCTAGCGCGCGACGGCTTCACCGCCACTATGATTCACGGCGATCGCTCGCAGTCCCAGCGCAACGGCGCCTTGAGCGGATTCCAGGAAGGACGCTTCCAGGTGCTGGTCGCAACCGATATCGCATCTCGCGGCTTGCATTGCGACGACGTCGCGCATGTCATCAACTATGACCTACCCAAGATGGCGGAAGATTTCATTCACCGTGTCGGCCGTACCGGGCGCGCCGGATCGTTAGGCCGCGCTACTACGCTGGCTGCCGGAGTCGAAGTCGTGGAACTTCGCAACATCGAGCGGACTTTAAAACTCCGCATCGAACGCATGCAGATGGATCCCTCCGGTGCTGCCCAACCAAGGCGTTCCATTCAAAACACCCTGGCATCACGCACCCTAACCGCATTACCTGGCGAAGTTTTCGTTTAGAACCTGAGAGCACCCCGAACACCAGCATCAACAAAGGCACGACTTTTAAGTCGTGCCGTTGGTTTGTCGACGGCCGATCGTGCTCAGCCATCTCGGGAGAAGCCCGTAACCCCACCGCCGCTCATGGTTGCTGAAGCAAAATGGAAATCGTATTCCCAGTCAAATTTGTGACTGCGAGCCCGAGCCGTCCACTCCCGTTGAAATCGCCGACTGCAATGGAAGTTGGCCCGTTGCCCGCAGCAAACGGCGAGCCGGATGCAGGCGTGAAAGTTCCATCGCCCTTTCCCAGCAGAATGGTCAGCGTATTATCCAGATAGTTCGCCACCGCGAGATCGAGTTTGCCGTCGCCATTGAGATCAGCCACGGCGATCGCGTAGGGGCCCTTCCCCACAGCAACCGGCGAGCCGGAGGCAGGCATGAAAGTTCCGTCGCCCTTTCCTAGAAGAATTGTCAGCGAACCGTCCTGGTAGTTCGCGATAGCGAGGTCGAGTTTGCCGTCACCGTTGAAATCGGCCACAGAGATGGCTTGGGGAGCCGCGCCTGTGGCAAAGGTCGAGTTGCTGGAGGCGGTGAAGGTTCCATCTCCATTCCCCAGCAGGATGGTCACTTCATTATCCTGCGCTCCTGTGACCCCCGCTCCCGTTACCGCAAGGTCCAGCTTTCCATCGTGATTGAAATCGCCCACAGCCGGCATGTATGCGGTGGACACATATCCGGTCGTTGGGATCGGTGCCTGATTGAACGCCCCGTCTCCATTTCCCAGCAGAATATTGAGGAGCAAGCCGCTAATGGCGTTCGTGACAGCCATGTCGAGCTTCCCATTCCCCATGAAATCTCCGACTGCAAGAGCCGTCACAGGCTGACCCGCTGTATAGACAAATGCACTGGAAGGTGTGAAGGTTCCGTCCCCGTTGCCGAACAGGATGGTAACGTTCTCATCCTGGGAATCCGCCACCGCCAGACCAACGTTGCCGCTGTTGTTGAAGTCGCCCACCGCCACAAAATCGGGGTACGGAGTGGGCAGCGTGTCCCAAGGCGGTTGTTGCACGATCATCGGCGATCCCGTCGCTTGGTTAAACGTTCCATCTCCATTTCCGAGGAGTATGTACACTCTGACCCCAAATTGGACAACGGCCAGATCCGGCCTGCCTTGGCCCGTGAAATCCCCCACCGCGACGGAGATGGGCCCATAGATTCCGGTGACGGGAGAGCCCGCGGCATTGGCGAAACTCACATTCGCTTCTGGCGATGCTATCGGTAAGAAAACCACATTCGAGCTGCCCCCACCCGGAGTTGGATTCACGACCTTAACCGACGCGGTTGCCGCCGTGGCGACGTCCGCCGCGGGTACTGCTGCCGTCAGTTGTTCATGGTTCACAAACGTAGTTGCCAGCGGCGCTCCGTTAAAGTCCACAGTCGAGGTCGGAAGGAAGCCCGTTCCGTTCGCCGTTAGGGTGAATCCGGATCCGCCTGGCGTGACCGCGTCCGGCACCAGCGGCTGATTCAAGTAAGGCACGGGATTGCCGCCAGTGCTGGTCGATTGCACGGCTATGCTCATAAAGGGCTGCTGGGCCACCACACCGGCCGCATCCGTTAACTCGACTTCGAAATACCAGGTTCCTCCGCTGGTGGGGGTGCCACCGATCGTGCCCGTGCCGGAACCGATATTCAATCCGCTCGGCAGGCTGCCGTAGACGATCGCCCAGGTAAAGGGCGGCGTACCGCCCGATTCGGCGACACTCTGACTGTAAGGAGTTCCGGTCGTGCCCCCAGGCAGCGAAAGAGGGGGAATCAACGGCAATGGATTAACGCTGACCTGCAACGAGGCCGTCTTTGTCGGATCCTTCACAGAAATAGCGGACACCATTGCGCTCTCGACTGCTGGGTTGTTTACAGGCGCCGGCGCAACGTAGGTCACGGTAGTGAACGACTGGCTTGTCAGCGCGCCGGGGCCGGTCAGATTCCAGGAAACGCCCCTGCCTGAAGAGTCGTTCGTGACCACCGCTGTGATGGTGATCGATTTGCCTTGGTCCGTCTGCGTCGAGGAAGCCGATATCGCGACGGAAATTGGGGGAGCCGAAGTTGAACAGGAGGATGCAAACGCGACGGCTAGTAACGCAACCAGGCTCGCCAAGCTACTGCGGATCGGTCTCGGCTTCAGGTCCGCTTTCGCTTGCGATGTCTTCACCGGTTGCGCTTTTGCGCCGGGCGCTGCCCTTAGGACTGTCACTGCAATTTGAAATGTGCATCTCATGGCGAACCTTCAAATCCGCTCAATTCCCAGATGCGCAACATTACCATCATCAGGTTACGGTTCCTGGAAGTACTGAGGGCATTTCTCTTCTTGAAACAAGAATTGTGAGGGCCAGCCACCTCGGCCGCCTTGCGCCGGCCCGGAGACTCCGGCTACCTGAAATAGAAAAGGCAGCCGCAAGGGCTGCCTCAATCTGATTCGCGAATCGCTTTTCTAGTGTTCGAGCTTGCCGCCTGGGGTAAACACTTCCGCACCGGGTTCGTCTTCCGAGCCGATGCGGAACAGCGCTGCTTGCGCCTCTGCATGCTCCCGCAGTTCCTGCATTTCGTCGACCACGGCGCCTTCCGGCTTGTTCTCTTTACGCTGCACTCTGCGCTCTGCCTTCTCGCGCTGTTTTTGCTGCCGCGTCTGTTCTTTCTGGCGTTTAGTAAATGTTGATCGTCCTCGTGGCATTCACAATCCCTCCTCAGTTTTTTGCTTGCGGCGCCGGCTCGCACCACTAGGCGTCCGGCTGCTTCCAGGAAACAAGAAAACTACCATCGCGGTTCGCGCGGCTGGCGGGCATGGCCCTGATAGTCATCGCGACCGCGGCCACCGCCGCCCCCACCACCACCGCCAAATCGTTTTCCACCACCGCCTCCGCCGCCCTTCGGTCGGTCCGTCTTGGGCTGCGCTTCGTTGATCTTCAACGCGCGGCCACCAAGTTCGGTCCCGTTCAACGCCGCGACCGCTTTATCGGCCTCGGCGGCATTGGTCATTTCCACAAACCCGAAACCCCGGGCTCGGCCCGTCTCCCGGTCGGTCACAATGCTGACTTTTTCCACCGCACCGTGAGCCTCAAAAACGGTTCGTAACTCTGACTCGGTTGTGCTGTGGGGCAAATTTCCTACGTAAAGGTTCTTCATTGCAGTTCCTCTCTGAGTAAATCATCTAAAGTCCGAGTTTCCGCTGCGACCCGCTTGAAATCCCTGGTTTCAAGCTCGCGTTGCGGCGCAGGTTTCTGCTGGTTCGCTTTGGAGCGAGCGTGCGACAGCGTACGCACCGCCGAAATTCTCTGCGAAGCTTGCAAGATTCCCCATCGCTGCGACATTTCACCAGGGAGTTTCGCTGCCAATGCAGCCCTCACATCGCCCCACGGCGCTGGTTGGTCGGTACTCTTCTGCTCACGCGGCATCTGCTCAGCCCTCGGCGCATCGGCAAGATACGCAGGCTTTCCCACCAGAAACGAAATCTGTTGCGGCGGAGTGGCCCTTCTCATGTCGTCACAAAATCGATCCCGATGCCCCAGTCCGCTCTCCATGTCAATCAACACAAGGCTGTAACGGTCCGCTCGCCACCAGAATCGAGCTTCGCTGATGTCGACTGCACAATCCACTTCCATGCCAAGCTTTCTCATCGACTCGACGCGCAGGTCGCGCATCGTCGACGAAGTATCCAGCAAAAGAACACGCTTATTTTTCAGCTTACCGGGTAGCGGTGCGGAAAGCGGCAACCCCAGTAGCGGCGCGTTCAAGCTCCTACCCGTTTCTTTTCAGAACTCGATATCGCCGGTTTGGCTTGTGACGCATTCTTGAACAGTTCGCGGTTTCGGATGCGGCGCGCGAGCTTCTGTTTTCGCACTCGATTAAACCGCGATTTGTCGCCATTAACTCCGGACATACTGGACTCCTGTCATTCGGGCAGGTTGGTGAACGGTTGTGCTGGCCATTCCTCGTGGGACTGCGGGTGAAACTGATGCGACGAACTTTGCTCGTCACAACGGCTCGTCAAAATGCACCTCTTGAGTTGAGCCGCCGCTTCCTGCCCGGGCACAGAGTGAAATGTTCCAGGGACAGTCGTTAATCCTGAAAGACGGATACGGAAAAGACGCCTCTCGATCTCTCAATCGCGAAGGCGCAAATAGGGTCTAGTCTTCGAGGTTAAGCATTTCAAGTATACCCTGTTTGTCTTCATCCTGCTGCCGCCCCATCAGCCGCGAGTCTCGCCGAAATTTTGGTTTCGGCCCGCATCGTGCCCCCGGGTTCCTCCGTAGACCCACGGACGGCGCCCACCGCAACCTCAATCCCATAGTGTTCTTTCAGCTTGGCCGCAGCCCCGGCGAAGGCATCATTGGCACCAAAATCGGTCATGACTCGCTGCAGGGCTTCCGAATACCCACGGCACTCCACTGGCGCCGATTCCGCAAAGGGTCGAATCTGCGGCCCGCCACGACCTTGGGTGAAGATCTGCTCTCCTAATTTCGATTTTTCCCAGTCGGGTGTACCAGCAGAGCTTTTTTTCCTTGCGATTCACCTCCGGCTTGGCGTTGCATTCCGCTTCCTTCTTCGGCTGCTGACGGCGGGCCCAACTGTGAAAACTTCGTTTCCCGTCTGGCGCAATTCCTCGATAATCCGTCTCTCGGATTCGGCCGCTTTCTCCACATCCCCGCCGGCGTTCGAGATAATGGCGAGCATGCTGTCGATCTTGGCTTTCAGTTCCGGAGAGAGCTGGGTTGGTGAATGACGAAAGGTTTCTCGATATCCGAAAAACGTTCTGCCATGGGTTCTCATTGAGATAGATTGACCCGTGTTTATTTATGCAATTCTGGAGGTCCAGCCCAGACACTTGGGAGTGCCTGAGAGATTACCTCCTGCAGCCTGGCTCGCCCAGAATCTGACTCGCATTTCTAATGGCACCGCTCGAAACGCTCGAAACCGAAAACTGTCGAAACAGAAAACTTGCCAATCTTCCGTTCTGCGCGTATCATGGAGGTACGTTAGTTCGAATCGGACGTGAGCAGTTCTCGCCTCAACAGCCAGTAACCTCTCGTAGTACTTCCGAATCTCTCCAGCGTAAATTGACACACTAAAGGAACACCTAACACCATGGCAGAACAAGGAACAGTAAAGTGGTTTAACGACGCCAAAGGCTACGGCTTTATCAGCCGTCAGTCCGGCGAAGATGTATTTGTGCATTTCTCGGCGATTCAAGCGGGCGGCTTCCGAAGCCTGCAAGAGGGCCAGACCGTGCAGTTCGACGTGACCAAGGGCCCCAAGGGCTGGCAAGCTGAGAACGTCCAGCCGCTGTAGACCATCCCTTATTGCAAAAAGGCGATCTCCCTCGGGAGGTCGCCTTTTTCACTTAGCCCGACAGACATTTTCTGGATTTACCACACCAACGATCGAACCCGCGCACCCGATTCGCTAAGCGATATCTCCACCCTGCCAGCCCTACAAGCTCAACCGATCTCTGAAAGCTTACCGCTCCCTGCGCGGCAGCCACGAAAGCGGCGGAAGAACGCAGCCCACGGCGCGCAAGCCGTGGGTGGACCTATTTGGAAGGGGAACAAGCCCCGAAGGGGGAAAGAAAAACACGAGAACAATCTTTGGTGCCATCGAAGGGACTCGAACCCCCACACCGTTGCCGGTACATGGACCTGAACCATGCGCGTCTGCCAATTCCGCCACGATGGCAATTGAACTTTTGCAGCGGCAGTCCTCAACCGCTGAATCAGGAAGACCTACGATTTCTATTCTACAGAGGTGAAGCCGCGTGTCAAACCTCAGCCAGGACCAATAGCGCAGACCATCGCAGAAACATCTGGCCGAAAAGCGATTGAATGCCGCGCCAGGCCCAGATCGACAAACTGCAGAACCGCGTGAGCCTTTCTCCCGCGAAGTCCAGCATCCGATCGAGGACGCCGAAAATTAGTTCGCCTGAAGTGCCTTACGAAAGAAAGTCAAACGCCCGGAGCCGGAAGCCCGCCTTAGCCCAGTTTCGCATTCATGGTAATTTTTGCGTTCAACACCTTCGACACCGGACATCCCTTCTCCGCGTTCTCCGCACACTTCTGGAACGTCGCCGCATCCGCGCCCGGAACTTTCCCCACCACATCGATATGGCTCGAGGTAATCGTCCATCCCGAATCCAGCTTGTCCAGCGACAGCGTCACCGTCGTCGAAATGCTATCCGCCTTCAGCTTCGCCTCGCCCAACTGCGCCGAGAGCGCCATCGAAAAGCATCCTGCGTGCGCCGCCGCGATCAGTTCCTCGGGATTGGTCCCCGGAGCATTCTCAAACCGCGTGGTGAACGAATAAGGAGTATCTTTCAGCACCCCACCTGGCGCCGAAATCGATCCCTTCCCATCCTTCAGTCCACCCTTCCAAACCGCGCTAGCCTTGCGTTCCATGCAATTCTCCTCTTTATGATGTCTTGAAAAGCTCGCCCCATTGTAGACGGAATCTCGCAGACCTGTCAGGACGCCCGGGCCAGAGAGGCCAGAGCCGACGAAACGACCTCTCATTTTGAATTGATCTTACTGAAAGCTGACCGCCGATAGCTGAAAGCTTTTCCTAGTAAAAGTCCGAGCAGCTCAAATAGAACCCGCACTGCGGACACTTCAACTTGCATCGGCTCTCGAGCAACTTCATCGGGCAGTTCGGACAATACTGCCCCGGCTCGGCCTTCGCCACGGCTTGAACTGCCGCTGTCGGGAACGTAGCGCCGCCGTCCCGCCGGCCTTCTCGCCCTCCGCCCTCGCTAATCTCCACAGCGCGTCCCTCCGCTGAACTGATTCCGGTTACGCCGCCCGATCACTCGCCGCCTCGAGCGTCCGACTCCAGCAGTCAGCAATGACGAGCCAGATTCCTAGTCGTCGCCACACTCTCACGTACTTTCCGCGTTCCGGCGCGATCGTTCCATCTGGCCTCCTCGCTGCCGCCGAGAATCGCCCGATTTCCATCGCCATGTCGACGGAATGTTCCACACGCGTAGTTTCCAAACGCAGGGTGTTATATTCCGACTCACCGAGCCGCCGCAACAGCCGCTCTACCGGCTTTGGTCCGTATGCCGTTTCATACAGCGGCACCATCAGCGCGCCGTCAGCGGCGAACATCCCGGCTGCCTGATCATAGTTTCCGGTGTTAAATGCGGTGGCAAAATCTTGGGTAAAGTCGCGCAGTTGCGTCTCTACATCCCGAAACGGACGCACGTCCGTCGGGCCACTTGTATAGGGGCGGTACAATTTGCTACCTCCTGGGGGGAAGGCACCGTGGCAACTTCGCCGCGGTCAACCGGCGAGTCGACAGAAACTCATTTTAGCTTGGACCGAACGTGTGTAAAAAGAAAAGTTTTCAACCGCAGGAGTCTACAGAAATCTACATCTAAAATCGGATTGACTCGGCTATCGATCGAACGGAGCAGAACGGCTAGGCAACCGCAACACACTCCCGGGCTTTGCAGGCAACTTCGATTCTGGCGCCTTCAGCTCCGGATTCTCACGTTGCGCAATTTGCCGCTTCACTCGATCCATCAAAGCTACCAGTTTTTTCGACTCCTGGTCTCTTTCGGCTTGCTTACACATTTTCTGGAAATCTTGCGGTGCGTAAGTCACACGACTGGTCATTGCGGATGATCCTATGTTTTCGAGAAGCCATAGCCTACCTGATCACCGTTGACTTGCCAAGCCCTGAAAAACCGTATTTTCGGGCCTTGAAAACCGTAACCCTAAGTTGAGACGGTTCGATCCTGGCGCGCTTAGTTCCCTTTCCGGCACAGGATGCGGGGTAGGGTATAGCGAATCGAATTCTGATATCAAAAGGTAGCGATCTTTGGGGTCGGGAGTTGGACTTCGTGGTTATGGTTGTGCGCGCTCGGCGGCTGGATGACCCACTCGAGAACTCTGTGCTGAAGGTGTTGACGCGAAAAGCTTCCACAAAGTGGGGGCACACCCTCGGCGAATTGCAATCGGCCATTCCTCGGTACGCGCAGAGGCTCAGAAACCGCACAGCGGCAATTCTCCTTGGGCCCGCTGAGGTTTCGCCAGACCGGCGAAAGGCTCCCCGCGACCGGAGGGGTGCGTCATTTCCTACGCTCAACCCCTACGCTCAATGGAAAGGCCCCGGGAACTGCCTCGGTCACGATAGCCTCCTGGCTGTCATTGTCTCCAGAGGTACATGACCTTCGTGACCGTTGAGCGGCCGCGCAATTTCCGCGAAAATCATTGCAAGGCCGAATTCGCCTTGCCGGAGAGAGTGTGTTCTACCCTAGAACTCTAAGCATCTGCCTTTTTCTCGCGGCCAGCGTTTCGCTGGCTGCCGCGCGGGATCTCGCTCTGGTCTCCAACAAGGCCAACGCCATCTCCGCCATCACTATGGCCGATCTCGTCAAGGTCTGCAAAGGCCAGACTAGTCGCTGGCCCGATGGCAAAGCCGTCACCTTCATTATGCGATCGCCGTCTTCCCCGGAGATGAAGTTGGTTCTGGAAAAAGTCTATGCAGTCCCGGAATCCCAGGCTAAGGAGATCATTGCTTCCGCCAATCACGGACGCATGGGTCACCCGGCAGTCATGATCGTCGACTCTGACGAAGATTTAGTCAATAAGGTGGCTTCGATCCCGGGCGCTATTGGCGTCGTGGACGTGTACGCTATCAACAGCGCCGTGGCCGTCGTTAAGCTCGCCGGCAAGTTGCCGCTCGAGCCTGGATACCTGCTGCATGGCAATTAGTCCGATGCACCGCGGCGGATCCTGCGCCGCATCGACATGAGTACTGGCAAAAAAGCTCAAGCCGCCGCCGCTGCCGTAGACACAGGATCCGGCACACGTCTGTCGAGCAATGCCCCGGCCTCCAGGGTCACCTTTACCCGCCGTTTTCCTCGCTACCCCATCGACATGCGCCTGCAAGTCAAGATGTTCCAGGCCGGAGAATTCCGCGCTTGCTGGGGACGATCCACCGAAATGGGCCAGGACGGAATCGGTGCCACGCTCACGGGGAGCCTCGAGCCTGGCGAGATCGTCACTCTCGAGATTCCCTTGCCTCTCGCCCCCTATCCCATCAAAGTCCGCGCCATCGTGCGCTACCGCCAGGGCCTCCGCTACGGATTCGAATTCTTGACCCTCAACGATGGCCAGCGCGACACTATCCAGCGCGTCTGCCAATATCTCGCCAGCAAAGGCTAACCCCGATTTTTGTGTGGGTCCGGGTCTCAGACCCGGACAGGCCGGGCGACAGCCTGCTCGCCACCGCCGCCTGCCAGAACTTTCTCTTCCTCACGGTTTAGATTTAGAACTTCTAAAATCACCGAGTTGTCCTCACACCAAACCAGGAGTAAAGTCTCCTCGCATCGTTCGTTCGGCTGCCTTGCCGCCGCCCGCAGCTCTCGATCAGTCACTTCGACACCGCGTCCGTACTCCGAATTCGATAGATCAGGTATCCCACGATCCCAAGATTAATCACCAGTACCGCAGCCTTCACTGCGGACGGATGCCGGTAAATCTCATAAATCTCCACGGGTACCAGGCTGCTCGTGATGATCACGGTAAGCCACTCTCCCCAACGTTTCTGCAACCACAATCCGGTCCCCTCGGCCAGGAACAACGTGGCATACAGAAAACTTCCCAAGCCCAGTTTCTTGATCTGCAGGGGGTGCAGGTTTGACGCCTTGGCGAGCACAGCATCCACAAATCGATTCGCCGGATCGATCCTCAGCGCTTCAGCCCAGTGTTCGACCACATCGCCCACGTCTTTATGCAGCAATCGAAACGCGCCCACGCCAAGCGCAATCAGCATTGCAGCTTTAAGAAACTTGAATACCGCAATCAACCGCAAAAGCCTGCCGTTGGATTTCTTCATGCACGATTCACGATTAAGGTCGCGGTTGGACACTATACTGCATCGCTAAGGTTGGCAGAGTTCGAAAGCCACTTGGGATAAACGAAAGCCTGCAGGATGGATCCAGTCATTCTCAAGAGTGTCGCGATAGAAGGTCCGGTTCAAACAACGGCAAACGCCGCACGCCGGAAGCTCTCAAGAACACGGACTTCTTCATTCTTGGCGATCGCCTCAGCCCTAAGGAATGCAGCCCGGCTTGCCTGCTCGTAAAAATTGGCTCTAGTTTGGACATCGCTCTGGTCGGCGGTCCGCATATACTCCGCGGTGAGTGCAAAGGTTGCGGCGAGTTGCAACGCTTCCTTGGAACTGAGATGAGCCATAGGGAAGGTCCTTGTAAGCGGTGGCGGCAGTGTATCTCAGTTTTCGAAAATTTGAAATACCCCGTATCGCGCAACCTAAAATGTAACCCTGAGGGTATCGTCGCGCAATTTTAAGATGTAACCCGCCATGAAGACGGGTTACCGAATGAAAACGACCTCTCGAAGGGATTATCTGCAAAGG
>Ga0070766_10001099_pt1 | contig 12834 bp, 6 predicted proteins | sample HubBroMetageWFT6_FD_69782 | JGI IMG/M metagenome (GOLD analysis project Ga0070766, IMG submission 69782) | Warmed and freeze-thawed soil microbial communities from the Hubbard Brook experimental Forest, New Hampshire - Hubbard Brook CCASE Soil... | ecosystem: Environmental > Terrestrial > Soil >...
CGTGTATCCGGTCTCATTCTGTTCGCCATCGGCCTCTCATGCGGGGCGCAAACACCGGGATCCCCGGTGAGTTCCCTCACTGGGGTGGAAAAGCGCCCCGCTATCCTCGGCATCTCCAACATGGGCGTTTACTCCAGCGACTCGGCGAAGGCCGACCACTTCTACGCCGATCAGCTTGGCCTGAAGAAAGGTCCCGATCCATACAACGCGAACGGCGTGCGCTACTGGGTCAATCAGGAGCAGTTCATTGAAGTACTGCCTCTGCCCGACCACGCCGGTGTCAATCGCCTCGACCACGTCGGCTACATCACCGCCAGCGCGGAAGGCCTTCGCCAATACCTCGCCGCCCACAGCGTCACCGTCCCGGATGCTGTCCACAAAGCCTCTGACGGCAGCTCCTGGTTCGAGGTGAAGGATCCCGAAGGCAACACCGTCCAGTTCGTGCAGCCGCCGGCAAAGCTGCTGGCCCTCAAAGACACCGCGGCTCTCTACTCCATCACCGGCGCAAACCCGATCGGCCATCGCATCATCCACGTCGGTTTCGCCGTGAACAACCGGGAGACGGAAGACACCTTTTACCGCGCGATCCTCGGATTCAATCCCTATTGGCACGGCGGCATGCATCCTGAACGCACCGACTGGGTCTCCGCGCAGGTGCCCAACGGCCACGACTGGGTGGAATACATGCTGTCCGTCGGCTCCTCAGCGGCTCCGAGCGCCAGCCAAATCGCTGAGGCCGGGGCTGCGGACAACTCCTCGCTGGTTCCGCAGAGAGAACTCGGCGTGCTCGATCACTTCTCGCTGGGCGTCGTGAACATGGAGAAGTCCGTCACCACCCTCTCCGCGGAAGACCGCCTCGGCGGCACCGACGCGCATCCGCAGATGGGCAAAGACGGCAAGTGGCAGTTCAACCTCTTCGATCCGGACATGGTTCGCGTCGAGCTGATGGAATTCTCTGCCGTCGAAAAGCCCTGCTGCTCCAGTTTCACCGCCGGGAATCCCACCCCCACCGGCCAGCCTTAATCACCTGGCATCCGGAGCGGGCGGTTCGGCCTCATCGAGCCGCTCGGTCTCCGTTTCACCGTCGAACAGCTCCGGCTGCGTCGCCTCCCCGCCGGGATCGCTGCCCGGCTCGCGGAAGTTGTGCAGCCCCACGCCGATCAGCCGGTACCGCTGCCCCAACGGCATCTGCACCCGCTCGCGCAGCGCCAGCGCAATCTCCGTCAGTTCTTCGCACGAGGCCGGAGGCTCGGGTTGCGTCAGACTCCGCGTCAGAATTTTGAATTCCGCAGTCTTCAGCTTCAGCACCACCGTCCGCGCAATCCGCTCCTCTTTCCGCGACGCGGCCCAAACCTTTTCCGCCATCCTGCGGATCGCCTCTTCGGTCTCCTCCAGAGATATATCGCGCTCGAAAGTATCTTCCGCGGAGATGGATTTCGTCGGCCGATCCGGTTCCACGGGATTCTCATCGATCCCAAACGCCAGTTCGCGCAGCCGCAACCCATGGCGCCCAAAATAGCCTTCAGTGGCCGCGATCTCCATCGCGCGCAAATCGCCCACCGTCCTCACGCCGAAGCTCGCCAAACGATCCGCGGTCACTTTGCCCACGCCCGGCAGCCGCTCCACCGGCAGCGGCGGAAGAAACGCATCCACCTCGTCCGGCTGAATCACGAACAGCCCGTCCGGCTTCTTCCAGTCCGAAGCAATTTTGGCGAGAAACTTATTCGGTGCCACGCCCGCCGACGCCGTCAGATTGAGTTCCTCGCGGATTGCCTGCCGGATCGCCTTCGCCACCTTCGTTGCCGTCGGCAGCCCCGCCTTGTTTTCTGTGACGTCGAGGTACGCCTCGTCGAGCGAGAGCGGCTCGATCATGTCCGTGTAACGCAGAAAAATCTCCCGCGTTTGCCGCGAAACCGCGCGGTACCGCACAAAATCCGGGGGCACAAACACGGCGTCGGGGCAAAGCCGCTCTGCCCGCAGCGCCGGCATCGCCGAACGCACTCCAAACCGCCGCGCCTCATACGACGCCGCGCACACCACCGAACGGTTCCCGCGCCACGCCACCACCACCGGGCGCCCGCGCAACTTTGGATCGTCACGCTGCTCCACCGACGCGTAAAACGCGTCCATGTCGACGTGGACGATTTTGCGAATTCGCACTCCCCGATCGGTTTCGTCCGGGTCAGGAACCGCCATGGGGGAACAATAGCAGAATCTTCGCTTCTTGTTCGCCAAAAGAACGGCCGCGCAACCGATACCGTCCCTCGCGACCGGCTCAATATAGTCTGTCGACTGGGGTCGACGCGGTTCACTTGGATCCCAGAGAAATAGTTACTGATGTAATAACACTAATCGGCAATTCCGTGGCCGATGGTAATCCATTTATCGTGACGACGGTCATAAGCGTGCGCGGTTCCCTGTTCGAACTTAGTTGAGGAGCCGCGCCGCCGGCCGTCTTCAGTCTCCCGAAGCCGTCGAGCCTCCTTCTTCCCTTCCGTCCATCATCGCGGCACTCTCTACTCCAGGAACGGGAATGAGCCGTATCCTTCGGACGCGCGCAGGTCGGTTGGCCGGTGTCTCAAGTGGTCAGGCGATCGCGGGAGATGGGCTTGATCTGCCACATTGACAATCCAGACAGACTCTCTAACTTGCCGTTCACCTGCACCCCGATGACCGGCGCTGACGAGCCTGCATAGTAGAACCGCTTCGTCAGAGCGCCGTGCCGGTTCGCAAAGCATTCGATGACGGAGCCGTCGATCAGGAATCGGAGTTCCGTTTCACGGTCTTCGCCTGCACCGCAAGGCACGAGTTGCTCATCGATTGCGATCTCGTTTGCATGGGACGGATCGTACCGGCAAGCCAGCCAGGGCTTCCGGTTGTCCGCCGACACCAAAGCAATCTCGACCGGATCAGCCCCTCGCCGAAACGTCCAGACGATCTCTCCGCAAGCGTTCTCGACGCGCATCTGCGCAAGCTGCCGACGATCACTCTCTTCGTTGCCGGTGATGCGCAGCCGCTGCTCACGCTCGCGCAGCTTCTCCACCTCCGGAGCTAACTCGATTTGAAGGCCGGTGTCCGCATCGAGGCGAAGCACGCGCGGCAGCGAAATCATCCCCGCCCATCCGGCTGCGCGGAACTCACTCTCAGGCCGCGCCTCCAGGATCCATCCCCACACAATCCTCTGCCCATCTTTGTCCACCTGCGTCTTCGGCGCGTAATACGAGCCGTAGTCCAGAACGCCGCCGCGCTCCGGATGAAAAACCATCGCATCCGGATCGAGACTTCCCGACTGCCAATACGCCTTGCCACCCGTGGAGTGAATCAGAACATGCTTGTTGCCCAGAGGAAAAAAATCCGGGCACTCCCACATGTCTCCGGACTCCACCGGATTCCCAGCCTGCGGTCCTGTGCCAGAACCCTGAGCCAGCACGTGGAGATACTCCCAGTGATGCAGATCGGTGGAGCGGTACAACAGCACCACGGCGCTCTTCCCCCGGATGCCGGACCCCACCGCCATATACCAGTTGTCTCCCTGCCGCCACGGTGCAGGATCGCGAAAGCCCGTCACATCCATTCCCGCGGGCGGCGCGACGATCACAGGCATCGGATCCTTCGTCCACACCGTCAGGTCTTTGCCCGTGCCCGTCGCCAGACATTGCGACTCCCTCAAACTGTGCGCACCATTGCGAATGGTCGCTTCATTTTCCTGAGCAGACACCACCCCGGTGTACAGAAGGACGACTTCATTGCCAACCGCCAATGCCGTTCCCGAGAAGCAGCCCGCACTGTCCGGGCCGCCGGGCGTCGGAGCCAGGGCCACAGGAAGATGACGCCAGTGCACCATGTCCGAACTAACGGCGTGCCCCCAGTGCATGTCGCCCCAATATGCTCCGTCCGGGTTGTATTGGTAGAACATGTGGTACTCGCCGCGCCAGTAGATCGGCCCGTTCGGATCGTTCGTCCAGTTCGCAGGCGGGAGCAAATGATACTGGGGACGGCGCGGGTCAGCGGCCAGGTCCAACGGCAATGACGGCGCGGAGGGCCTGCCGGAAAATGCCACCATTCGCAAGGTTGGTGCGCCAATCACGGCAGCGCCGCCCACAAGAAATTTACGTCGGTTGATTTTCAAGACAATGTCCCCGGAGTCCACCCTCATTGTGCGTCAGCTGCGTTGCTGCTCGTTGACCGTTGCACGGACCGGGATACCCCATCGGCAGCCTGTCCGCGCCCGGCCACCTTCCCACTACAAGCGGTGCACAGCACGCCCTTGATCCCCTTGTCCTGTTCGATCGTAAAAATGCGATCGACCGCCGGAAGATGGACGTTTTCAACCTCGCCGCCGGGCCAATGGATCTCGACTTTGTCGACCGCGGTCGCATCGCCCAGCCCAAAGTGGACACGCTGATCGTTGGACGACATAAAGCTGCCGCCGCTCAGCACGTCCCCTCGCTGCCGAATGCCGCCGGCGGTGAGATAGACGGTCGCACCAACGGCATCGCGGGGGCCTTTCGCACCGCCCACCAGCTTCAGTTCCACCCAATGATGATGGTCGGGGTTCACATTGCGCAGCAAAATGGCTGGCCCGTCGACCGGACTAATGACGACATCGATCTTTCCGTCATTGAAAAGGTCGCCGAAGGCCGCGCCCCGGCCAGGCGTTACAACCGCGAGTCCGGTATTTTCCACAGCAGGCACCAGGGTGAACTTTTTGCCCAGCTCGTTGTGAAACAGCAGAGGGCGCTGCGCAAAGCTCGTTCCCCAATCCTGTTTGTCCACGTCGGGATAAACGTGGCCGTTCACAAGGAAGAGATCTTTCCAGCCATCGTTGTCGTAGTCAACGAACTCCGTGCCCCAGCCAAGAAACGGAATCGTGTCCTGGGCGATCCCGGTGCGATAGCTCACATCGGAGAAGTTGGCGTCGCCGTCATTGTGGTGGAGAACGTCGTAATCATCGGAGAAATCGGTGATGAACAGATCTTCCCAGCCGTCGTTGTCATAGTCCCCGACGGCCAGGCCCATCGACGCAACTTCCCGCCCATCCTGATTGAGGGCGAAGCCGGAAACGTAGCTGTCGTCTTCAAACGTTCCGTCGCCTTTGTTGATGTAGAGATAGTTGGGCGTGGAGTCGTCAGCCACAGCCAGATCGACCTTGCCGTCGTTGTTCAGGTCCACGAAGACGCTGGTAAATCCGTAGTATTTGTTCGGATCGCTCACGCCGGCTTTGACACTGACATCGGTAAAGGTTCCGTCGCCGTTATTGTGAAACAGATGGTCCGGCTCGCCCGGGAGCCCCGCAGGTCCGCACATCACCGCTACGCCGCGAAATTTGCAGGCGCCGCTTGCGGCAGACGCTGGTGGCGCGTTCATGTCGTAATGCACGTAGCCCGGGACAAAGAGGTCGAGCCGTCCGTCCCCGTCGTAATCGCCGAAGGTCGCGCCCGTCGACCAGTTGCCGAGCGTCACCCCGGCCTTGACGGCCACATCGGTAAAGGTTCCATCGTGATTGTTGCGATACAGGCGATTCCCGCCGTAGTTGGAAACGAAAATGTCGGGCCAGCCGTCGTTGTCAAAGTCGCCAATGGCCACGCCGAAGCCCCACCGGTCGTTGGTCACGCCGGCCTTTTCGGCGACATTCGTGAAAGTTCCGTCGTGATTGTTATGAAACAGCGCCGCGTGAGGCGGAGTTGTCTTTCCCGTAAGCGCGTCAAACGTCGATCCGTTCACCAGATAGATGTCGAGCCAGCCGTCATTGTCGTAGTCGAGCAGACCCACACCCGACCCGTTCGTCTCGATGATGAACTGCTTCTGCGGCGTGCCCATCACGTGCGTCCACGAGGCCAGGCCGGATTGTTTTGAGATGTCCTCGAAGACCCGAGGGCCGGATTTTACAAAGCCTCCGGCGGTGATCGGCCGATTCTCCGCGTCGTGAACGGCAGGGTGCACGCCGCCGGTAGAGCTGCCGGCCGTGTTCATCGTTGCTTGATTTTGGGGCGGAGCGGCCTGCCCCGTGAAGATGGCGCCCAGCGTTAATCCTGAAAGCAATATGGCGATGGCAGGATACGGCAACCGTCTCTCCCAGCTGGAAACAGGCCCAGACTACCAGGGCCACTCAAGTTAGTCCAACTTCTCAACCGCGCGGTTCAACAGCTTTTGCGCGAGAGGGTCGCCGCGAGAACGGCTTCCTGGAGGATGGAATCAGCATCGGGACAGAACGTCCAGATTCTCCCACGATACGTCTTGACATTCCTGGGCGCGGATTTTACAACTGCACAGTCTGGAGCGGCTGGTGCGCCCGCTCACCTGGCTCTTGTCGGGGCAAAGCACAATCAGCAGAAAGGATGAGGGTTTCTTTGGCTCTGGCTTTCGGAGCCAGGCCGTCCGAAGAAGCCGACCCATCAAGTATGCGGCAGGAAATCTGCGCCATCAGCATCTTCGTCACGTGTTTAGGGGGACTGATGACAGCGACCGCATTGGCACCCGGAACCACTGGTTCTGACTCGTTCGGCAGCGTCACGCAATCCGTCGGTGCGGCGAGCAAACTGGTCGTTCTCTCCAGCCGCGACCAGCAAAACCTGGTGGCCGTCTCGCCAGCCATGCAGGGCCGCGTGCTCACCAGCTCGGCAGCTGGTGTGAACGGCCGCAGCTATGGATGGGTGAACGAGGAGCTGATCTCGTCTCATCAGGCGCAGAAACACTTCAATGCGAATGGCGGAGAGGATCGCGTTTGGATCGGGCCCGAGGGCGGACAGTATTCGGTGTTCTTCGCACCGGGGGCGCCGTTTGATCTCGCTCACTGGTACACCCCCGCCCCAGTCGATACGGAACCGTTCCAGGTGGTGCGCCAGTCGCAGAGCGCGATCGAATTGCGAAAAGCCTTCAGCCTCCTGAATTACTCGGGCACACAGTTTCAGGTGCAGATCGACCGTGAGGTAAGCCTGCTGTCGCCCGAGAGTGTATGGCGAGACCTCAACCTGCCCGCAGCAACGGATGTGAAGGTCGTGGGATTTGAGTCGCGCAACAAGCTCACCAACATGGGCAGCAATCCCTGGAAGAAGGAGACAGGTTTGCTCTCCCTCTGGATCCTCGGCCAGTTTGAGGCGTCACCCCACGCCACAATTGTGATTCCAATCCGCGAGGGCAGCGAAGCCCAGTTAGGCGTACCGGTAACATCGGACTACTTCGGCCCCATTCCCCCCACTCGCCTTGCCGTTCGTCCCAACGTGATTTTCTTCAAAGCCGACGCCAGTTACCGAAGCAAGGTTGGCGTGAGTCCTCTGCGGGCCAAAGGCATTGTCGGGAGCTATGACGCGGAAAACCACGTCCTGACGCTGGTCCAGTACACCATCCCCCCAGGCCATCCGGAGTACGTGAACTCCGCGTGGAAGATCCAGACGAATCCCTATGCGGGCGATGTTGGGAACGCCTACAACGACGGACCTCCGCCCACAGGAGGCCCCCAACTAGGCCACTTTTACGAGTTGGAGAGCTCCTCGCCCGCCGCGGCTCTCGCCCCCGGGCAGTCGATCGAACACATGCAGCGCACCATCCACCTGCAAGGCGACGACAAGGAACTCAATCAGGTATCGGTCGCGGTGTTGGGAGTCAGCCTGGACGAGATTCGCAACGCTCTTCCTGAGTAAACATTTTTCGATGCAGTCATGCGCATGGTCTCTTTGCTCACTGCCAGCCATCGGAATTCTGCCATTCGTTTTCACCCAACGCCATTTCGCGCCATCGCGGCATCCGGCCGGCACAACACATGCGAGATCGATCACAATATTGATCTGACCTTTTCGTGCATGCACCCGATCACCCAGCGGGCGTTGACTCGAATCAAGGCCGCACGTCCGCGCAGAGCCCGATACTGTTCTTTCACGCGACGCAGATCCGGATCGATCAAAAAATCCTGCGACCAGTCGAATTACCGTCGCATCATAGCTTTTGTCCGGCCCAAGCTTGAGCAAACTCCTTCCCCCCTTGAGGAGCTGTTCTTATGCAGGTGGAATACCCCAGCGAAGAAACGCCGAAATTTCGGCTCGACGTGCAATTGCACGAACTGCTGACCAGGCCGACGGACGCCGTCAGGCTGCCACCTCTCGGGAAAGCGCAAGTCTTTCCCGATCCGGTGTTCCCGGAGCATCCGGAGTTGCTGGGTCCGATTCCGGAGGATGATGGCTGGCAGGCTCCAGAGAAGCGCCACTGGAGCTCGCAGCAGATCTACCGCGCCATGCGGGGTTGGCTTTTTCCCTTCATCCACTCACGAGTGACGCCGGGTGACTTTCATCCCCTGATCGCGTATCTCTTTACCGAGTTCAAATGCAACCTCGACTGCCATTACTGCTGGGCTTTTGATAACTCGATTAAGGGAATGACCGAGGACACGGCAAAGCGCTCGGTGGACTGGCTCCATGGCACCGGCTGTCGCGTGCTCGCCTTTATGGGCGGAGAGCCGCTCCTGCGGCCGGACTTGATTCACCGCATCACGCACTACGCGGCAAAAAAAGGTTTCTGGATCTATTTGCCGACCAACGCCCGGCTGCTGCGCACGGATGTGATCGACAAGCTGGCAGACGCGGGCCTGGCGACCTTCAACATCGCCGTCGACGCCGTGGATATCAAGCCTGGCCTGCCCAAGGCCCTCGCTCCGATCCGCAAACAGTTCGATTATCTGATCCGCAAGCAATACGCTTACGGATACTCCGTCTTCCTCAACATCAACATCTGCCGCAACAACCTGGACGATGTTCGGCAATTGACGGAGATTGCGCGCGATCTCGGCATCGCCACCGATTACCACATCAATGAGTCCCCGCTGATTGAGCAGGATGAGCACTTCAAGCATGCGGAGAACAACGTCACTTACATCACGAAGGATGACTGGCCGGCGGTCGAAGAGACGATCCAGTGGCTGACGGAGAAGCAGGACTCCGGCTACAAGATGGTGAATTCGAATACGCGGCTCTGGCAGATGGTGGATTTCATGAAGGGGAAGCACTTCCCCTGGAACTGCCGCGCCGGCCAGAACTCCATGATCATCCGTGTCGATGGGACGCTGGCGCCGTGTTTCCCGATGTACACGGCGAACTACGACTGGGGAGTCGTCGGCGCCCACAAGTTCGAAACGAAACAGCTCGACCACCAAAAGGAGAGCTGCCAGACGCACTGCTTCTCCACGCTCAATCACATCCTCGGCTGGTGCTACAACGACCAGCGCGTCATCAAGTACTTCTTCAAACAACTCGCGCACGGCTTCCAGGGAGTGCACGGTCAGATGTAAGTAAGCCAAAGGCCTTCAGCAAATCTCGGTAAACCCGATCCTACCCAGAGGAGAAACGTATGCCGACCACCGTTCGTGAGGTCGTTCAGACCGACTTCGAAATGGAAATTCAGGCCCGCATCGATGCCGAGCGGGCGCGACTTCGCGCAGAAGCGGGACTGGCACGGATGCGTGAGTTCAAAAAGCCGGTGGAGAAGCCCTTCACTGCCGAGGAACGCGATCGGGTGACGATCCTGTTCGGCGGCCTGACCTGGAAGCACGAGGAAATGATTAAGGCCGTCTTCCACGGCAGCGGGTACCGCTGTGAGAACATCCCGACGCCCGAAGTAGCGGATTTCCAGGCGGGCAAGGAGTTCGGCAACAACGGTCAGTGCAATCCCACCTACTTCACGGTCGGCAATCTGGTGCGCTACCTGCAGAAGCTGGAACAGCAGGGGCTGACGCGGAAGGAGATCATCGACAACTATGTGTTCTTTACCGCAGGATCGTGCGGTCCGTGCCGATTCGGCATGTATGAGGCAGAGTATCGCTTTGCCCTGCAAAATTCGGGCTTCGAGGGCTTCCGTGTGTTGCTTTTCCAGCAAACCGACGGCATCAAGGCGGCCAGCGGCGAGCCGGGGCTGAAGTTCTCCGTCGACTTCGGTATGGGCATGCTGAATGCGCTAAATCTCGGCGACGTCGTGAATGAACTCGCGTACCAGGTTCGCCCCTTCGAAGTGAAGAAGGGCGAGACAGACCAGGTGATCCGGGATGCCGCGAAAACGCTGACCGATACGCTGCGGGATCGCAAGCGGTGGCATATCAAAGACGCGGCGCCGAAATGGGCGCTGCCTTTCCTTGACAAGCACGAGAAGCTGACGGGGATCAGCTGCACACTGGGTAAGGTGGCGCACAATCTGTATGGCAAAGAGTACGTGGATGCGCTCCATGCCTGCCGCGACTCGATCGACGCCATCGAGGTCGATCGCCTGCGGGTGAAGCCGGTCATCAAGATCACGGGTGAATTCTGGGCTCAGACCACCGAGGGCGACGGCAACTTCAACATGTTTGCGTTTCTTGAGAAAGAAGGCGCGCAGGTTCTGGTCGAGCCCATCGCCACCTGGATCGCCTACATGATGTTTGTGGCGAAGGAAGGTGCGAAGGCGCGAGCCGGTGCGCAGGCTCCCTTCCGCGATCCGAAGTGGTACGAAGTGAAGAAACGCGCGGCGAACGAATTCTTCCTGTTCAAAAAAACCGCGGGCCTCGACGTGGGGAGCGCGATGTGGACCTACTTCTACCACCGCACCATCCGGCACATGGGAGATACCGTCCATCGTCTGGTTCCGCAGAAGGAACTCGCGCGTCTCGCGCATCCCTTCTATCACCAGCTGGCGCGCGGCGGCGAAGGCCACATGGAAGTGGGCAAGAACGTCTACTACACCGTCAATCACCTTTGCCACATGGTGCTCGCGCTCAAGCCCTTCGGGTGCATGCCGTCAACGCAATCCGATGCAGTGCAGTCACGGGTGGTGAGCAAATACAAGGACATGATCTTCCTGCCCATCGAGACCTCAGGTGAAGGAGAAGTGAACGCGCACAGCCGGGTGCAGATGGCGCTGGCCGAGGCGAGAGCCAAGGCTCGGGCGGAATTCGACAGCGTTCTCGGGCAGACCGGTAAGACCGTCGACGATCTCCGCGGCTACGTCGAGCATCATCCGCAGCTGAAGCGCGCTCTGTACCAGGTGCCCCATCGCGACGGGGTCGCCGGCACCGCGGCGCAGTTTGCGTGGCATGTCAGCGATTTGATGGATCGGGATGGCGTCTCGAGACGCCATTCGCGGATTCCCGCTGCAGCTTCCGCAGCAGCCTGATTTCGACCGGACTGCTCAAGAGGCGATTCTGCGGTCCTGATGTGCTGTTGGCGGTGGTACCGGGTTTCGTGATCCGATCCATCGCCACAGCCGCCGCTTCATCGCAAACGGGTCCTTCAACCATCATGGAGAAGAGCAGAGATGCAGCATTTTTTTGTTGGTCTCGATGTGGGCTCCACAACCGTGAAGGCCGTCGTCGTCGACGCCGCCACGGATACGATGCTCTGGCAGGACTACCAGCGGCACGAGACACGTCAACCAGAGAAGGTGCTCGAGTTTCTCCAGCGGATGGAAAACGATACCGGCATATCGAAGGAGAACACGCGCGTCTTCGTAACCGGCTCGGGCGGCGGCACGCTTGCGGAGATGATCGGCGCAAAATTCGTGCAGGAAGTGCATGCCGTCGCCCTGGCCGTCGAGAAGCTGCATCCGGAAGTCTACTCGGTCATCGAGCTCGGCGGGCAGGACGCGAAGATCATCGTCTTCAAGGACGATGAGGAGACCGGCCGCAAGAAGAAAATCCCGTCGATGAATGACAAGTGCGCGGGCGGCACCGGTGCCGTCATCGACAAGATCAACGCGAAACTCAAGATTCCTGCCGCCGAGCTGGCCAACCAGGGTTATCACGGAATTAAGCTTCACAAAGTCGCTGGCAAATGCGGCGTCTTCGCCGAGACAGATATCAATGGCCTCCAGAAAACCGGGACACCGTCGCATGAGCTGATGGCTTCGCTGTTCGAAGCGATCGTCCTGCAGAACCTGAGCGTGCTGACGCGCGGCAACACCCTGCGTCCCCATGTGCTGTTGCTGGGCGGCCCCAACGGGTTCATCCGCGGCATGAAGGAAGCGTGGCAGGCGAACATTCCGCGCATGTGGAAGGAGCGCAAGGTTGAGATTCCGGAGGGTGCGACACCCGAGGATCTGATCAAGGTCCCCGACAATGCGCAGTACTTCGCCGCGCTGGGCTCGGTCGAGTTCGGCAAGGACGAAGACCCGGGCGTAGGCAAGTATCTCGGCACGGAAAAGCTCGCCTGGTACATCGACTATGGTCGCGCGGAGGAAAAAGCCGTGTCCGGCGGCAAGGGCCTGGTCACGAGTAACGACGAATTCGAGGAGTTTCGCACGGCCTACCGGCGAAAGAAGTTCGTGCCGGTAGAATTTACGCCCGGCCAGCTCGTCTCCGGATTCGTCGGCGTCGACGGCGGCTCCACCTCGACCAAGGCGGCCCTGCTCGACAAAAACGGAGAGATCCTCTGCAAGGCCTATCAGCTTTCGAACGGGAATCCGATCGAGGACACGATTCAGATGTTCGATAAGCTGCGTGAGCAGGTGGAGGACAAAGGCGCCACTCTTGAGGTGCTCGGCGTCGGCACCACGGGCTACGCCAAAGACATTTTGAGAGATGTGCTGAAAGCCGATGTCGCGCTGGTTGAGACAGTCGCGCACACGGAATCGGCGCTGAAATTCTACGACGATCCGCACGTGATCGTGGATGTCGGCGGCCAGGACATCAAGCTCATCGTGCTGAAGAACGGCCGCGTGAAGGATTTCAAGCTGAACACGCAGTGTTCGGCGGGCAACGGATATTTCCTGCAATCCACCGCCGAGGGATTTGGTCTCAAAGTCGAAGAGTATGCGGATCTGGCTTTCTCCGCGACAAGCATGCCCGTTTTCGGCTACGGATGCGCGGTGTTCATGCAGTCCGAC
>Ga0070766_10001101_pt1 | contig 12830 bp, 10 predicted proteins | sample HubBroMetageWFT6_FD_69782 | JGI IMG/M metagenome (GOLD analysis project Ga0070766, IMG submission 69782) | Warmed and freeze-thawed soil microbial communities from the Hubbard Brook experimental Forest, New Hampshire - Hubbard Brook CCASE Soil... | ecosystem: Environmental > Terrestrial > Soil...
ATCGAAGAGATCAACGCCAAGGGCGGCGTCATGGGCAAGAAGATTCAGCCGGTGGTCGAAGATCCGCAATCGCTCGTCCAGGTCTTCGCCGAAAAGGCCAAGAAGCTTTTGCTCGAAGACAAGGTGGTCGCGGTACTCGGCTGCTACACCTCGGCGAGCCGCCAGTCGGTGTTGCCGGTGTTCGAGGAAAACAATGGCGTGCTGCTCTACCCGACGCTGTACGAAGCGCAGGAATGCAGCAAGAACTGCTTCTATACCGGCGCGGTGCCGAACCAGCAGCTCGACGATTTCGTGCCCTGGATCATCAACACGCTGGGCCGCAAGAAATTCTATCTGATCGGCGCCAACTACATCTATCCGAAGGAGACCAACCGCGAGGTCAAGGCGCTGTTGCAGAAGCACGGCGGCACCACGGTCGCCGAGGAATATTCGCCGCTCGGCTCGACCGAGTTCTCGACCAACATCAACAAGATCGCCTCCAGCGGCGCCGACATCGTGTTCTCCGATCTGGTCGGCGACCAGATCGTGGCGTTCTACAAGCAGTTCAAGGAGTTCGGCATCACCGCCAAGGACATCCCGATCTGCACGCCGATCACCACCGAGCAGGAAATCGCGGCGATGGGGCCGGAAAACGCGCTCGGCCATTACACCTCGTTCAACTACTTCCAGAGCGTCGACACGCCGCAAAACCACTCGTTCGTCGAGCGCTACAAGGCGAAATACGGCAAGGACGCCGTGACTAATGCGGTGATGGAAGCCGCCTACTTCCAGACCTACTTCCTCGCCCAGGCGATCGCCAAGGTGAAGTCGACCGACGCCGACGCCCTGATCTACGAGGGCTTGCCTGGTCAAGAATTCCTCGCGCCGCAAGGCAAGGTGAAGATCGACGAGAAGAACCACCACACCTGGCTATGGTCGCGCATCGGTAAGGCCAACGAGCAAGGCCAGTTCGACGTGGTGTGGAAGTCGGAAGACTGGATCCGCCCGCAGCCGTGGGTGCCTTACCTTTACCCCGGCAAGACCTGCGATTTCACCGACAAGCGCGTGCTTGACCGGTTGAAGAAGCCGTGGAGTGCGGAAAAGAACCGCTCGGGGACGATTGACTTATAGTCCCGGCGCGCAACCATTGCAGGGGCGCTGGCCGCGCCCCTGCAAACGGCGCGATCGACACGCGCAATAACCACGGGCGCGAATGCTGCAATCCATTATCACGCAATTTCTCTCTGGCTTCAGTGTGGTGGCGATCCTGGTGATCGCGGCGCTGGGGCTAGCGATCATCTTCGGCGTCGCCGGCGTCATCAACATGGCGCACGGCGAGCTGATCATGGTCGGCGCCTATACCGCCGCCATTGTCGGCAAGCTCGGCGGCAACACGTTTGCCGCCATCCCCGTCGCCTTCGTCGTCGTCGGGCTGCTCGGCCTGGTGATAGAACGCGGCATCATACGATGGATATACGACCGGCCGTTGGAAACGCTGCTCGCGACCTGGGGCGTCGGCATCATCCTTCAGGTCCTGGTCAAGCTGATCTTCGGACCTGAGCTCTATTATGTCGGCGCGCCGAAAATCCTGGAAGGCGGCTTCCGCGTCATCGGCCGGTTGCCATTTCCCTGGTACCGGCTCTTCCTGATCGTAACGGCGATCTTGCTGCTGCTGCTGGTCTTTTATGTGATCTTCAAGTCGGATTTCGGCCTCAAGGTTCGCGCCGTGCGGAGAAACCGCGCCATCTCCGGCTGCCTCGGCATCGACACCGCCAGGGTCGACATGACCATCTTCGCCTTTGGCTGCGGGCTCGCCGGCATCGCCGGCGCCGTGCTGGCGCCGATCAAATCGGTGTCCACGACCATGGGCTTTCCCTACGCGGTCGATTCCTACATGGTGCTCGTGCTTGGCGGCGTCGGCAGCCTGTGGGGCGTGCTCGCCGGCGGCGCTTTGATCGGCGAGTCGGAAACCATTCTGTCGTTCATTTTCAACAACGTGATTGGGCGCTTGCTCGTCTTCTTGTTCATCGTCGTCATTATACGCGTCGTGCCGCGCGGCATTTTTGGCTTCTACGAACGGCGCTGACGGTGGACTGAAAATTCATGGCAGACGCTGTTCTCCGCAACGAGGCCGATCAGACGCCGACCAGCAGGAAGCGGGCATCCGCAAACCGCCGGCAATACCGCGCGCCGAGATTCCTGCCGCTGTGGGCGCTCATCGGCGGCGTCATCGTCGTCGCGCTGATCGGCAGTTATCCCTATTACGGCTCGAACGCCTACGTTCTGTCCCTGCTCGGCAAATTCCTGTGCTTTGGATTGTTCGCGCTCAGCATTGATCTGATCTGGGGCTTCACCGGCATCCTTAGTCTCGGGCAGGCGGTCTACTTCGGCATCGGCGCGTACTTCGTCGCCCTGTCGCTCAAGATCAACTACGCCATGGACCATCCGACCCGCTATGGCGGCAAATTCCCCGACTTCATGGAATGGAACGGCCTGACCGAGTTGCCGCATTTCATGGCGCCGCTGGTCAACACGCCGTTCGCGGTGGTCTGCGCGCTCGTCGTTCCGATTTTGCTTGCGCTCCTGTTCGGCGTCATCACCTTCAAGCGGCACATCTACGGCGTCTATTGCGCGGTGATCACGCTCGCCGAGTCGCTGATCTTGCAGGACGCCATTATCGAGTATCAGGCTTATACCGGCGGCTTTAACGGCATCACCGATTATTCGAACTACGCCACGCCGGCATTTCTCTGGTTCATTCTCGCGGTCTGCGTGGTGTTCCTTCTTGTGTCGCGGGCACTGACCCACTCGCGCGTCGGCACTGTGCTCAAATCGATTCGCGACAACGACGTGCGCGCCGAGTTCATGGGTTACAACGTTGCCAATTACCGCATCTTCGTGTTCTGCGTTTCCGCCTTCATGGCCGCAGCCGCAGGCGCGCTTTATGCCGCCTGGGTCGGCATTATCTCATTCCTCGACGCCGGGCCGGTATTTTCCATCGAAGGCGTGATCTGGACGGCGGTGGGCGGCCGCGGCACCCTGATCGGGCCGTTCATCGGCGCCTTTGTGGTCAAGGGCGCGGAATTTTTCTTAAGTGGCGCGCTGGCCTCATGGTGGCAGATTATCGTCGGCGGCCTGTTCATCTTCGTCGTGCTGGTGATGCGCGACGGCATTGTCGGCACCATCGGCAACCTCCTGCGCAAGCGCAGAAAGGGCGCGACGTTCGAGGAAGTCATGGAGGATTCCGATCGGCGAGCGCACGACCGGCAGCTCGATTGGCAGCCGGGCGGTCCACCGCCGGCGGATGAGCCGGTGCGTTGAGCATCGAAGGGGCGAGCGCGGCGACGGCGCGAGACGAAATCAGGACGCAAGCGCGATGACCAACCTTCTCGAAATCAAAGGCCTCACCACGCGCGTGTCGGGCTTCACCATTATCAACAATCTGGATTTCAGCATCGAGGAAAATGAGTTGCGCGTTCTGCTCGGCCCCAACGGCGCCGGCAAGACCACGCTCATTTGCATGATCACCGGCCAATTCAAGCCTGCTTCCGGCTCGATCCATTTTGCCGGCCGCGACATCACCGGCTGGGCGCCGGACGATATTTTTCAGGCCGGTATCAGCCGCAAGTTTCAAGTGCCGAACATGTACGAGACCTTGTCGGTGTTCGATAACGTCATGGTTTCGCTACAAGGCCGGCGCCGGGTTTTTTCCACGCTGTTGCTGCGCCTGAGCGGACCGGAGCGGGACCGTATTTGGGAAATCCTCGAATTCGTGGAATTGGCCGACAAGGCTTCCGATCCGGCCGACTCGCTGTCGCATGGCGAACGGCAATGGCTGGAGCTCGGCATGCTGATCGCATCCAATCCGAAGCTGCTGCTGCTCGACGAGCCGACCACGGGCATGACCGAAGAGGGCAAGCACAAGACCGCGGAGCTCATCCGCAAGATCGCGCAAACCCACACCGTGCTCTTGGTCGAGCATGACATGCATATTGTCCGGCAGATCGGCAAGCGGATCACCGTGCTGCATCAGGGACAGATGCTGGCCGACGGACCGATGAGCGAGGTCATGAGCAACGAGACGGTTCGCCGCGTCTATCTGGGAAAGGGCAAATTCCAGTGACGCTGCAGGTGAGCGCCATCGAGACCTTTTACGGCACCAGCCACATCTTGCACGGCGTTTCGCTGGAAATGGCCGATCGCGAGCTGTTTGCCGTTCTCGGGCGCAACGGCGCCGGCAAGACCACGTTGTTGCGCAGCATTACCGGCGTCAATCCGCCAAAGCGCGGATCGATCAAGCTCGACGGCACTGAGATCGCCACGCTCAAATCGCATCGCCGCGCCTGGCTCGGCATCTCTTACGTGCCGCAAGGCCGCGATATCATTCCGGACATCACCGTCGCCGAGAACATTTACGTGGCGCTGATCGGCAAAGGAAAGCCCAAGAAAGTGCCGGACTTCGTCTTCGAATACTTTCCGGCCTTGAAAAGTATCGTGGGCCAGAAGGGCGGAACGCTTTCCGGCGGTCAACAACAACAACTGGCGATTGCGCGTGCGCTGGTGCAAGAACCAAAACTTTTGCTGATGGACGAGCCGACCGAAGGCTTGCAGCCCTCGATCGTGGAAGAAATCGAGCCGATCATAAAACGCATCCCCGCCGAGCGTAATTGCGCGGTGCTCCTGGTCGAGCAAAATTTGGATTTCGTGCGCGCCATCACCCAGAAATTCGCGATCTTAGAGACCGGCCGGATAGTTGCCGGCGGCAACATCGGTGAGCTGACGCCGGACGTCGTGCAGCGGCACTTGTCGGTCTGACCAAAGAGCCGGCCGGTTTTTTCGGCTGGCGCTTCCGCTCCTTGAGCGAGTGGCGCGAGGGCCTACAACTCCTGGTCAAGACGACGCTCGGCTCTTACCCGGGTCGTTCAGCGAGAGGCGGCGGCCGGGCCAACCGCCGCCGCGACGTGATATCGCCGCCTTCGCTTGGCATCATTCCTGCTTGGTAAACTCACGGGTTCCGGCGCTTGCTATGGCGTCGTGAACGGCATTTACTTGGTCGCAGTGAAGTTGGCCGGCGCCGTCGGGCGTCAGCGCGCCTAGGCGACTAGGGAGAAGCCTTTGACGCGGCGGCAGGATATTGGGTCTCGGCCTTGGCGGGTCGGCGTGTTGTTCTCTCAATCTGGCGTCATGGCCATCATTGAGGAGACGCAGCTGCGGGCGACGCTACTGGCGGTCGACGAAATCAACCAAGCCGGCGGCGTCAACGGCCGCGAACTCGCGCCGCTGATCTACGATCCCCAGTCCGACGCCCAGGCTTACGGCCAATACGCCAAGCGGCTGATGATCGACGACGGCGTGACCATGATCTTCGGCTGCTACACCTCGAGCAGCCGGAAAGCCGTGCTGCCGGTCATCGAACGCCTCAATGGACTGCTGTGGTATCCGACGCTCTATGAAGGCTTCGAATTTTCTCCCAACGTGATCTATACCGGCGCCGCGCCCAACCAGAACAGCGTCGCGCTGTGCTCGTATCTGGCCGAGACTTACGGCAAACGGTTTTATCTGGTCGGTTCCGACTACGTTTATCCGCGGGAGTCCAACCGGGTGATGCGCGATCTATTGCGCGCCCGCGGCTGCACCGTGGTCGGCGAAAAATATCTCGACCTTCGCGCCAAGCGCGGCGAATTCCGTCCGGTCATGCAGCAGATCAAGAATGTCGGCGCCGACGTGATCTTTTCCACCGTGGTTGGCGACTCCACCGTCTATCTTTACCAGGCGTTCGCCGAGGCTGGTCTCGACGCCCGCATCATCCCGATTGGCAGCTTGACCACGACCGAGTCGGAAGTGCGCGCCATGGGATTTGACGTGGCAGCCGGTCACGTCACGGCGGCGCCGTATTTCCAGTCGGTGCCGGGCGATCGCAACGACAGTTTCGTCAAGCGCTACAAGAAACGCTACGGCGCGGACGAGCCGACCAACATGTGCGCCGAGGCGGCATATTTTCAGGTCCATCTCTTCGCCAAGGCGTTGGCGTTGACGCAATCCATGGAAACCGACCTCATCAAACAAAGCGTTTTGGGCATCGATTTCGAAGCGCCGCAGGGACGGGTTTCCATCAACGCCGCAACCAGCCACACCGATTTGTGGTCACGCGTCGGGCGCGTTGACCGGCGAGGTCAGTTTGAAATCGTGCAGCAATCGGCGACGTCCGTCTGGGCCGACCCGTTTCTGATCGGGCGCGGCAACCTTGCCGCCGCGCCGGCGCACCCATGAGCGAGCACGGGCAAAACGGGTCCGCTGCAAGTGGTCCCTCGCGCGACACCGGCGCCGGCGACATATCCGCGCTGGACATTATTGTCGCCGTTCCTCCCGACCAGCACGGCGACATGCTGGCGCGGGAGCTGTCGCGAACGCGCGGCAGCGTGCGCCGCATCTGGCCGTTGCCGGAGCGTCTGCCGACTTCCGCCGACGTGATGTTTTGCGAACTCACGCCCGAGCTGGCGCAATGCCTGCCCTGGGTTCCAGGCAAACCCTTGGCCGCGTTAGTGGCGGTCGTCAATGCGATCGGCGCGCCGCAGCTCAAACTCCTGCGCGACTGCGCGCCGCACGCAACGCTGCCGCGGCCGTTCACTGGCGCGACCGTGGTCACGAGCCTTGCGGTAGGGCGCGCGCAGTTCCTCTACGAGCAGCGCCTGCGGGCGCGGATCGACAAGCTTGATGAGACTTTGCGTTCGTTCCGCAGCGTCGAGCGCGCCAAGGGAATTCTCATGGACAAGCGCCGGCTCGACGAGGAACAAGCGTACCATTTCATTCGCCGGCAAGCGATGAGTCAGCGCGTCTCCGTTGCCGCAGTCGCGGCTGCAATCATTGACTCAAATGACATTCTCGGTTAGCTTTTTTGTAGGCTCCTAAGCTGAGGAGCGCGGCAATGGCGCCGTAAAAAATTGATGGGCAAGGAAGCCCTGCTGCGACCACGAACAGTGGCGAAGCGGGCTTTTTTTATGCTCTGAGCCGGGTGTTCGCTCGGCGGGCAGGTAGCGGGAGCTACGCGCGGTGTAGCGTACGCCGCGAAAGTGCCGGCGAGTGAAAACAAACAACGGGAGATCGAGATGCTTCACGGTGATATCGGCAGCAGCAACGACACGATCGGCGTTGCCGTCGTCAATTACAAAATGCCGCGCATGCACACCAAGGCGGAGGTGCTGGAGAACGCGCGCAAGATCGGCGAGATGCTGGTCGGCATGAAGGTCGGACTACCAGGAATGGATCTGGTGATCTTCCCCGAATACAGCACGCACGGCATCATGTACGACTCCAAGGAGATGTACGAGACGGCAGCGAGCGTGCCCGGCGAGGAAACGCAGATTTTTGCCGAGGCCTGCAAAAAAGCAAAAGTGTGGGGCGTTTTCTCGCTGACCGGCGAGCGGCACGAGGATCATCCGAACAAAGCGCCCTACAACACGCTGATCCTGATGAACGACAAGGGTGAGATCGTTCAGAAATATCGCAAGATCATGCCGTGGGTGCCGATCGAGGGCTGGTACCCGGGCAACTGCACCTATGTTTCCGAGGGCCCCAAAGGCCTGAAGGTCAGCCTCATCATCTGCGATGACGGCAACTACCCGGAGATCTGGCGCGACTGCGCAATGAAGGGCGCGGAGCTGATCGTGCGCTGCCAAGGATACATGTATCCCGCCAAAGATCAGCAAGTGCTGATGGCGAAAGCGATGGCCTGGGCCAACAACGTTTACGTCGCCGTAGCCAACGCGTCGGGCTTCGACGGCGTTTATTCTTACTTCGGCCACTCGGCGATCATCGGCTTCGACGGCCGGACACTGGGCGAGTGCGGCGAAGAGGACATGGGCATTCAATACGCCCAGCTCTCGAAGTCGCTGATCCGCGATGCGCGGCGCAACATGCAAGCGCAAAACCATCTGTTCAAGCTGGTGCACCGCGGCTACACCGGCAAGATCAATTCCCGCGAGGACGTCCGCGGCGAAGCGATCTGTCCGTACGACTTCTACAAGAAGTGGGTCACCGATCCGGAAGGCACGCGCACCATGGTCGAGGCGCTGACCCGGCCGACCGTCGGAACCGACGAGTGCCCGATCGAAGGCATCCCGAACCAGAAAACGGCGGCGCATCGCTGATCGCGTCCGGACGCCCTCTTGCTTCCCTGTCTTTGTTGCCTTCGGCAGCTTGGTGGGGGAGAAGAGGGTGCCCGTAAGGTCGCATAGGTTCGAAATCGGATGGAACTCGACGACTTCAGGATCGGCGAGGAGCCTTACTACCGCGCCATCGGTGAGGAGGTCCGCTTCTACAAGGCGGCCTATGCCGAGCGCATGCCGATCATGCTCAAGGGCCCGACCGGCTGCGGCAAAACCCGCTTCATCGAATACATGGCGTATTCGCTCGATCGTCCGCTGATCACGGTCGCCTGCCACGAGGACATGACCGCCTCCGATCTGGTAGGGCGTTATCTGCTCGACGCGCAGGGTACCGTTTGGCACGACGGTCCGCTGACCATCGCCGTGCGGCACGGCGCGATCTGCTATCTCGATGAAATCGTCGAAGCGCGTCAGGACACGACGGTCGTCATTCACCCGCTGACCGATGACCGTCGCGTTCTGCCGCTCGAGAAACGCGGCGAACTGGTCCGCGCGCATCCCGACTTTCAGCTCGTAATCTCTTATAACCCCGGCTATCAGAGCGTTCTCAAGGACCTCAAAGAATCGACCAAACAACGCTTTGGCGCCATGGATTTCGGCTATCCGCCGGCGCCGATCGAAGCTGAAATCGTCGCGCATGAGGCCAAGATCGAACGCGGAATGGCGGATAAGCTCGTCGCCATCGGCGAACGGTCGCGCAATCTCAAAGGCCACGGCCTCGACGAAGGCGCCTCGACCCGCATGCTCATTCAGGCGGGACGGCTGATCGCGCACGGCGTCGCCATTGAGGCTGCCTGCCAGATCGCGCTCGTACTGCCTATTACCGACGACGCCGACATTCGCGGCGCACTGACCGCGGCCATCGCCGCGTCGATCTAAGGCCGATGGTCAGCAGTCTATCCAAACAGCAACAGTCCCTGATCGCATCTCTCGCCGACCAGCCGGAGATTGCCGGCACGCTCGAACTGGTCTGGCGTCAGGCGCGGGCAAGTTTGCCATCTTCGCTGCTGGACGATTGGGTCGGCGCTTGCCGCAGCATCGCCGCGAGCGTCGGCAGCAACGCCGCGATCGCCTTTATTCGCAACTCGCCGTCGGTGGCGGCCGCCGCCGGTCCGCAAGCGGTGATGGCGCTCGCTGAGCTGACGCCGCAATTCGCGGCGCTTGCTGGCGACCATACGGCACTCGCGCTACTGCTCGCCGCGCCAATTGCCGCGCGCCGGCTCGCGAGCCCGCAAAACTTCACCGAATGGCTTCGCGTCATCAAGCGCGTTGCCGAAGAGGCGCCGGAATCTGTGAGCCTGTTGCTCGACCGTTCCGGGCGCGTGCTCGAGGGTCTCGATGTGCGCTCGTTCGAGACCTGGGCGTTGGGCGGCATTCGCGCCGCCGAGAACGATCCCGAGCAGCGGCTCAAGTTTTTCGCTTTGCTCGATACCCGCTCGCTGCATGCGCTGGAGCACGGCGCCGGGTCCGTTGCGTTCACCGACGTCGAGCGCGAGCTCAAAGCCTTCGTCGCCGCGCTGTGGCGGACCATTCCACCGATCCGGGTGCTGCCGCCGGCAGGCTTCGACACGCCGCGGCGCACCTGCTTCGTCAACGGCGTGGTGCGCGTGCCGCAATCCTCGCGCGGCGTCGATGGGGTCGGCGGCAAGGATCTGTTCCGCGCCAGCCTCGCGCACGTTCTGGCGCATTTTCAATTCACACCCGCCAAGTTGGCGGTCGGCAGCCTCAAGCCGGTGCAAATTGCGCTCGTCTCCCTCATCGAGGACGCCCGGGTCGAGCAGCTTGCCATCGGCCATTTTCCCGGATTGCGACGCTTCTGGGTGCCGTTCCATTTGGCCGCCGCCGGCGGTGTGGTGACGGCGCCGGCGTTGATGGCGCGGCTCGCGCGCGCCCTGATCGATCCGGATTATTTCGATCCCCACGGCTGGGTGAACAAGGGCCGCGAAATGTTCTTGGCCGAGCGTGTGCGTTGGAGCGATCCGGCCATCAGCCGCAGCATCGGCGGGCTTCTCGGCAACGATCTCGGACAGATGCGGGCGCAGTTCAACCCGCGCACCTACGTGGTCGAGCCGGCCTATCGCGACGACAACCAGGGGCTTTGGGACCTGCCGTCCGCAGGCGCCGCGGCGGGCGAGGCGGTATACGACTCGGTGCGTTTCGAGCAATCCGAAACCGATCCGGCGGATCGCGAACGCGAAGCCCAAGGCGAGAGTTCGGCGAATGTGGCACAGCTCGTGCCGGAAGAGGCCGAGGTCGGCGTTGCCGTCGCCCGCTATCCCGAGTGGGATTATATGATCGGCCGCGACCGCAACGAGTGGACGACGGTCTCCGAATACAACCCGGCCGACGGCAGCGCCGAAAAGATCGACGGCATTTTCGAGCGCTATCCGGAAACCGCCTATCGTATCGACGCGCTGGTGCAGGCCGCCAAGGTGAGCCGGCCGACGCGGATGCGGCGGCAGCCCGAGGGTGACCGGCTCGACCTTGAGGCGACCATCGGCGCGGCCATCGACCTGCGCGCCGGCCTGACGCCAAGCTCCAACATTTATGCCCGGCTTGAGCGGCGCTGGCGCGATCTTGCCGTGCTGGTGCTGATCGACGCTTCGCAATCGACCAACGACATCGTCAAGGGGGCAGGGCGGCCCGTGCTCGAACTCGAGCGCGACGCGACTTCGCTTCTCGCTCACGCCATGGACGGGATGGGCGATCCGTTCGCCCTCCATGCCTTTTGCTCCGATACCCGCGAGGACGTGCATTATTATCGGCTCAAGGATTTCGATACGCGCTGGGATACGCTGGCGAAGCGACGCCTCGCCGGTGTCATCGGCAAATACTCGACGCGAATGGGGGCCGCGCTGCGGCATGCCGGGCGCGATCTCGCCGCCTGCCATTCCTACCGCAAGCTTCTGCTGCTGGTCAGTGACGGCGAGCCGTCCGACGTCGACATCGCCGATCGGCGTTATCTCGTCGAGGACGCCCGCCGTGCCGTGCTGTCGCTACGGCACCAGGGCATCGACCTGTTCTGCGTCGGGCTGGATGCCGGCGGCGACTCTTACCTCACCCGAATTTTCGGCCGATCGAACGTCATCCAGCTCGATCACATCGAACGGTTGCCGGAGAAGCTGCCGCTCCTGTATTTCAGGTTGGCTGGCTAATATCGTTGTCCCGTAGCCAGCGTTTTGCATCCGCCATGGATAGTCCCGACTATCGGCCGTTCGTTCCCGCACCGGGTCACAGCAATATCGCCGGCGCGACGCCGCGCGCCCACGCGGAAGCGCGCCTGCAAAATCCGCGCGCCAAGGACTTGTTCGCGACCTGGACGAAGCTCGGCGCTGAGCCGTTCAAAGGGCTCACCACAGACGGGAAGGTTCAGCCCGGTCTGTTTTCGCTGCGAGCCGATGGCGCGCCGACATCGGCCATGATCGAAGCGGTGCAAAGCTTGCTAGCCAGCCTGTCGCCGGCGCAGCGGAAAGCCATGTGCTTTCCGGTCGATTCCGAACTGTGGCGGCACTGGCAGAACACCGAGCTTTACGTCGAGCACCACGGCCTGCGCCTCGATGAGGTCGACGACCAGATCAAGCGGACGGTCATGGCGGTGCTGCGCGCTTCGCTCAGCGGCAAAGGCTACCAAGTCACGCGCGACGTCATGCGGCTCAATCAATTTCTCGGCGATCTCGTCGGCGGACCGGCGGTGCTGGGCGAATGGGCCTTCATCTTCTGCCTGTTCGGCACGCCTTCGGAATCCGAGCCGTGGGGCTGGCAGCTCTTCGGTCATCACTTGAGCCTCAACTGCCTCGTGTTTGGCGGCCAGATGGTGCTGACGCCGTGCTTCCTTGGCGCCGAGCCGAACTACGCCGACACTGGACCGTTCGCCGGCACGCGCTTGTTCGAAGACGAGGAGCGCGCCGGCTTGGCGTTGATGCGCTCGTTTTCGCCGGAGCAGCAGCGGCGCGCGATTGTCGCGCATTCCATGATGGGTGGTGATTTGCCGGAGGGTCGGCGTCATTTCGCCGACAACCTTCACCTCGGCGGCGCCTATCAGGATAACCGCATCGTGCCGTATGAGGGCTTGCTAGCGTCTCAGATTTCGGCGCGGCAACAGCGCGATTTGCTCGACTTGGTCGCGGCCTATGTGGCGCCGCTGCCGGAAGGTCCGCGCGCCGCGCGTCTGGCCGAAGTCGAGCGCCATCTCGCCGAGACGCATTTTTGCTGGATCGGCGGTTTTGCCGAACAGAGCCCGTTCTACTACCGCATCCAAAGTCCGGTGATCTTCATCGAGTTCGATCACCACGCCGGCGTCTTTCTCACCAATCCGGAGCCAGCGAAGTTTCACGTCCACACCATTGTGCGCACGCCGAATGGCAACGATTACGGGATCGATTTGTTGCGGCTCCACTATCGGCATGCGCCGCATCACCGGCACGAATGAATGTATAAGCGGGATGCCCCCGCCAGCCCTGGCGCTGGTGCATTCACGGGGCGAGCGCCCAACATTTGAAATTCCTCCGGATGGGCATGAGCAGCGATTGCGGCCTTCGCCGATTGCTGCTTAGAAACCGCCGAGGGTCACCGGTCAAAGCGGCGCCGAGGCGCGCGAGAAAGTTTTGGAGGCAATAAAGATGTACCGCAGTACCAAAGACATTGTGCTGCCGACGACGATCACCGGCTCATTGCCGCGGCCGAGCT
>Ga0070766_10001102_pt1 | contig 12828 bp, 13 predicted proteins | sample HubBroMetageWFT6_FD_69782 | JGI IMG/M metagenome (GOLD analysis project Ga0070766, IMG submission 69782) | Warmed and freeze-thawed soil microbial communities from the Hubbard Brook experimental Forest, New Hampshire - Hubbard Brook CCASE Soil... | ecosystem: Environmental > Terrestrial > Soil...
TGGTTCTTAGGACCATACTGTTGCGACCTACCCGGCAGGTAAAACATGGGCGGTCGCGCTGGGAGTGTTCCTCCTCTGGGGACCTGTCTTCGGAGCGATAGCATGGGCCACGCGCCGCAGTCTTCGAAAACTGCAGGGCTCGCGGCGCGATTCTCGCGCGTCCGAACACCGACACTCTTTAATGGGCGGCCCACACTGAGGGACCATGTCGGGCTAAACGAGTGTTCTCGCGACTCCGGCGCCAGTCGGAGGCCAGCACCAACTCCCTCATGCCGAGACCACCAAAGCTCGCTTGTTATAATTTGTACTTACTACAATCGTTGTGTCCACCAAGGAACCACATGGCAATCTCCGCTGAACCCACCACTCGCACCCGCATTGAATCTGACAGCATGGGACAGATCGAGGTCCCGGCCAACGTTTACTGGGGCGCTCAGACGCAGCGCTCCCTGGTCCACTTCAACATTGGGCGCGATGTTATGCCGCCGGAGATGATCCGCGCATTTGGCATTCTCAAGAAGGCTTGCGCGCTGGTCAACCAGGATCTGGGCAAGCTTCCCGCCGACAAAGCCAGGCTCATCGTGCAGGCTGCCGACGAGGTCATCGCTGGAAAGGTCAACGACCAATTCCCGCTGCGCATCTGGCAGACGGGCAGCGGCACGCAGACCAACATGAACGTCAACGAGGTCATCTCCAACCGCGCCATCGAGCTCGCGGGTGGTGAGATGGGATCGAAGAAGCCGATCCATCCGAACGATGATGTAAACATGTCGCAGTCGTCCAACGACACCTTTCCGGCGGCGATGCACATCGCGTCGGCGGAGCGAGTGAAGAACGCGCTGATTCCTGCTATCAAGAGCGTTCACGATGCGATCACGGCCAAAGCGAAGGAATTCAATGAGGTGGTCAAGATCGGACGCACGCATCTGCAGGATGCGGTGCCTCTTACCTTTGGACAGGAATTCGGCGGCTGGGCTAGTTTGCTAGAGCGAGACATCAAGCGGCTGGAGCAGGTGTTGGGCGGGCTCTACGATCTTGCCATCGGCGGAACCGCGGTGGGCACCGGGCTGAACGCTCATCCCGAATTCGCGGAGAGAGCGGCCAAGAAGATCGCTGAACTCACGGGACTTCCCTTCCGCTCACACGGCAACAAGTTCGCTGCGCTTTCGGCGCACGATGAGATCGTATTTGCACAGGGTGCGTTGGAAACGTTGGCTGCTTCGCTGATGAAGATTTCAAACGACATCCGCTGGCTGGCGTCGGGTCCGCGCTGCGGCCTGGGCGAATTATTCATTCCGGAGAACGAGCCCGGATCTTCTATCATGCCGGGCAAAGTAAACCCCACGCAGGCCGAGGCTATGTCCATGGTGTGCGTGCAGGTTCACGGCGCGACGGCTGCGGTCGGATTCGCCGGATCGCAAGGCAACTTCGAGCTCAACGTTTACAAGCCAGTCATCATCTACAACTTCCTGCATTCGGTAACCCTGATCACTGACGCTTGCCGCGGATACGTCGAATACATGATCAAGGGTATTACGGTTGATCGGGAAAAGGTTGATTGGTACGTGAAAAATTCTCTGATGCTGGTGACCGCACTGGCCCCGAAGGTTGGATACGACAAAGCTGCAAAGATCGCCCACACGGCCCACGTTGACAAAACGAGCCTACGCCAGGCGGCACTGAAGCTTGGACATCTCACGGGTGAAGAATTCGACGAGTTGATGAAGCCGGAGAAGATGACGCGGCCGTAGCACGCGAAGTCGAACGAAGTTTCGCGCCCGCCTACTGACTTTGCCGTGAGACGAGATACTCAAGCTCCCCTGCCTACTGCACCCCAATGTTGGTTCCTGATTACTTTATTACTTTGATCGGCGGAGCAGATTCACGCGCTTGCCTCGAGGCATCGGCCGCAGATGCCACCGCTGAGAACTTGATCGCTTTTGGGCTCGCTGGTTGCGGGCTGGCCGGTTGTGAGGGGATAGGCTGCGCGGCAGCTGATGGCGGAGTGCTGGGTTGCTGGCTCGTTTGGCCAAAGGCCAGGGCCGACATTAATAGCCATCCCAGCATCTCGAAGCGATAACCAGAGCGCATAGTTAAGCATCATATCGTTGGCGAATCTGCTGAGACGCGCTCTTCGGAGTAACGTCAGACCGTGTGCTTTCGGTGCAGCTCTCAAGAAGGGGTCTAATCGGCTTCCGCAATTGACAGGTCCGGTTGCTTCCCGTGATCACTGGCTTTCCTCGGAGTTGTGGTTATCGTAATCACGCTGATCAGGACCAGCAAAGCTCCCAACAAGATGCGAGGACCGACCGCCTCTCCGCCAGCGAAATAGCCGAGTGCAACCGCGACCACGGGATTTACGTAGGCATATGTTCCCACTTTCGTTGGCGATTCGTGGTGCAGCAACCAAACGTAGGCCGTGAAGCCAACGATCGAACCCGCGACAATCAGATACAGCAGCGCGAACCAGGCTTTCGCGGAAACCGCCTGCAAGTGAAAACCGGCAAACTCACCCGAAAGAGCGGCGAGCACGAACAGTTGGGCCCCGCCGGTAAGCATTTGAGCGGCTGCACTCATCGGCTTCGAGCTCGGAAGAGTGAGCCGGCGAGTGAGGATCGTGGCCACAGACCAGGTAAATGACGCGACTAATAGAGCGAGAGCGCCGGCGCGATTGATGGGGACTTCACCGAACGAGAATGACGGAAGGGTGAGAACGGCTACGCCGCACAGGCCCGCCAGTAGAGCCAATCCAAGCCGAACCGTAAGCCGCTGAGTGTGCAGAAAGCTGATCTCGAGCAAAGTGATGAACACCGGGATGGTCGCCAGCACAACTGCGGCGATGCCAGAGGGAACGCGCTGTTCGGCCCAGAACAAGCAGCCATAGTCGACGAGGAAGATCAACGTCCCCAACAGCATTGCTGAGGCCCACTCGGTTCGACTGGGAGGTGGCGCACCCTTGAGCCGCATCCATCCGTAAAGCACGATGCCCGACACGAAAAAGCGGATGCCCGCCAACAGGAATGGCGGCACTTCGTGGACTCCGACGCGTATCGCCAGGAACGTCGATCCCCAGACAAAATAAATAATGGCGAATGCCAGAAGGATCTTCCACGAAGGTGGATGCGCGGCGGTTTCCAATGCGACCTCCCCTACAGGCAATGCATGACTGGCTTATAGATGGTTCAGTGACTTCCGGGGAACCAGGCTTCGATCATAAAAGTTTTTGATGGACTCGATGGCGTCTCTCTTATGGCTGGGCTTATGGGAAGGCCGTTTTTCCGAATATCAGCCCGCTGAACCTTGACACCTGGACGGTGTCGATGTCTTTCGATGCGATGAACACATGGAAGCTTTCTCCCATTCCGCTGGGCGTGATGAGGTGTTTGAGCTGAAGCGCAACCTTGGCTCGTTCCTGCGGCAATCGGCATTCTTCGAAGGCATCGGCGAATTGATTGTGCTCCCCGATTCCCAACAGAAATTGAGATTGCGTCAGCAAGGGTTGGATTTGCATGCCGCCCCGCTCGGCTGCCGCGGTTAGGGCGGTGAAATTCACGTGCGCGGTGATGTCCTGCTCTCCCGGCGCTTGGTAGGGATTCGTACTTACCGAGTGCTGCCGATAGGCAGTGATAGTACCGCGATGCCGGCCCGCAAGTTGCTCCTGCCGAGTGTATCCGTAGTCTATGGCGATCATGAACCCACGCTTTACCGTGGCGGCGATCTGCGACATATAGCGTTGCGCGATCAGGGAAGCTTCGATTCTCTCTCCGGCTTCGGGATGAACGCTGTAACGGTCGAGAAACTCCACTCCTTCGGGAGATGCGGCGTTCCAGGTTTCAAGCAATCGTCCATCTTTCTCAGAGATGCGCAACTCGCCTTGCGGCGAGAGGACGTCAACCGGGAGCGCGTCAAAGAATTCGTTGGCAAAAACGATGATGGGGACTTCAAGGGCTAGAGCCCTCGCGAGAGTGGCGTTATTCGGCACGACTGAAGTCGTGCTCTCCCCTAGGGTCAAGCTCGCCGAAGAGAGCGAAGTCTTCCCTGCTGCGAAGTGCCGTTGCAGGGCCGCTTGCAATCGCTTTCGCAAAGCGGACGACGTCTCCACCAGCCTGTAATGCAAGGCGCGAAAGAAGTCTGGGAACTTTTTCTCCGACCAGTCCAGTACATCCTGAGCGAATAATCCGCGGCCTGGGCCGAGCTCCAGGATCTCAATCCGCGCCGGCGATCCCAACGCTCGCCACATCTCTTCGAACTGACGTGCCAGGAGGCGTCCGAATACCGCGTGCACGTCGCTCGATGTGTAAAAGTCGCCAGCGTTGCCGAATTGTTCAGCATTGCGCGAGTAATAACCCAGGTCAGGGTCGTACAGACACAGTTCCATGTAACGCGAAAATGCAATCGGCCCGCGCTCGCGGATTTCCTGTTCAATTTTCTGGCGCAGGGTCACAAGCCTTCCCTCTGGCGCTGGACGCGGTCTTGCGGCGTGCGGATGAACATTTCGACCAGGTAATCGTGCAGGCAGTCGTAGAGCTGGCGCTGGAAAGTCCATTCGAATTGGGCGAGGTCGAGATCACGCGGGTGCAAGTCGAAGTAATAAGTGTGCACCGGGACACTCGGATTCTTGAACTGGATGATTAGTTCAACGCTATCGCCCTTGGCGCGAGCGTCGAAATCGAGCAGGGGGTGCTCGTAGAGACGCAGTTGAGCGAGAACACGATCGAGACGTGGCTTATAGGACATAGGAACCGCAATCGATTCTAAAGTAATTATTGCCAGCGTACAGGAACCCTGTACAATCTGGAAAGAGGTTTACTTGACAGAGACAACTTATACCGCTCTGCGCCAGAGTCTCGCCTCGGTCTTGGACCGTGTGGCGAATGATCGTGAGGTCGTCATTGTTCGCCGTAGGGGCGAAAAGACGGTGGCCATGGTTCCAGCGGACGAACTCATTGGCCTGATGGAAACGGCTCACCTACTGCGATCGCCCAAGAACGCACAGCGGTTGCTTACGGCGCTGAGACGAGCTGTGGGGCGAAAAGGCAAGCCGGAGCCGCTCGAAAAGCTGCGCCGGGAGATGGGACTTGGCCCGAACCGGTGAGCGCGAGGCGATGATCCACGCCGAGTTTCGCCAGGATCTGCGTTACTGGATAAACACAGATGGCAAGGCAGCCATCCGGGCCTTCGAATTAATCCAAGCGGTGCTGCGAGATCCTTTGACCGGCATCGGCAAACCGGAACCGCTCAAGTACGTGTTGGCGGGTTGCTGGTCGCGCAGAATTACTCAGGAACATCGTCTGGTATATCGTGTGGCCGAGGGCAGGATCGATTTTCTTCAGGCGCGGTATCACTATTGACGTTCATCACTCGTAGCGCAGCGCCTCGATCGGATCCAGCCGTGCGGCTTTAATTGCGGGCAGCATTCCGCTCACGATCCCCACGAAGCTGAGAATCGCCGTGGACCAGACTAGCGTGCCCGTGTCGATGATCAGATGGATGTCTCCCTCGCTGGCATCGTCGATGAAGGCGCTCCACAGTGTAAGCGAACCCACTGACCAGGAAACCAAGTAGGCTAATGCCACCCCTAGCAGGCCGCCCAACATTGTGATGACCAGTGCCTCGGCCAGGAACTGAAACAGAATGTGCCAACGATGCGCGCCCAGAGCTTTCTCCACGCCAATCTCGCGCGTCCGCTGGGTCACGGAGACGAGCATGATGTTCATCAATCCCACCCCGCCGATGCCCAGCGTCAGCATGCCGATGAAGCCCAGCAGAATCTTGATGCCGACGGTAATGACGGTGAGGTCGGCCAAATCTTTGTTGGCGTCAAATACGAAAACCGCGCGCTCATCTTTCGCATCGAAGCCGTGGTGAAAAGCCATGGAGCTGCGTACGGCCCGCACTACTTTCTCGTGGTCTCCCTCGTAGTCCAGGAAGATGCCATCAAGGTAGTAGGTGTTCTTGATGTCGCCCATCGCGCTGTAGGGGAGGTAAACCAGCGAATTCATGTCTTCGTCGCCGTTCGAGATGGTGTGCTTGAGCACGCCGACGACCTTGTAAGAAATGCCGTCAATGCGAACGTTTTCTCCAAGGGCATTTTGACCGGAGAACAGTTTCTTCTTCACGGTCGAGCCGATGACGGCGACGCGGCTGTGAGTGAAGTCTTCCTGCTCGCCGAAAAATGCGCCCTCGCCAACTTCCAAATCACGGATCTTCTGGTAGCTGGAAAAGATTCCGTGAATTCCGTAGCTCCCGCTCCGTGTGCCAAACCCAACCTGACTCTGCTTATCCACTTCGGGAGAGATTCGGGTGAGCATTGGAACCTCAGCCCGCAGATAGTCGAGGTCGGCGCGCGTCAGGCGGACTGGTGTGCCCGCTTTGCTGCCACCTGCTTGCAACGAAGTACGGCCGGGAAAAACGCCAATCAGGTTGCCTCCGAAGGTGCGGAAGGCAATCATCAGGGCGTTCTCGAAACCCGAGCCATAAGCCAGCAGGAGTACCACGGTGGCGATTCCCCAGGCCATGCCCAGCATGGTGAGCAGCGAGCGCCTGCGGTTGTGTTTCAGCGCGTTGTAAGCTTGAATTCCCAGATCGCCAAACATCGTTACTCCTGTCGCAGCGCTTCCACCGGAGGAAGCAAAGCTGCCTTGCGTGCCGGATAAAGGCCGGCGATGATGCCAGCGATCGAGAGCGACAAAATTGCGATGATCGCCGACGCCGGTACAATGCGCGGCGTGTCAAATCCTTCCGGCGAAGGTAGTTGGGCAAGCAATGCCACAAAACCACCGGAAATCGCCAGGCCAATTCCTCCACTCAACGCGGTGAGGAAAGCGCCTTCCACAAAAAACTGAGTCAGGATATTGCGATGGGTCGCGCCCAGCGCCTTGCGCAACCCGATCTCCCTGGTTCGCTCCGTCACTGAAACCAGCATGATGTTAATGATGCCAATCGCCCCCAGCCCCAGAGTCACCAGTCCCACCACGCCCAGGAACCAATCCATGGCGTCAAAGATCTTGCCCACGCGGATCGCTCCGTCGATCGTGTCCCAGTCCATGAACGCGTCGTCGAGCTTGGGATCGAACCCATGGCGGCGGGCAATGACGGTGTGTACTTCTTTCTGAGCTTCGAGATGCATCTCTTTTTTCAACGGCCGGTAGTTGATAAACGAGATCGCATTCTCTGCATTCAGCGTGGTGATTGGAAACAGCGTGCGCATAGTTTCCAGGGGCACGAAAATGCGCGCGTTGGTGCCGTTCTCGCCTTCTTTCCCGATCTTCGGGATCACCCCAATAATTTTGAAGTCCATGCCGTTGAGCAGAATCGTGCTGCCCACGGCAGGCTGCCCGGGAAACATGTTCTTGAGCATCTCGTATCCAACCACAGCGACGCGTCGGTGTTGGCTGTTGTCGTCGTCGTTGAACCAACGCCCGGGATCGGTGGGAATGGTGCGAATCTGGTTGTACTCAGGAGCGACCCCAAACACCTGCCCGTTGGTCGTGCCGTAATCGCTTACGGCGCGAATGTCGTCGCGTTCGAGCACCGGCGAAACCGCGCGCAGCAGCTTAGCCTGGCCGCGAATAGCAATGTAGTCGTCATAAGTGAAGTGATACGTCTGCCCCGACTGGTAGCTGCCCTCGACCGCCGGGATGCGTCCCGGAAAGACAAACATAATGTCTTGCCCGAGGTTCGCCATTTGTCTCGTCTGACCGCTGCGAAACCCTTCTCCCAATCCCACCAGCAGGAGCAACGAACCTACTCCCCAAGCAATCCCGAACATGGTCAGGAACGAGCGCAGCTTGTGCCCCCACAGGGTGGCAAGAGACTGGCGAACGATGTCGAGAAGCGTTCTCATAAATGTAGCTGCGCGCTTGCTCATGCAGGCGCGAGCGTCCTCGCTCGTGCTCTCGGGGGTAAGCTTGGGTCGAACCAGCACGGGCGAGGACGCCCGCGCCTACATCTGATACGCATCCCAATGTTTGCTAGTTCCCCTGAATCGGCTGGTCAGTAACTTAGACGACCTCTCCTAACCAGCCGCTTTGCGTTTTTACAACTTGTTACAACTCGCTATCCGGCGGTCTGTCCTTGCGTCTAAACGGTCGTTTCCTCAATCCAGTTCCGTTCCTCGGAACACAATTTAGAAGCGGAGGGTTATTCCATGCTCAAACATTTGATCGTCGCCCTGGTTGCAGGGCTCGCGTTTGGAAGTTCGTTTTGCCATGCTCAATCCGCGCTCCTGGACTTGCCGCGGGATAGCCAGCACTCTGCGGTGACGCAGCGCATCGGAATCACCGACATCACGATTAGCTATTCCCGGCCGCTGGTAAAGGGCCGACCCATTTGGGGCAAGCTTGTGCCGTATAACGAAGTCTGGCGCACCGGAGCGAATGAAAACACGACCATCAAGTTTACGGATGATGTCTCGATTGAAGGGAAGCCGCTGGCGAAGGGCGTCTATGCTCTCTTCACGATTCCAGGGGAAAATCAGTGGACGATCATTTTCTCCAAGGTTCACACCGCATGGGGCAGCTTCACCTACAACCAAGCTGACGACGCACTAAGAGTGACCGTAAAGCCGCAGGCGACCGAACCCCGTGAAGCCATGACTTTCGACTTCGATGATGTGAAGGCGGATTCCGCAGTGGCTACGCTGCGTTGGGAAAAGATCGCCGTCCCCTTCAAGGTTGACGTGAATGTGCATGACATCGTGCAGGCCAGCCTGCATAACCAGCTTCAAGGCCTGGCGCAATACACATGGGAAGGCTGGGACGACGCCGCAACCTATCTTGTCACCGCCAAATATGACCTGAATGAAGCCTTGCAGTACGAAGACACTTCGATACGAACTGAGCCGCGTTTCGACAATTACTTGACCAAGTCGCAGATCCTCGAAGCCATGGGCCGAAAAGACGATTCCGAGGTTGCCAAGAAGCAAGCGCTCGATCGAGCCACCGCCGCTCAACTGTATTACTACGGCCGTCAACTTCAAACTCAGGGCAAACAGGATCAGGCTTTCGACCTCTTCCGCCAAGCGGCGAAGAAGGACCCCAACGATTGGGTGGTTCACGACGGCACGGCACGAATCTATTCGTCGAAGGGCGACTACAGCGCCGCGCTCAAGGAAATCAAAATCACGTTGGCTGGAGCTCCTGACAACCAGAAGATTTTCTTTGAGCCTCTGGTGAAGAAGTTGGAGGCAGGGCAGGACATCAACAAAAACTAGTGGGACAAGCGCCGGTTGCTAATCGCCAGCCCTAGCGACCGGCGTTCTCTTCTCGTCAGACTTCAGTTCCGGATATTCGTACACACCGCGTCCCGCTTTGCGGCCCACCCGCCCTGCCTTCACGTATTGCACCAGCAGCGGCGCGGGCCGGTATTTCTCTCCCAGACTCTTATGCAAATACTCCAAAATTGAAAGCCGAGTATCCAACCCAACTAAATCCACCAACTCGAACGGCCCCATGGGATGGTTCAGGCCGAGCTTCAACGCTTTATCGATATCCTGCGCGGAAGCGATACCTTCCTGCAGCATGTAGAACGCCTCATTCCCGATCATGGCGTTGATGCGACTGGTGATGAAGCCGGGCGACTCCTTGATAACGACGACTTCCTTGCCCATCCGCCTGCCCACCTCTGCGGCAGTGGCGAGCGTGTCCTCGTCAGTTTCGAGCCCGCGGACCACTTCCAGCAGCTTCATTTTGTGGACGGGATTGAAGAAGTGCATCCCCACGCATTTCTTCGCCCGGTAACTGACGCTGGCAATCTCTGTAATGCTAAGCGAAGAAGTATTCGAGGCCAGAATGGTTCCGGGCCGGCAGATTTTATCGAGAAGAGTGAAGATCTCGATCTTCGATTCCATCTCCTCGGGCACAGCCTCAATCACCAGATCCGCTTCGCGCGCGGCTTCTTCAACGCTGCCCGCATACCGCAGTCGGCCGAACGCCGCATTGGCATCGTCGGCCGAGACTTTCCCAATTTCTACCGCCTTGTCTAGGTTGCCGCGAATTTCTGTCTCCGCCCGGCGCAGAGCGTTGGGCAGCAGGTCTTCCAGGATGGTGTGATAACCACCTAGCGCCGCCACATGAGCGATGCCTCGGCCCATGGTTCCGGCTCCGATCACGGCGATGGTGTGGACCTGGGCCACTACTGCCCACCCTTTTCCAATCGCACCACGAGAGCATCCAGGTTGGTGCCCGCGACCTTCAAGCTCTCAGCCAGACGCTTGCGCTCGTCGCTCTCCATCGCGGCGACGAAGGCGCTGATGCGACGCAGCGTGGTGGTAATGTCGTCCACGTAGTTGATCAGGCGAATCAGTTCTCCGGAAGTTCCCATAATGATTTCTGCTCCAGTGCCCGTGATCGGGCGATGATCTGTAATATTATCCGCTACTCATTCAGGCGATGCTGAACATCGAGGACAAGACACTATTCTCAACGGTGTAAAGAAATTAGTAAAGGCGCGGAGTAAGAACAAAGGTAACCGCCACTGTGGACATGAAGTGGCAACGAAAAAGCCGGACGCGTCAGGGCCGGTTCCGTCGCGCAACATAAATTTGCGGGCATCCCATTTGGGCCGAGCCCAGATGGCGGAGTATTGGACTCTTACGCCAGCGAGAGTGACTGTCCTGACCAAGCTATACGCAGGTTGAAGACGGCAGCTGCAAGCTATTCCATTGTTAACAGTGGGTTAAATTCCAGACCTTCTAGCACCAATCAATGTTTTTAATTGGTCTTTTGCCTTCCCATCGAATCTAATAGCTAGATGAGTGATAAACCCGTTAAACGCTATATTTTTGCCAGTGATTTCGACCAGACGTTGACGTTCAATGATTCTGGCTACGTGCTCAGCGAATTGGTGGGCATCCCGACGGAGGAGTTCGAGCGCAAGGCCAAGGGGATGGCCAAGCTCAACCTCGTGCAACAGGGGGCCGAGCTCGCCTATCTGCTTCTGCACGATCCCGAGTTTCAGAGTCGGGTCCGCAAAGAACACCTGTATCAGGCGGGCAAGGGGGTTCGCCTGAAGGAAAATATCGCCCTGCTCTATGAAATTCTCAAAAGCGGAATCGACGGCTACCATTTCGACTTTTATGTGCTTTCCGCCGCGCCGGTTGAGGTCATTCAGTCCGCGCTCGAGGGAATCGTCCCTCCGAGCCACATCTATGGAACGGAATTCCGCTACAACGAAGCCGGCCAGATTCACTCCATCGCTCGCGCCACGGCCGGTTATGGCAAGGTGGCGATGCTCGACCAGTTGCAAGCCGAACAGCAAGTCGGACCGGACCACATTATCTACGTAGGAGATGGCAGCTCTGACCTCCACGTCATGCTGCACGTGAACGTGCGCGACGGCTTCACGATCGCGGTTTCCGAAGCCAAACATGTTTCGCAGGTGGCAAAAAGAACCATCCTCAGTAGCAATGCCTTGGCCGTGCTCGCGCCGATCCTGGAGGACGTCGTGGGCTGGGAAAGGCGTCGCATCCGCCAACTATTCGAATCCTACGGGATGCTCATTCAGGAGTGGGATCGAGTACGCACCGATTGGCTCACCCTGCGCTCGGACGGAAGCGACTGGTCGGTAGCCGGCGCAAGCTAGGGCGGCCAATATCGGCGCGGGCATCCCCGCCCACACGGCGTCGCAGTGGAAATCCACCCATCGTTTATCGTTTATGATTGCTGCATGTTGCGTGATAAGAACCTTGTCCCGCTCTCGCGCCAGCACCAGCACGCGCTGGCGTTGTGCGTCCGCCTTGAGAGGGCGATTCGAGGGGGAGAAATCGATCTGGAAGCTTGGCAGTCGGAGATCGAGCAGCAATTTGATACCGAGATATCAATTCACTTTGCGGCGGAGGAGAAAGAACTGTTTCCGGTTGCAGCAAGGTTTCTCGAGCTGCAACCGATGGTGACGGAACTCCTGGCTGAACACGCGCTTCTCCGCGACTGCTTTTCTCGTGCGGCCGCCCGTGGTCTTGACCGGGAGAGTTTGGGGAATCTCGGGGTGAAGCTGGCGCGGCACATCCGCAGGGAAGAGCGCCAACTCTTCGAGGGACTGCAAACAATCATGAACTCGCAAGAGCTAGCTGCGTTAGGCGCGGCACTGGACGGCGCGTTGAGTAACGCATCGAAAGCCTGCGCTCTACCGACGGAAGCCACGCGCTTGTGACCACGGCAATAGATTGAGCGGCTATACCAGGTCTGCTACATTCACGTCTCCGCCCTTCCACGAATCGTGGAATTCGGCCTCGACAAATCCGGCGTCGTAATTTCGGTTTTGCGCTTTCAGCGCCTGCTGCAATCCAAACAAAGAACGCGGATTCCGCGGATTGCGATCGAGGTCCGCCCGGAAGACTTTCTCGGCGCCGGTGGCATCGCCATTGATCAGCAGAACCCCACCCAACGATTCGCGGACCGGGAAGAACCAGTCCGGCGGTTCCCCATATTGCAAGGTATCCTGAATCGCAACCGCCGCCGTGAGCAAGGAGATTGCCTGAAGGTTGTCCTTCCTGGCCATGGCGATCTTGGCGCCCAGCACATCCTCAGAAATCTTCATAATGTCCTTCGCCTTGTTATTGATGGGGGCGGCGAACACAACATCGGGCGGCGTATTCTGTTCTGCTTCAGAAACAATCTTGTACTCTGCCTCGGCCTCGTTCAGTTTGCCTGTTCCAGCCAACGCCATGCCGCGAGCAAAATGCCAGAAGCCGTTGGTAATCTTCATCGCGGGATCCGGTTCCGCCATGGCCAAGACCTCATTCCATTTGTGAAAGCGAATATCCACCGCCATCGGGATGGTCATGAAACCTTCGAGTGGAGGCATGTCTTTGACATGCGGAGCCACATT
>Ga0070766_10001108_pt1 | contig 12793 bp, 8 predicted proteins | sample HubBroMetageWFT6_FD_69782 | JGI IMG/M metagenome (GOLD analysis project Ga0070766, IMG submission 69782) | Warmed and freeze-thawed soil microbial communities from the Hubbard Brook experimental Forest, New Hampshire - Hubbard Brook CCASE Soil... | ecosystem: Environmental > Terrestrial > Soil >...
GGCCGATGTAATACATACTCTCCATGAGGAGCCTCCGTGGTTGTTCTCTGAATCAACCTTCCCGTTGAGTTCAGCTTTTTGTACACCCGTGCTCCTCACTCGACTTAACATTCAAACAATCCGCCCGGAGTTGCCGCTGGGGAGGTGAATTCCCGCACGTTCTGAGCTTGCTAGTTGCAGGCCGAAGCCGGAAATTCAGACTGCAGGGTGGCGATCAAATCCCCAAACTCCGGCAAACCTCGCAAGTTCTGTAGACTTCGGTCGCGCAGAAAAAACGGCCAGCAGGGAAAGCCGGTGTCAACAGCGCGCTCCAGCCAGTGCATCGCAGATTGCTTGTCACCCAGAACCGCGTAAATACCGGCGATTTGGTAATGCGTATGATGTGAGTGCCCAAAAGAAAGCGGCGAGGCACAGGCGTTAACCACAGCCTGTCTGGCTAGGTCGGTTTGACCCAAGTGTGCCTGCACCAGTCCTCGCAGAGAAACCATTAGAGGCTCGTCCGGATAGGCACTGACGGCCTCGGCGACGAACTTGGCAGCCTCCTCGAAGTCACCGCTCAGCAGCGGAGGCTGGGGCCGATGCCAGAGGCAGTACTTGTTTCCGGGCTTCACCCGATGAAAGGCCTCCAGCGTGTCGGCGGCTTCTTCATATTGTCCGCCCCAGATGTATGCCTGCGCGATGTTGTAATGACCAAGATTCTGTGGATTGATGCGCTGTGCCGACTTGTACGCTTCGAGCGCCTGCGAAATTTGGCCTATGTGGGCCAGAATCGTGCCCAGCCGATTGTAGGCGTGGTCCAGGTTGGGCTGCATGGCGATGGCCTTCTTCAGGTCGCTAATGGCCTCCAGGTGACGAAAATTCCTGTGCGGCGTCCACAGGATGTAGGCACGCGCCATGATGGCTTCGGGCAGTTCGGGATCCAATTGCAGGGCGCGTTCGCAATGCTTCTCCGCCAGCTGCAGTGATTTGTAGCGCCCCTCATAACCGAAGTATCTGCCTGCGGATACGTGTGCCAGCATGGCGTGTGCCAGGGAAAAATCCGGATCCCGCTGAACGGCTGCGCTAAAACAGCGAATCGCCTCATCCAGGTCAGCCAATGTTTCGCTGTAGCTTGCATTCAAACCCTGCAAATACATTAGGTAGGCACTGGGATCACTGCTGTAGCGATCGCGGGACTTTCTGACCGCCTGAAACCGTTGCTGGAGCGATTCCGCAACCTGCTGCCCAATCTTGTCCTGTACTTCGAAAACGTCGCCTAAGTCGAAATCGTGCCTTTCTGAGAGCACAATTTTTCGTGACTGCGTGTCGAGTAACTGAATGGAAACTCTCCAGTGGGTGCCAATCTTCTGAATGTTGCCCTGCAGAACGTAACGCACGCGAAGCTCGCGGCCGATCTGCATCGCGTCACTGCCGGCCGCATATTTCAGAATGGCGGCTGTCGGAGGCACTCGCAGCCCCTCGATCTGCCCCAGCGCGGTAATGAGCGCATCGGCAAATCCCAGCGAAAGAGACTCCTTGTCCTCCATCGCGGTCAGGAAAACGAAAGGAGGAACAGCAATGGATCTCTCTTCCTGGACCATTGTCGGCGTGGGTGGCCGCACACACATTCCGCGTAGATCCCTCAGCAGGTCGCCCGCCGAATCGTATCGATCCGCCACATTCTTCTGAAGGGTTCTCCGTATGATCTTTTCGATCTCTTCCCAGTTCTGGATCGACGACGGAAGTTCAGCCGGATCATCGTGAATAATGCCATGAACAACATCGACCACAGAGGCGCGGCGCCAGGGGTGGCTTCCGGTCAGCATCTCGAAAAGGACGATGCCGAAGGAAAACAGATCAGAGCGTTGATCCACCGCCTGTCCCAGCGCCTGCTCCGGCGACATATAGGCCGCGGTACCAACGATTCCAGTGACCGTCTTCAGCGTCGGAACATCATTCCCGTCAGGCCCCAGCAACTTCGCCAAGCCGAAGTCCATCAGCTTTGCGCCTGAATTGGTCAACATGATATTGCCGGGTTTCAGGTCCCGATGAACAAGTCCGTGCCGATGTGCCTCCTGCAGCGCGGCGGCGACTTCAATTGCAGTTTGCAGAGCCTGGCCGCTCGTCAGTGGGCCCTTCGTCAGACGGTTGGCGAGTGATTCCCCTTCGAGGTACTCCATCACCAGGTAATCCGTACCGTCCTGCGAGCCTACGTCGAAGAGTGTACAAATGTTTGGATGCTGGAGGGCCGAAATCGTGCGGGCTTCAAGCAAGAAACGCTGCTGCAGATCGAGGTCAGCGGATAAATGCGCCCGCAGCACCTTGATGGCAACACTTCGCCCCAGCCTGGTGTCTTGCGCGCGATAGACTTCTCCCATTCCTCCGGTCCCGACTTGCGATTGGATCGCGTAGGGTCCCAGCCTTAATCCAGTGGGAACGGGCATATCTTCTCCCGAAAGTGGCAAGATTATAGCTTCTTTTGCCTGTGTAACGCGCCAACCGGAAGTTGGGCAGGGTGGTCAAGTTGACGGGAAACGCCCTACTCGTAGAAGTGCAACCCCTGACTCCCCGGAAGTCCTCTTCTGGTCCATTACGTTGTAAGCGAGATCTTTCTGTGGCACATGTCCCCGAAGCCGTTTTCTGGACCGTGTGACGAGCGAATACTTGCTGAGCATTCGGTCCGGTTCCGATAGTTGTAACGGGAACCGTCATGTTGAGCCTGTTTTCATCAAGTGACATTTACGGGATTCCGAATACTGGTGCGAGGCGAGTCATTCGCAACGTAGGGACGTCATAGGATCGACGCGCACCGCCCGCCGCGCCGGGATGTAACACGCGGCGATCGCCACCAGCATGAGAACGAAAGCGACGCTCGCGTAAGTGACGGGATCGTGCGCGCTGACTCCGAACAGCTGCTTTGCCATCAAACGGGTTAAAGCCAGCGATGCGGCGATGCCGATCGCTGCTCCGGCAAGCGCCATCTTTGTTCCCTCGCCCAGCACCAGATACAGGATGTCGCGACGTTGTGCGCCCAGTGCCATGCGGATGCCGATTTCCTGGGTGCGCTGACCGACGAGATAGGAAATCACGCCATAGATTCCGACGCAGGCCAAAGCCAGTGCCAGCACAGCGAAGGCGGTGAGCAGAATCATCGTAAGCCGGCGGGCGGCATAAGAAGTCGCTACGACGTCATCCATGGTTTGCACGTTGTAGATCACTTCGCGCGGGTCGATCTCCTTCACCGTTTCCCGAACCTGGCCCATGACCGCGGTCGGATCGCCCTGCGTGCGCAGGACCACCGCGACAGCCTTAGCCACCAGCGGCATCATCTTTTCCGGAAGCTGCATGAACGGATAAAAGAATTGTGCCTGAATAGCTCCCTTGGGGTCGGCATCGAGTCCCCATTGCTTCACGTGTCCAATCACGCCGACAATTTCAGCTTGCACATTGAACTGGGTAAGATTGATGTGCCTCCCGACCGGATCTTGACCAGGGAAATAGGTGCGCGCGAAAGAGTCATCGATGTCGATCACGACGGGCGAATTCTCATGGTCCTGTGCGGTGACGAACCGGCCACGCTTCAGCGTGATTCCCATCGCCTGCTGGAATCCCGCTTCGACGAGGAAGAACATCCCCTGGGGCATGTCACTGTCGTTGGCAGGCTTGGGCTCGCCTTCGATCCAGAAGGGCAGCGAGGAATCGTGAATCATGGGACGCGATCCGAGCGTGACGGATACCGCCTGCACGCCCGGAATCGCACGCATCCTGTCGTCGAAGTTACGCAGGCGGGCCCGTGTTTCGGCAGAGCTCGTTGTGGGAGTGGCCGCCAGGGACAAATTGAAAGTGATGGCGTGACTGGGATTGAATCCGGGATTGACTCGCCACAACGCTCCCAGGGTGCGCACCATCAGCCCGGCTCCAACCAGCAGAACCAGGGCCATTGCGACCTCGACCGCGACGAACGTTCCTTGCAGTCGCTGACGGAAGCCGCTGGAGCCACGTCCGCTCTGGTTCATCGTCTCTTGCAGGTTGACGCGGGTTGCTTTTAGAGCGGGAGCGAGGCCGAAGATCATTCCGGCCAACAGCGACAGCGCCACAGTAAAGAGCAGAACGGTCGAGTCCATGGAGACTTCGGCAGCCCTGGGCAACGCTGCGGGCAGTCCCTTGAGGATTGCTTTCGTGCCCCAAAAAGCAAGCGCCAAGCCGAGCGCCCCGCCCGAGACTGCCAGTAGGATGCTTTCCGTTAAAAGCTGGCGAACCATTCGCCCTTGGCTAGCACCTAGAGCCGAGCGAATCGCGAACTCACGCGACCTTCCAACCGAGCGCGCCAGCAGTAGATTGGCGACATTTGCGCAGGCAATCAGCAGCAGGAACCCGACCGCCGCCAGCAGCACGAAGAACAACGGTTGGACATTGCCAACCAGATCTTCCTTCATGGAGACGAGCGTGATGCTCATGTCCTTGTTCGCTTCCGGGTAGGCTGCGGCGAGATTCCGCGCAATCTCGTCCATCTCTGCCTGAGCCTGGGGGAGCGTTACTCCTTCCTTCAAGCGCCCGAAGGAATGTGCGCTTACCGAGATGCGGCGATCGCGGAACGAGGGATCATTCCACTGCCCGATTGGCGTGTAAACATCCCGCATATTGCCGTAGAAGCTGAAGCTGTCCGGAATGACACCCACGATCGTGTAGGCAGCGCCATTCAGGATGATCGGCTTCCCGACAATATCCGGCGAGGACCCGAACTTACGCTTCCAGAAGCCGCCGCTAAGGATCACCACCGGCGCGGCACCGAGCTGGTCTTCGTCGCGACGAAAGCTGCGGCCAAGAATCGGCGTGACGCCCAGGGTTGGAAAGAAATCGGCCGAAATCATGTAACCGCTAAGCCGTTCGCCTTCTCCCGCGCCGAATAAGCTGTAGTCTTCATTACGATACGCAGCCATGGAGGCGAACGAACGGCTGTCGCGCTGCCAATCGAGGAAATTCAGGTAAACGATGGGCGCTTTGTCGTAGCCCGGAGACTTTGCATAGATCGCCACCAGTTGGCTGGATCGCGGGTAGGCCAGCGGGTTCAACAGCACGCCGTTCACCACCGAAAACAGTGCGGTATTTGCGCCAATCCCGAGCGCCAGTGTCAGTATTGCAATCGCCGTGAACCCCGGAGACCGGGCAAGCATCCGGAAGGCGTAGCGGAGATCGAGAAGAAGACTGTTCATGCCTTGTTCCATACGGAAACGTTTAGTACTGAGTGCCATAGCGTATCAAAACAAACCGTGCATTTCGATTTGCTCGCGAACGCGGCACTATGCTATCGCGTGCGCTGGCCTTCTGCGCGCGCCTAAGCATAAGCTGCGGACATTACTCCAACAGCGATCACGAGCCAGAAGTCTTCTTCTGGTCCATTACGTTGTTGGCGAGATATTTCTGTGGCACATGTCCCCGAAGCTGGCCAACTTCGATTTAGACCGGCCTTTCCAGATGGTAACGGCGGGACACAGTCACTTCCGAATCGCCGGCCATCATCCACGACCAAGTGGACCGCTGTAAAGCCAACCACTCGAAATATGAGGTTACTTGCGTTCTTGAGCTGCGACGTGCGGTTTGGATACGAACATCGATGCTCCATAACGCAGCGCCGGTTGCAGATCGTCGGCAACCACATCAGGTTCGTAAATCTCCAGATAATCGACGCGCTGACCGGCACTATTCGGTTCCATACCCAGATCAATCGATCTTCTCAAGGCGAGCGGCGGATTGCCGGCGGCGCCCATGTCTGCGCTCTCGCGTTCGGCTGAGGTGCGCATTTGAAGACCGGTGATGATCCTTCCGCTGTAACCGATGACAAGCTGAGTGGCGGGATGTCGCACCGGACCGGCGCTGAGGTCGCTGTTCTGAAGCACGAACCGGCTTCCCATTCGAGCCACTGCCCGGTCGATAATCATCTGCCGGGTGCGCGCACCCTCGCCCTGCTCAATCCTTCCTTGATTATTTATATTGAGACCAATCCCCACGGAAAGCGAAACCCGTTGATTGGGGAAGTCCGCGGCATAGGCCTGGAATATCTGCTGCCAGGCCTCGATGTACTTGTGCGGCGTATAACCTTCGCTTTGCCAGATCTTCAGGTTTTCGAGCTTTTCAGGCAGCGACATCTCCGCAGAAACCGATGTGGGCCCGACCGCTGCCACCACGCGGAAGGCGGGCTCCTTCCCGTAGCGCGCGCTCAGCAGCTTCAAGAAGGCGGACCAGCGGGCAAGGTAAACCTTGTCCCACGGCATGGGGAGTCTCTTCACGTTTCCTTTACCCGGCCCATACTGGATGGCGAACGCTTCCGTCTTTACGCCGCCCTCCAAGGCCCACTCGGGAGAAAAGAACCCGGGAAAAATGAGAAGCTGAACCCATTTACGCGACGATTCTGCAGCCGAGAACAACTGATCCAGTTTCGACCAATCCGGTTTCCCCTGGACCGGCTCGAGATCGGCCCAATGGATCTGCAAGGCGACACCGCTGATGCAGGGATTACTCAAAGCCCGCAGATCGAGAGAAGGAAGCTGTGGCTTGTCCATGATGACGACAACCAGTCCACTGGGCATGGGGTTGTTGACGGCAGCGCACGGCGGCCCGGATCCCTCCGTCCGGTTTCCCAAAACCCGCTGGTTCGCTTCCGAACCTTGGCGCTGGGGAGGCTGCTGCGCATACGCTGGCAGGAAACTCCCGAATGAGAAGCACATGCTGAGAAAAACCGGAATGGTAGACCAAAGTCGGGAAAGCCGCATGCAGTGTCCACTCCTTGGTGGCAGCTTCGGCGCCAGATGGATTCCATGCATCTTACAACCGCAGCTGTAGCGGGCCAACATTCTCGAACCCTGCTCTGGCCAAGCGCGTCATGATCGCCAGGCGAGAATCGTATTCGCTGGCCGACTTCTCGTGAGTCATCTCCGCGAAGCCGGTTTCGAGCCAATGTGACCGGCGAGTGCTGCCCGGAGCTTTATGTTCGGTTCAGTTACGTTACGACATGGCCTAATATCGACGTTTATTTTTCGGACCGCCACGTTCAGTATGTGGACGGAGGAGGCGCCCCGAACTCGGACCTCCAGATGAGAAGCTTATGGCTCGGGTCCAACTCGACACTGACGAGTTCATCCGGCACGTCCAATTCGAAATGCGATTCAACGCCTTTAACTTCGATCGACCTCGTAAGCACTCCCTTGCGAGTACGTAATTTCAGATCCATTTGAAGGGTGTATGGATTTCCGGCTTGCGCCTGGAAAACCGAGACGATGGCGCGGGTATTGCCATCTTTCGTATCGTTGCGCCAACGAACTTCAAGAACAGGAATCCCTGGCTGATCAAGCCACTGTCCAAGAAATTGGGGCAATCCCTCATCGGGAGCGGCACTTTCCATTGCTTTACGAAATGTGGGCAAAGTTAGGTTTGGATCGTTGGCGATGATTTGCCGTAGGGTGGCATAGAAGCGCTCCTGGCCCATTCTGTCGCTCAACATTCGGAGCACCCAAACACCCTTGCTTTGGGCAATGTTGTAGTGATCGCCGACGCTGGATTTCAGTTGAGAGATTGCCGTGTCTTTGCCCGCACGCCAGATCTGCATATACCCGAAAATCGTGGCATCCGGGGAACCGGTCGGACTACCAAACTCGCTCTCCTCAATGGTTCGCTCTCTGCCGTAGACAGTTTCGAAAAACGCCATACCTGAAAACGACGCCATTCCTTCGTTGACCAGGTAGCTGCCGGGCCCACTCGGAGCGACTTTGTTACCCCACCAGGAATGAGCCAATTCGTGAACCAGGTTCCCCAGCACGCCATCTTCCGACCGCATCATTTCATTGCGGCTAATGATGAGCCCCTCCTCGGAAGACCCGTACCACGGAACTGCATCATTCGGCATCTCAGCGATTCGATAGTCACGGAATGGCAACGGACCGTACTTCGATTCCAGAAACTTCCGCGCTCGGTCGAAAGCGCTGAGCAGGGAGGCGTCGTCAATTGGAGCCTTAAGTAGGTACAGCACGTTGGTTCCAGTTGCCGATTTTGATTGATAAATCGTGTAAGGTGCGGCGATAAATGCACGCCGTCGATTCGCAGGTGCCTCGAAGGTTTCGACATTTCGGTCACCTTGATGGTCGGCTGAAATGAGTGTGCCCATAGGCGCGGCGTGCCAGTTCACCGGCATCTGAAATATCAACTTTCCCGGGGGCAATTCGATGCTGCCTTCGACCGGCACCGGATACCAGACCGCGTCGCTGATTGCGACTGCGACATTTGCTTTGACTGCGAGAGGGAACGCATCGCGTTCCTTGACGATTTCGAACTGGATCGGAACGTGTGTGCCGAGATTCACTGGCTCCGAGAAGTGCGCAGACGCGACTCGCCAGGCTTTGTGAGTGGGGTTGGTCACGTTCGTTTCCACCATAGCACTTCCTACACTCATCGACGCAAACTTGAGCGTGAGCCAGTCTCCATTAATGCGAAATCGAAGATCCGACGTTGCGCCTTCCGTAATCTCGATCTCGCCTACCCCAGCGATGCGGAGATCCCCGCTTTCTGGTGCGATCGACAACGTCAGGTCGAGTTTGGTGTAGTGCCAGGTCCGCTGAACAGCATCCTGGCCAAAAGCCCGGGCCAAGCACAGCAGGAACATTCCGATCAGCAGCGTACGCCTTTCGCGCATTGCGTCCTCCCTAGGACAGTCTGATAGGCATCCTAGCGTCGGCGTAGCTTCTGGTCTTGTATGCGCTGAACCTGGACGCGCACATCCATGCAGGCGCTCCGGAGCGCTTTCGGCGTGAATCCTGTTGAGCGCTTCAATAGATGAGTTAAATGGCTTTGATCCGAAAAACCAGAATCTGAGGCGACGTGACTGATGGGTAGGCAGGTACTTGTCAGGAGCCCAACGGCATGCCGCAATCGGGTGTGGCGCTGATATTCCCCCACGCTCATACCAAATGCTTTTCGAAAGAGTCGGGCGAGATAAACGGGGTGAACGTCCGCCAACCGCGCATAATCGCTTAGGCGCAGCGAGGCGGCTGGGTCCGATTCAAGTTGTTCAAGCACCAGGGAGAGGCGAGGTGGGGTCGCTCGACACCAGGGAAAGTGTTGCGCAGCAGTTAGGAACTCTCCAGCGATTTCCTCAAGGTCCAGGCTCGCAGAGTCGAACAAGCGTAGGGCATAGACCTGAAGCAAACGGAGACCCAAGAGAAATTCTGGACCACGATCGAAAGCTCGACGTTCATACCAAGGTGATGCGTCCTCAAGACAATTGCTGATCCAGGCGTTCGCAATACTCAGGTTTACACAGAGCCCAGCTCCCTCAAACGCATCTTCGTGTTCTTCTTCGGCAGGATGAGCGATCAAGGTGAGCGGGCCGTGGGTCCACGAAACGGCGCCGACGCGCTCATGCAATGGGCCGCCCACAAGCACACAGACATACGCATCATGGTGTTTATGTAGCGCGACTCGAGAATGAGGCTGAAACCTCGAAGCATGCAACACGATACCGCCGCCGTCTCGACGACACAGCTGCTCACCTCGGAATTCGTCGGCGCAATTCCGTAGTTCCTCAGCGGTTCTTTTGAACATCTCGGCAGGTTAGACGGTTTTTCGGTCAAAACGGTTAAATGGACGGGAGCCGCAGAGGATACCGGCGCAGAGGTTTGGCCCTGTAGATTGTCCAGAAGTCCCGTTGTGGGCCACCACCCCGTCAGGTGTTGTCTAGATCTAGTCCGAGGTTGTCGTTAACCGCCTGGCTGAGTTTTACTGGAATCGGAACGGTCCGGATTTGTTTTCCTTTGCCAATCAGATCGGCGATTACCCAGTGCTCCTCGCGAAACTGGAGATCTTCCATTCTGAGTCCAACCAGTTCGGCTCGCCGTAGTCCGCATCCGATGAGTAGCGCCAATATCGCCCGATCACGTTTGCCGCTGAGGCTGTCGGGTGGTGCAGCGAGCAAGGTTCTGGATTGCTCAACGGTCAACCAATTGCCAATACGAGCGCCGAGGCGCTTTGCCCCTTTGACGCGGCGGATTCCCGCAGCCAGTTCAGGACTCAGAAGACCAGTGTCGGACGCTTCATAGGCAAGCCTCCTCACGGCGGCCAAGCGCACGTTGATGGTGGACGGGGCGAGGTTCTTCTGTTCAAGGAAACAGCGGTAGCGGAGGGCGACAGGTCGGCTGAAAGCCAAACGCAGTTCGGAACAGTACCAGCCGATGAACTCCTCGATGGCATGACCATATGATTCTTGCGAACTAGCCGCTGCAAGCGAGTGAAGGACCGCATTCTTCGACTGCTCCAAATCGGGCAGGCGAAGTGTTGTTTTAGCCTTGGATCGTTTCGATGTCTTCCGACGTGCCATACTGGCGGCCTCCCACGCCGCGGTCAGTGTGGTCGTTCAGTTCGAGGCTGATGGCCTCGAAGCCGGTTCTGGCCAGCAAGAGCAAAGCTCCTACAACGGGCATTTCGATTTCACGTAGCCAATCGATCGCCGACAGAGGGCAAAGAATGGACAGACACAAACGTTGATTGTGTGAGGAAGTCGTCGACTCCATCCATTGAAGGATTGTGCGGGGGAACTATGAAAGGAGCAGCTTCGTATCCTTGGAAGAACAATAGATTGAAATCTCGGATGGAGGACTGAGCGGGCCGCTCGCCCGACGGTTCCTGCGGTTCGAGGCTCAATCCAGGGTCGCGCTGAGCCACGTTCGGAAGCAAGCGCGGCAGCCCATTGCTACACCAATCTTCGTAGTAACGGAGCACTGCCAATCATGAAAGCTATCGTCACGGTTGTACTCATTGGATTGCTGGCGATTGTTTGTCTGGCGGCGGACAAGGAACAGCCGCCGAAGCCGGCGCAATCCATTCCTGAGCTGCAGCAGCAGCTGGAAAAAATCCTCAAAGACAATCGCGTGCCGGGAGTGTCGGTGGCGATCGTGAAGCGCGATGGCCCGGAATGGATTGCCGGGGTCGGACTGGCTGATGTTGCCAGCAAGACTCCGGTGACGGCCGACACGCGGTTCCGCATTGGTTCAACGTCGAAGGCGTTCGCGTCGCTGTCGATTTTGAAGCTGGCGAATGAGGGGAAGGTGTCGCTTACCGACCCGGTACACAAGCTGGCGCCGGAGGTTTGGTTCGAGAATCCGTGGGAGGCAACCCACCCGGTGCTTGTGGTGGACCTGCTGGAGCACACGGCAGGATGGGATGACATCCACCTGCGCGAGTTTGCGAAAGACGCGCCGGCATCTATGAGCTTGCGCGAGGGGCTGGACTACGGCCACGCGTCGCGGGTGTCGCGGTGGCCTCCGGGTACGCGGATGGCGTACTGCAACTCGGGACCGCCGGTTGCGGCCTACATCGTGGAGAAGATCACGGGCAAGCGGTTCGAAGACTACGTGCAGGAAAATTTCTTCGATCCAATGGGGATGAAGACGGCGAGCTACTTCCAGACGCCGGCACCGTCGACGACGTTATACCACGATGACGGCAAGACGCCGTTTCCTTACTGGAACATCCTGCTACGTCCGGCGGGGTCGATTAATGCATCGGCCAACGACATGGCGGCATACGTGGCGTTCTACCTGAACCGCGGTACGGTGAACGGTATGGAGGTAATGCCGGCTGCGTCGATTGACCGGATGGAGAACCCCACGCGCACGTGGGCAGCGCAGGAAGGGCTGAAGGCGGGATACGGACTGAGCAATTACTGGTCGGCGAATGAGGGGTTTGTATACCACGGGCACGACGGGGGCGTGAACGGCGGACTGACAGAAATGGCGTACATGCCGGAGTACGGCGTGGGGTACTTCTACAGCATCAACTCAGGGAACGGAGATGCGTTTGACAAGATCGGCAAGGCGATTCGGGCGTATATGACGCGGGGGCTGACGAAGCCGGCGGTTCCGCCGCAGGGAACCTTGCCGGACGATGCCGCGTCGTATGCGGGATGGTACGAACCAGACTCGCCGCGGATCCAGATGTTCTACTTCCTGGAGCGACTGCTGGGGATGGTACGGGTGCATTTTGGCGATGGGAAGATGCTGGTGTGGCCGGTCGTCGGAATGAAGAATGAGGTGTTCCTGCCGGTGTCGGGCAGGCAGTTCCGCAAAGTGTTCGAGAAAGATCCGCCGAACCCGGTGGCCACGGTAATGCTGTTGACGCCGGATGTCGAAGGACGGTTCATTGAGACCTCGATCGGGACGAGAACACTGAAGCGGGTTCCAACCTGGCTGGCGATGGTCGAGATCGTGCTCACGCTGTTTGCGGCGCTGGCGATGGTGTCGGTGGTGTTGTATGCGCCGTTCTGGATGCTGGGCGGGATCAGCAAGAAGAGACGCCGCCCGCAGGAGCGTGCGATGCGTTGGTGGCCCCTGATCGCTGTACTGAGCCTGACCGGTGCGGTGGCGTTGATTGCAGTGTCAGGTCCGGACGTTATCACGCGAATGGGAGAGCTAACGGTGTGGTCGGGCGGGGTGTTTTTCCTGACGTTGGTGTTTGCGGCCGCAGCGGTCCTTTGTGTGGTCGCGGTGTGGCGGGGGCACGAGGCGCGGAAGTGGGTGAAGCGTTTCAGCGTGGCAGTTGCACTGGCGTTGGTTATTGCGACAGCGTATCTGGCGTATTGGGGGGTGATCGGGTTGCGGACGTGGGCATAGGATTGATGCGTCGCGTGGCGGACATTCGGATTTATAGGTCGCGGTAGCGTTCGGCGAGTCCTACATTTCCCAATTAAATGACTGCAAAGATGATGACGCGCTAAACAGGGAATTGTTCCGGTACCGAAGTCCGCTTGGAGGACATGTGGTCCGATCTCCTC
>Ga0070766_10001110_pt1 | contig 12789 bp, 12 predicted proteins | sample HubBroMetageWFT6_FD_69782 | JGI IMG/M metagenome (GOLD analysis project Ga0070766, IMG submission 69782) | Warmed and freeze-thawed soil microbial communities from the Hubbard Brook experimental Forest, New Hampshire - Hubbard Brook CCASE Soil... | ecosystem: Environmental > Terrestrial > Soil...
GCGATCGGCTGGTTGACTTCGTGGGCGATTGAGGCCGTGAGTTGGCCCATGGTCGCGACGCGGTTCGCGTGCGCCAGCTCTGCCTCGGTGCGCTTGCGCTCGGTCAGGTCGACGACGAAGACGACAACGGCATCTCCTCGTTCATCCAACGTAGCTCCTCCAATCAGGACCGGCACCCGACTGCCATCTTTCCGGAAGTACTCCTTTTCATATGGCTGGGCACTTCCGGTCGTCCTCATTTCAGCTGCAGCCCGTGCGTCCCGGTCATGCCATTCCGCCGGCGTCAGCTCTGTCCGGCGTAATCGACCTGCCGCGAGGTCCGCTTGATCGTATCCAACTATCCGGAGAAACTCCTGATTGGCCTCCTGGACGTGACCGTTGGGATTCCCGATCAAAATTCCGATAATGTTCGAGTCAACAAGGCGTCTGACTTTCGTTTCCCGTTCTTGAAGATCGCTGAAAAGGCGCGTGTTTTCCAGCGAGATCGCTGCTTGTGCGGCCAGCAGTTCCAGCACTGCGATCCGAGCCGGCGTGAATGTGTGAGAGGCTAACGTGTTCTCGAGGAGGAGAATGCCGGTCAACTCTTCTTTTTTGACCAGCGGGAGGCAGAAGATCGACTTTGAATGCCGGTCGCACAGATGGTCGTCCGCGGAGAACAGATTTGGTTTGGACGCATCATCGAGGATCACGCTCTCACGCGTGCGGATGACATGGCGGACGAGAGGTTCGAGGCACAAAGTCCGGGTGATCGGCTCTTGGCAGATCGTAATTTCAATCCGATCGCCGGTCGCTTGCGCCTCGGCCTGGATCATATATCCATCCCCTGACGGCAGTACCAAAAGGCCGCGATTAGCGCCCGCATACTCGATCGCGATCTTCATCAGCCGCTCGATCAGCTTCGGCAACTTTATCTCGCTTGACAGAGCTTGAGAGGCGTTGAGGATGCTTGCCAGCGTATTTGCGCGGGCGAGACGGGCGTATAGTCTGGTTGTTTCTGCGAGTAGAGCCGTCAAAACAACTGTTGAGGTAACGAGAGAAAATACGCGGCCGGTATAAAACCCGAGAGTGAAGCGCGGCCCGCCGAACAGCGCCGTTATCGCCAGTTCGACCATCGATGCAAGCACGACAACCATGAGCCATTGATCAAGCGCCGAGCGCTGGAAGACCCACAACACGAAAAGCGCAGCGGCGCATATCGACATTGTGAGGGCAACGAGCCACAGCACCACTGGGCCGGAGTGGGCCGGATCAACGAGAGCGGAGGGTAGGAGCTGGTCCCCCGCGGCGGAGAGCCACACGATGCAGCTCACCAGGGCTAATACGCCGGCGACACAGCAAAAAGCCACGAGCGCTATTGGCGTATGCGCGCCAGCCTTTGTACGGTCTTCACCCTTGAGCCATACGTAGGCAAACAAGGCCGCAGGAAGGCCAAGATGCCAGAACAAATAAAGTCTAACAGTCGTCTGACTACTTCCGCCGAAATTTCCCGTCGGCGAAAAAGCACCTGGGAAGCTCAGCCCATGTGCAGCGACAATCAGCGCTGAAAAGAGATATCCGCACGCCAGCACCAAAATCGCTCTCGAACGAGTGATTGAGAAGTGCGCCAAGAGAAGGCTTGCGGTAATGAGGTCGGCAGCAAAAATAGTCGCATCTAACGCTGGAATGAAGCCGATGACCGGCGGCAGCGGCTTAGCCGCGAATGGAGCCAAAACTGCCAACCCGAGGAGCAACACTGCCGCCCCGGCGAGCGCTGACCATGTCTGCCGCGGCGTCGGTGGCAGATAGGCCAGCGAAATTTGAGGTTGGTCGTTCGCACCAAGCCCAGAAGGTAGGTCCACTCACAGGCCTCGCTGTTGAGGCGGCAGCGGCGGCGTCCGGCGAAAAAAGCGAGAGCCCGTCGCAGGCAGCACTGACACGTCCCGCCCCGCTTGTGACCCTCTTATTGGCTGCGGCTTTCTGCCTTCGAAGGTCCCCCCGGACTCAAGGTTAGCATTGTCGCGTACTCGTGCAACCAGGAAATGCTCCTCAACAGCGAGCGCGAGCTGCGCTTTGAGCTGCTTGATATCGGAGCGGAATCTGTCTGAGGCGATGGAGGGCGAGCACTTATCACTTCGGATGGGGCAGTGGCCCGGCGCAATCGAGCGATTGCGCCCTGCAGTTGGCAAACTTCCGCTTAGGGTCATTCGCGTCGGTAACCACAGCAGCCGCCGCATAAGCTCGACGGCGTAGCTTGTGCCGCCTGCCTCGTTCTCTGCTCCGTCTATAACGATCGCCGGTATTCGCGCGGAGTCATGCCGACGATCCGTTTGAAAACAACAGAAAATTGACTTGAGTCACTAAAGCCGCAATCCAGTGCGATTTCGGTCAAAGATCGAGCCCGGTCGCCCATCATTTCTTTCGCGCATTCGATCCGACGGGAAAGCAAATATTGGTGAGGCGGAAGCCCGGTCGACTGCTTGAAGGCGCGACAGACCGATGTCGGGTGGAGCTGAAGATGACGAGCGAGTTCTGCCATTGAAGGAGCTTCGCGGAGATCACCTTCGAGCAGCTCCAAAGCCCGCTTTAGCCGCCAATTTGGCAATCCGCCCTTCCTGTATGGCTTCCGCCGTGGTCCAGTTAGATTTGACGCACATCGTATGAGCTGGCTCAGCAGTAGCGTAACCAGGGTTTCGGCGTAAAACTTGCTCTCCCAACCTGGACTTTCGATCTCCTCCAAAATCGCCAGCAGCGTTCGACGTACATTTTCATCGTCCACGCCGATTTGCTGGACCAACCTGACACCTCCGGTATCTCCATTGCTGGCGGACAGGCGGGTTATGACTTTCGGGGCGATCGTCAGCAACAACGCACGACAGGGGGCCTGCGATGTTCTTTTACGCAGCCAAAGATGGTCCTGAGCCGGATTGAAGAGAACAGTATTGGGTGGCATCGAAGACGACTTTCCGGGGCGGTCGCCGTTACGCCACTCACATCCACCTGACATTCCCTCCGGGAAGAAGATGATTAAGTGGGATGGCATCAAAAATTCCAGCTCTGCGGAATTGTGCGTTGAAAATCTAAGGAGATCGGCACGTGCATTAACGGTTTCGAAGGCACTGAGCATCTCAGCAGATTGATCGACTCGGTAAATTTCTGAAGCTACTGATTTCGATTTCGCACTTTCTTTCACGCCAATTTCGATATCAGCAGCGCTCGCGCAACCGCTAATCGTGAGCGGTTGCAGCGATGTTCCAAATGATTGAAGCTGATTCATTGCCATTCTCTCCAAACGGGCTTTCCGAGCGGTGCCAATCAGCTCTAGGCCACGTCGATGAGCGCCACCGTGACAAGTGCAAGGCGCAGCGCTGTCTTCACTGGATTCAGCCACATGACGCCCTCCTTGCGTTAAGCCTGGATTTCCCAAGGTAACGGTGAACCTGACGCGAATAATCGTTTCTGAAAATCAAACAATAGCTTGCGGCCGATCAAACTTCGGTATGAGGAGGTCCGCGATGATGATGCATCGTCAAATCCACTAAGCCATACATCAGTGTTAGCTGCCTTTTCCGAGTGTTGAATAGCGAAGCACGGAAAGGGCCTCCACGGTACCAGGCGGGAGGGTCATGGCGCGACGAAAGCGGAGTAGAAGCAATGAACCAAGCGGATGAATGCAGAAAGAGAGCGGACGACTGCGTGCGCGCCGCAGTTTGCGTCCGCGATGACGTGCTTAGAGAGGCGTATTTTCAGCTCGCGCGTCACTGGCGCGGAATGGCTTCACAAGCCGAGTCGCTCGAACAGGTCGAAGTACTCAAATCGTGGCCACGAACTTCACGAGTATGCGGGGGCCGATGACGCGCCCGGAAAAATATTAGTTTGCTGAGATGGGCCAAGTCAATCGCTACGGGCCCCAGCCTGGTGATGCTACTTTCGTATGATCACTTTTCCGAAAGCTCGATGGCAAACAAGGAAATTGAATGTCACGATTTAGCGATATATGCTTAGCGCAACTTATAGCTTTGTCGCTGGGCGCGATGGAGTCGTGCTTGCTTCAGATTAAGAGGTCAGCCCACTCATACCTTGGTTTGATCCACGCGGCGCTCTCTGGCATGCTAGACCCTGAGGCCGTCAGTAATGGGTCGTTGAATGCCCCCCCAGACGAGCGAAAGGGCGATCGTTCACATCGTTGACGACGATGCATCGATGCGTGCCGCGTTGGAGGGTCTGTTTGACACGGTAGGACTTGACACCGAAACATACGCGGCGGCCCGCGATTTTCTGGCCACAAGCCTCAGCGATAAACCTGGATGCATTATTATCGACATCCGGTTACCTGACATGAACGGGCTAGACTTCCAGGCCAAGTTGAACCAAATCGGCGTCCACCTCCCTATTGTGATGATGACAGGATATGGGGACATCCCCATGTCGGTTCGCGCCATGAAGCACGGCGCGGTGGACTTCCTTCCCAAGCCGTTCCGCGATCAGGATATGCTTGACGCCGTGTTAGCTGCTATCGAACGTGATCGACAGCGGCGGATAGCCGAAGGTGAGGTTTCACGGATTCAGCAGAGATTCGAAACGCTGTCCCCTCGGGAACAGCAGGTAATGTTGATGGTGACAGCCGGCAAGATGAATAAGCAGGTCGCTGGGGACTTAGGAATAAGCGAGATCACGGTGAAAATTCATCGCGGCGCCGCCATGCGAAAGATGGAAGCTCAGACCCTGGCCGAACTTGTCCGGATGGCCGACGTGATCAAGCCAAATCACACTTAAAAAGTGTATAACACGCGTGTATAGTTCCTGTCGTCGTCTTTATGTGCGACAATTGCCCAAGAAGGCAGCAGTCCTCAGGTTCCGCCAACCATCTGCTGCGAGGGAAGGATAATCCGTGGCAAGAGAAACCTTAGTCGCGGTCATCGACGATGACGAGCCATTCCGAAAAGCGCTCCTTGAATCGCTCGACTCGTTAGGGTACGGCGTGCGCGGGTTTGCATCCGCGGAGGAATTTGTCGCAAACGATGGGGAAAAGTCATGCGACTGCGTCATCACCGACATTCACATGCCTGGGATGAGTGGGTTTGATCTCAAGCGGGTGCTCATGTCCCGTGACGCCACGTTGCCGGTCATCATGATCACCGCGCGTGCGGAGCCGGGACTGGAAGCAAAAGCGGCCGCGGCCGGTGTGGTCTGCCTGCTCAGAAAGCCGTTCGAATCGAGTGCCCTAACCGTCTGTCTGGATAGGGCTCTAAGCGGCCAATAGTCCTTGCAGCAGGTAGATCCTCACTATTTTGGTGTCAACTGGCGCAAGGCGGCATCACGCAACATCAGGTCTCTCGGAGCGCCGATTCAAGGATGGCAACGTCCTGATCAACTGTGCCACCGCTTACGCCGACGCCCGCGACCATTTGGCCCTCGCTTGTGAGCGGCGCTCCGCCGCCCATTGAACAATACCTTCCCCCCGATACCCCCATCAGCGGGAAGAGCGCCTGCCCAGGCTGCACGAACGGAAAGAGGTCCGTCGTTCGAAGTCCCACCAGCGCGGACGTGTACGCTTTCCGCTCCGAAAGCTCGATCGAGAAGGTCGGAGCTGCGGTCATGCGGTGCTTGAGAACGATGTTACCGTGAATATCGATAATACAAACGGCAACGGGTATCTTGGCGCGTGCTGACTGCTCTTCGATGCGATCTGCAATATTCTTCGCGAGGGCAAGCAAATCCATGGCGGTGTCCTTCTGATAAGTGCTGCGCGAAAGAAATAGGCTCGCGTCCTTCCATCCCGTCAGGGCCCATGTCGTTCAACAGGGGATTGTCGAACGTGACTCGCCAATAGGCCGATGGACGAGTGACTCGAATCTGCGCGTTCTCAGTCGGAGCGTGCATTAGAGTCTCTGTGTGTTGTTTACGATCGATCAGGCCGCCACTTTGGCAGAGGCTGCCGCTGCTTCCGCAAGTCCGACCGCGTTCGTGAGCTCGGGGGTGAAGCTCGTGTCGCCGGGGTCGATGTGACCGGTCAATCTCGCCGTGACCTCCTGCAACACCCAGCCGTTACCGTCCGGATCGTCGAACGAGGCGTATGAGGCGTAACTCTTGCGCTGCGGATTTGCGCCGCTGAGTAGGTCTTTCCCGCCAGCATGGCGGAAGACGCCGCCAGCGTCGTGGAATGGCTCACTGATCTCGATGCCGCGGCTGAGCAGTTCGTCGCGGGCGGCTTGGATGTCGAAGACGATCAAGTGCAGGCCCTTAACCGAGCCAGGTGCAGCTGCGGTAACGTTCTTGCCGAAGATGACCGAGCATCCCGACCCGGGCGGCGTGAACTGGATCACGCGGAAGTCGTCCCCGGCCATGTAGTCGAGGTCGAGCCTAAAGCCCAAGTTGCCGTAGAAGCGCTTGGCGCGATCGACGTCCGAGACAGGGAGGACGACGACCTCGAGCTTCATATCGATTGCACCCGCGGCCGCGCGTTTTCTCCGAATCTCACCGTCGCTCATGTCTGTCTCCTTCAATGTATGGTCGGGTCGGTCCTATAGGCGAGGCGCCCATCGAAAGCACCTCTGCAACGGCGAGTCGCGACCGCATCCGTAGAAAATCGGGAGTCGCTCGATAGATATTCGATCTACGACGCCCGAGCGGCGCCAGACGGTCTCGCTTTTTGCTTTACCGCTGCCATCAGCGATTTCGCGGCCGGGCCCGAGGAATGTGGATTCTGTCCCGTGGTCACCAGTCCATCGGTCACGACGTGAGCCTCCCAGTTCGCCTTCTTCGAAAAGATCGCGCCCAGTTTCAGCATCTCATCTTCGACAAGGAAGGGCACGATTTTGGTGAGGCCCACCTCTTCCTCTTCGCCATTGGTGAAGCCGGTGACTTCCTTGCCCTGAACCAAAAGCTTGCCGTCCGGCGTCTTGACGCGATGCAGCGCCCCTGTGGAATGGCACACGATGCCGATCGGCTTGCCGGCGGCAATGAAGGACTCGATCAGCTTGATGGAATGCTTATCTTCGGCGAGATCCCACATCGGGCCATGGCCGCCCGGATAGAAGACCGTGTCGAACTCCTCCTGCCTGACGCTGTCGAGGCGAACAGTCTTGTTGAGCTGTGCTTCCGCAGCTGCGTCCTTCTCGAACCGACGCGTGAGATCAGTACGGAATTCGGGTTCGTTGCTTTTGGGATCGAGCGGCGGACGGCCGCCTTTCGGGGATGCGAGTGTGAGCTCGACGCCGGCATCCTTGAAAACGTAGTAGGGGGCGGCGAGCTCTTCGAGCCAGAATCCCGTCTTTCGTCCGGTGTTACCCAGTTGGTCGTGGGACGTGATGACCATCAGCACTTTCATGGTTTTCTCCTTTGTTTGCTGTCATCGAATCAGCTGCCACCAGCTACTGAGATAGAAATGATTTTTCCGTCCGGATTGCGCGGATCAAGCTTTGCCGACCGTCTATGGTGACTTCCCGAAGTCGCCCAGTGTCGACGTCGAAAATAAAGCCTCGCACAGGCACGTCCTTCGCGATCCAAGGATGCGACCTTACCTTCTTGATCTGTTCCTTCGTGTGCTCGACCGGATCCTTGTACGAATGGAAATGCATGGGGACCGGCGATCCATCTCCTGTCAGGCTCGAGAGCTTTGCGTTCAAACCCCCTTCGGTAAAGGTCGTAAATCCGCATCCGGTGTGGTTAAGAAGCATAACCTCCCTCGATCCCAAAACTCGCGTCGAAACGACGAGGTCGGCCAGCACTTCGTCCGTGACGGCCGGACCGCCGTTGCGAATGACATCCATGTCGGCACGCTTCAAGCCCAGTATTCCCTCCAGGTCGGAAAGTCGGGGGTCCATGCAGGTCACCACAGCGATGGCGGGCTGCGGATGTGCGCCTAGTCTCGAATCATAAGCTTTGGCGTATTGCTCATTTGACTTCAGCGCTTGATCGATAACGCTCATTACGTCCTCCAATTTGCTCGTCGATAGCGATCCCTGCTTGCCCAATTCAACCGCGACCCATGTAAATCGAGCCGCGCACGCTTTTCCGCAAGTCAGTGTGCCGCTTTCAAAAACGGCATCTAACGTCGCCGGAGTAGGCCCATGCCATGATTCAGAGTGGAAAGGCTTTTGGAAACTTGTTTCGATTTTATAGTTATTGGCATGTTGATTCACAGCTGTCGCATTACGCGACGCCGGTTCGAAAAAGATCGTAGTACGTGCGTCGCTGCGTTTTCCGCGCAACATTGCGCGGAGTGGCTCTCCTACGTTGCTTCGCGCGTCTGAATGCACTCATCAGCACGTATGTCCTAAATAAGGTTCGAGTGATGCCGCTGATCGATCCCACCATACAATATGCTGACGAACGCCGGTGGGCGGGCCGTGCCTGACGATTGTCCGGGATGGAAAGGTTCCAAACTTCACGCGCATGAGGGGCGCGATCCATGGCACTCACGTGCCGTTGGAAGAGCCGTCCGCGGCATCAGAAGGGCCTCGAAGACAGAGCCCGTCCGGCAAAGCGATTATTGGTCTTGGCTCCATACCTTCCGCCACAGGTCGAGCCTGGCCTTAAGCGGGTCCGGTCCGACGACGACACCGTTGTTGGTGAAATCGATCACTTTATCGACGGCCGGGTCATGTCGACGCCATTGCGGCCGGTTGCCGCCGTTCGGATCGCCGGTCCTGGCAAATGATACCCAATAGGCACTCGCCAATTCGGCCATCTTCTTGTCGTCGGCGGTCACTTTATCGCCGACAAGCTCCGCCGGGATGTTGAAGACGTAGGGAATTTCAAGACCGTGCAGCACACCTTTCGTTTTGTCGCGCGTCGATTCAGCCACATAGGAAAAACGGTAGAGATAGGCGGGATGGCCGGCGCGAGCGATCTCATCGGCGAGATGACGCGCCGGTTCGGTCTCCGACCTGTCGGAATAGACCTGCTGCTTCAATTCGTCGAGCGTCTGATCGCCTTGCGGATCGTAGAGCTTTCGCGCCTGCACCGCATTGGCGCCGAAGATGGCAAACAGCTCGTCCTTGTCAGGCGCCGCACCAAGAGCGAGGTCGCGGTCGTTGGCACCGATCATGACCGGCACCTTCGCCTCACGGCCGGCTGCGAGCGCTATTTCCGGCGCCTCAACGACAAGCTTGCCGTCGCGGATCGATCCAGCCACGCCGATGATATGCTGGCCCGCAGCAAGCGCTGCAAGTGCGGCCTCGTGGTCGGTGCCCTCAACCAGCTTCTCCGCCGGCAGCGCGCGCAGCGCTGCCAAGGCTTCCGGGCCTTCTCCCGTGATCCCAAGTGAGCGCGCATAATCGATCGCCATTTTTTCGGCATCGGAAAGTTCCGTGAGACTGAACACCTTGGCCCGCGAGGCCGGGCTTCCAGGCGATTGCATGATCGCGCGCTGGAATAAGCCGCGTGACAGTGGGGAAGTGAGGTGGACCAAGACAGAGCCGCCGCCGGACGACTCGCCGAAAATCGTTACCGCCTTCGGGTTGCCGCCGAAAGCAGCGATGTTGCGCTGAACCCATTGCAACGCACTTCGCTGATCCATATGGCCGTAATCGCCGTGAAGCTCGTCGGGCGGTTCGGCGAGCAACGCCGGATGGGCAAAGAAACCGAGCCGGCCCATCCGATAGTTCATGCTGACGAACACGACGCCAAGCTTCGCCAGCGCCTCGCCCGAGGGATAAAGCGAAGTTTGTCCGTGCACATTCGCGCCGCCGTAAATCCAAACCATGACTGGCAGCTGCCTGGCCGAGCTGGCGGGCCGCAAGACGTTGAGCGTGAGGCAATCCTCGGACTTCGGCACTTCGTCCGTCGTCTGCATGCATTCCGGGCCAAATTTCGTCGTGTCGCGCACGCCGCTCCAATGTTGCGCCGGCTGCGGCTCTCGCCAGCGCAGCTTGCCGACCGGCGGCGCGGCATAAGGAATACCTCTGAAGCTAATCACGCCGTCCCCTTCCAAGCCGCGAACCCGTCCGCTGTCGATCCGGACGACAGGTGACTTGGCAGGGGTCGATTGCGCGTACGCCGCGCCATCGATTGCGGCCGCCGCCAGCAGAACGGCAGAAAAGTACCTGGAAATCCTTTGCGCGCGTGGGTTCGGCGCTTCCAGAGCCTTCATGGGTGCCTCAATCGTAGAATGCCGGGAGCAGTTTCAGCGTGTCAGTTTGTGCTTTGTCATGATTGATGAAAAGCATGGCTTGATACGTTGCCATCATCTGCCTGACCCTAGCCATGGAGGCTATTGATGCGGCATTGTCGGTATTGAAGGATGGCACGACGTTCCTCGCAAAATTATCTTCGGAGTGAGCAACGTCACCGGACAAAATGATGAAGCCCGAATTCTTCAGATGAACCAGTAAGGATTGATGTCCTGGAGTGTGTCCCGGCGTGGCAATCAGCGTGACGCTGCCGTCGCCGAATACGTCCGTATCGCCGTCGAGTAATTTAAGTTGCTTTGGAGTGCCCATGAGCTTGCGCGCGAGAGCCTTCAATTGATTCACGTTGTCGTTCGGTCCATCCGGAGAGCTGATCCAGCTATACTCTGTTCGCTGCATCAGAACCGTTGAATTCGGAAACAAGACAACGTTGCCGATATGGTCGCCGTGAGTATGGGATATCGCGACATAAGTGATGTCGCTTGCCTTGAGCCCGATCTCCGCGAGTTGACCCGTTATCGACTTGTCGAGATGGTAGACGATCAACTTGGGTAGGGTCGACCAGCCATTGGGGTCGTTCATCGTCGATTGAGGAACACCTGTATCCCAGAGCACCCATTCGCTGCCCCGCTTTATCAGCCAGCACGTCGACGAGAATTCGATGCTCCGTCCGACATTTTCCCCGGGGGTCCACACCGACTCGTCGTTGGCAAGGGAGTGGCCGCAATCCAACCGATAGAGTTTTTCGGCGAAACCGGCCGTCGCCGGGTCCGGCAGCTTCGAGTCGGCGGTCGCAATCCGCGTGCCGCCCGTCGAGAACGAAGTTGCGAGCAGAATTGATATGATTGCCGTTCTTGTATGCTTGAACATGACTCATCCTCCGTTGGGAAGCGCAAACCGGTCCTGAATGTGCGCTATCGATTCACTCGCCGCCGATCCGCGCACCCTTTTCGGCGACCGAACGTTTCATCACAAAAACGACGACCATCAATGCAAGCATCACGACGGCGAATATCCAAAAACAGTCGAAATACGCCAGTGCCGATGACTGCTGCTCGCGCAGATTCTCCAGCGACTGCCATGCCAGCTGCTGCGCGGCAACCGGATCTCCGGTCTGCTGCAGGAACCGCGCTTGCGCCTGCTCGAGGAAGGATTGTACTGCAGGATTAAAGGGGTCAAGGTTCTCGCCGAGCCGCAGCGTATGGAATTGATCGCGCCTTTCTTGCAGGGTCTGGGCCATGGACGTTCCAACGCTGCCACCCTCGTTGCGCAGAAGACTCAGTAAGCCCACAGCTGCGCCGCGCAGAGCGACCGGCGTATAGAGATAGGCAGCCACGTTTGCTGGTGCAAAACATATCGACAGTCCTAAGACCAAAACTACGCGCGGCCAGACAACTTCATTCGGACTGATGGAGAGGTTCATCTGCGACATCCAGTAGTTGCTGATGGCCATCAGCAACAATCCCGTGCCGATCAACCATCTGGCATCGGTCTTTCGGCCGAGCATGAAACCTACGATCGGCATCGCAACGACAGCGGCCAGTCCGGCCGGCGACATTACCAGTCCCGCGTCCAAAGCGTTGTAGCCAAATAACGATTGAAGCAAGGCGGGCAAAGACGTGCTGTCACCGTAGAGCACGGCAAAGGCGCAAAAGATAATGATGCAGCACGCGCCGAAGTTACGTTCAGCCAACGGTCGGAAATTGACCACCGGGTTGGGGCTGCGCAACTCCCAAAAGATCAACACGGCCAGGCCAACCGTGAAAAGAATGGCCAACGTCTGCACGCGCCAGAATGGATCGCTCAACCAGTCCCACTCTTGACCCTTACTGAGCATTACTTCCCAGCAGACCATGACGATAATCAGCAGCGACAAACCGAGTGAGTCAAAATGAAACGGCCGTTTTTTCAGCTCTGCACGTTCTTTCGTGAGATAATCCGGGTCGTGGAGAAATAGGTAACATCCAGCAAATGCGCCAAGACCGATCGGCACATTAATCAGAAAGACCCACCGCCACTGATACTCGTCCGTTAGCCAGCCACCGAGAGTCGGGCCGACCACCGGCGCGAGCAGAGCCGCCAAGCCGAACAGCGTCATGGCCACGCCCTGCTTTTCCGGCGGGAAGGCGTCGAGCAGCACGCCTTGGCTCGAGGGCTGCAGACCGCCACCCGCCAAACCCTGCAGAACGCGGAACAGGATGAGCTGACCGAGGCTGGTGGACATTCCGCATAGTGCGGAACTGAGGGAAAAAACGGCAATCGACAGCAAAAAGTAGTTGCGACGGCCAAGATGCGCGCTTAACCATCCGGTGATTGGCAGGATGATGGCGTTGGCAGCAAGGTAGCTGGTAAGAACCCATTCACCGTCGTCGACCGTGGCCGACAGGCCGCCGGCGATGTAACGCAGCGCCACCACCGCGATGGTCGTATCGAGCACCTCCATGAAAGTCGGCACCACCACCACGGCTGCCACCAGCCACGGGTTCGCCGACACGGAAGACCTCGAGGGCGTAAGCGCGACATCGGTCATTTGCCGGGCCCAAGCGCGCTCTGGTCGAATGAACCGGAATTTTGCGGTGCAGGAACGTAGCCTTGCAGAAACTTTCCGGCGTTGGGCCCCGTTGGCGGCTTATCGAAGTAGACGTAGGGGGTAACGGAGGTGCCGATGAACAGGGTATTT
>Ga0070766_10001111_pt1 | contig 12783 bp, 5 predicted proteins | sample HubBroMetageWFT6_FD_69782 | JGI IMG/M metagenome (GOLD analysis project Ga0070766, IMG submission 69782) | Warmed and freeze-thawed soil microbial communities from the Hubbard Brook experimental Forest, New Hampshire - Hubbard Brook CCASE Soil... | ecosystem: Environmental > Terrestrial > Soil >...
GTAGAAAGCGGCAATATTTTGCGCAATCGTTGACGGAGGCGGGAGCGCCTGCTCGAAGTAGCCACCCTGGCCGATGCCCATTAGCATGTCGGCATAATTGTTTCCCGTAGGTGTAGCCCACGGGCTATAGTTAAAGACACCCATGTACTGGCCCCAGTTGTCTTGTTTGTTGTACACATGCTCGTAATAAAAACCAAACTTTGCAGTATGCGTCTTGATCACCTTCGTCAGGTTCTCCGCCACGCTGGGAATGCCTTTGTAGGCAATCATCGTGGGGTGATAGTCGTGGCCGACTTCACCCAGATCGGGGAAGGACTGGCCCCAAGTTAGCACCGCCGGCGTATCCGGGTTGTTGAAGATGCCAGTGAGAGGGTAGCCTGACTCTTTTTTCAGAATCTTCGAGGGATCCGATGGAGAACTGGGGAAATTAATGAATGTATAGCCATAGCGCGTCTCGCTCGTCAACGTTGGCGAAAAAACATGCACAAAACTGGCAGCCACAAAATCCGATCCGTTGAGTCCGAGGATGGGGCTCGGCGACGGAACTGTCCAGTCCCCTGACCCCGTCCACAAACCATTGGGCATATCTGCCGTTTCGCGTTGGCGGCTCCAGGTTACAAATACCTTCGTGTTGTCGCTGATATTCCAATCGCCCCGGACCACGTTCTGCCAGGAAGTCTGGGGAACCGAGAACGATTGAACGTAGTTAAAACCCTCATGCGTCGTGGGATCGACGTTCGCTAATGGAAGATAATTTTTCATCAGCAATTGCGCGTTGGGATCGATGCAAGCTTGCGACAAAACGCCAGCCACAATCGTGCAGCCAGCGGCGGCCCGCGTGTCAAATCCCATCCAAGTGCCGGGCGCTGGTGCCGTAGGTATCGTTCCCATCGCGAACCGCCCGACTGAGCTGCCGTAGGTCGCGAGCGCGCTGAAGTCGCCATTGATCATGTCCGCTGTCGGCACAAAGGCGCGGTCCACACCACCGTCCAACTGCTGATGGTAGTTTTCGTAAGCCTCGAAGAAGAAGAGCTTTCGTCGGCTCTGGTTGATCCCGGTTCTTGGAATGATCACCGGGCCGCCGATATTGAATCCGGGATAGTAGTAGGAACTATTGGGTTTTGGCGCTTGCACTCGGCCATCCTCGTTGAACTTGTCGTCCGCGTTCAATGCCGAGTTACGCGCGTACATGTAGACGGCACCATGGAACTGGCTGCCACCCGATTTGGTAACCGTGTTCACCACCACCGGTCCCTGGGCATTCTCCGAGCTGAAATTCGAGGTCAGCACCTTCACTTCCGAAATCATGTCTGGGTTCGGGTTCACCGGTGTCGCCGACCCAAATGCGCCGGGATCGAAGGTGTTCTGGCCGTCCTGAGTAATATTCACTCCCTGGCCGTTGATGTTGACACCGCTCAACCCACCCGCATTTCCGCCGATGGAAAAACCGTTCAGGCCGACAACTTCGCCAGTGTACGCCAGCCCGTTCACGCCCCCGTTTGCGGTCATCGTCGCGCCTGGAAGAATCTTGAGGAATTCGGTAGCGTTCCTGCCGACCAAGGAAAGATTCTGCAAGTCTTGCGAGGTGATGAGAGCCGATTTCTCGCCCGAATCCGTTTGTGCCAAGTTGGTTACCGTGCCCTGCACTTCTACGGTCTCGGTGGTTGACCCAACTTTCAGGACGATGTTCATCGCTCGGCTATCACTGCCATTGAGGGTAATGTCCGAACCCCGCCATTTCTCGAAGCCTTTCATCTCCACCGTGACCTGGTAAGAGCCAGCGAGCAGAGTGGACACGGTGAAATACCCATCTTGGTTTGTCACCGTCTTCCGTGTTTCTGTCGAGTTCATTACCTTCACGGTAACGCTTGCAGCACTCACAGCGGCGCCGCTGCCGTCTCTGACCGTCCCGCTGAGCGTCGCAAATTCCGATTGCGCGAAAACCCTCGGTTGGATCAGAACCAGAACTGCCACCAGAATTCCCAGAGATCTAAGCAGGGAGCTCTTTGGCAAGTTACGCAAGTTAAGAGAAAACTGGCCTTGATGGAATATATCCGTGAGAGAACAAAAAGAGAGGTTCACCACTCTTCACCCCCAAGCATCATCGAATGAGTTTGATCACCGCAGGGATACCTTTGCGGCTGTCCCGCAAAGGTCGCACGTCACCGTGAACGTTCACGGCGAATTGTTTTCGAGTCTCACCCCCGTGGTCACACGCTGTCAAGCATTCTTTTCGAAATTCTGATGATAAATATCGATTTTTCGGTGGAAAGGAGGCGGAGGTCCTCTAGAGGGTGTGTGTGATGGTGTGGGCCGAAGACCACCACCCTGGATAGCGCGACCGGATCCAGGACACCAGCTCTGGGAATCAAAATAGGCTCGTAAAGTCAAAGTCTCTATGTTTTCTGTTGGATCGCAAGTCATTCAGGGTCAAGTACTAAAACGTATGGAACTAGGGCCACCGACCGTGGACTGCAATGACCCCCGCTTGGGGCTGGGCACAAAGCAGAGGAGAGCCCGTTTCGCCCGCGCTCTCGGATTCGAGCTTCCGCTATTCCATGCTGCTGCGCTTCGGCGACAACATGACGTCCGCAAAAACGATCACGATCATGGCGGCGAGCAGATTTTGCTAGAATCTTCGCGATCTCATGCCCAGATTGTCTACCCTCGCTTTAAGTATTCTGTCGGTTTCGACGGGTCTTGCGTTCGGGCTTCGTTCACTTCCACAGATCACGTCTTCCGAGAACCTGACTGGGCACTCCGCTCACCTTACCCGCGCGGCGCAGGTCAATGCGAAAACAGAGAGCCCTAGCTCCGGTACACAGCATCGGTTGCATTTTCGAGATATTTCTACGCAGGCGGGGCTAACGACCATTCCACACTCGCGTTCCGATCGGCGTTATGTTCTCGACACCATGGCTGGCGGCGGCATTGCTCTGTTCGACTGTGACGATGATGGCAAGCTCGACATTGCCGTCGTCAACGACTCCACAATCGAGCGGTATCTTGGTGGCGGCGACTTGATGATTACGCTCTACCATCAGGACACGAATTTTCCGAATCTGCATTTCACCGACATCACCGAATCCGCCGGCTTAACCACCAAAGGGTGGGGAATGGGAATTGCCGTGGGCGACTTCGACAATGACGGCCTATCCGATCTCTACGTGACCGGCTATGGACACAACGTGCTGTATCACAATCTGGGGAACTGTAAGTTCGAGGACGTGACCAAGAAAGCTGGACTCTGGGTGGGCGGCTTCAGTACTGGTGCAGCCTGGGCCGATTATAATCGTGACGGCCTCCTTGATCTTTTCGTTGCTCGTTACGTTCATACTGATGTTCATCACCTACCCGACCCGGCGCAATCTCTTGGCTTCAAAGGCGTTCTTGTTGAGCTTCCCGACACCATGGAAGGCGAAACCGACCTTCTGTTCCGCAATCGTGGTGACGGCACTTTCGAGGACGTTTCCGAGAAGGCCGGCGTAAATAATCCCCACAAACTACACGGGATGGGCGTTGTCTGGAGCGACTACGACAACGACGGCTGGCCTGACCTCTTCGTGACCAATGACTCAGGGTGGAACTTCCTCTACCACAACAAACAAGATGGCACGTTTGAAGAGGTTGGAATCCCCTCCGGCACCGGCCTAGGGCCGTTTGGACAGAACTATGGAAACATGGCAGCAGATTTTGCGGATTTCGATCACGACGGCAAACTTGACCTTTTTGTTACAAGATTCGGCGATCAACCGGCAGGCCTTTACTGGAACCGTGGTAACCAGTTCACGGATATCGCCGCCAAAGCCAAAATCGCGGGCCCAACGTTTGCTCCCGTGAAATGGGGCACGGGATTTGGTGACTTCGACAACGACGGCTGGCCGGATATCCTCGTCGCCAACGGGAATTTCTCATCTTTAATGGACACGCTTCCCAGCCAAGCCCGGTTTGCCGAACCGATTCAACTCTTTCGCAATTTGGGAGACCGGACGTTCGAGGAGATCGCGGACAATGCCGGGCTCAACGCTCCACCACTCCATTCGCGCAGAGGTACGGCGATTGGCGACATCAACAACGACGGCCAGCTGGACTTTGTCGTGTTCAACGCAAATGGGCCGCCCTCTCTGTTCGTCAATGAGACGCACAATACGAACCATCGCGTGCTCTTCCATCTGGTCGGAACCAAGAGCAACCGTGCTGCTATCGGAGCGCGCGTCAGTATTACCACTCCGACTATGCAACAGATTGACGAAGTGCGCGCGGGCGGCAGTTACAATTCGACGAATGATGTTCGCCTGCATTTTGGCCTCGGCCCTGGTGCCGTCATGACCAAAGTGCAAGTTCAGTGGCCCAGTGGTTTAAAACAAGAGTTCCTCGACGTGCCGGGCGACGCCATCTACGAAATCACCGAGGGCAAACAGATCAATAGGACAGCTGCGCTTACCCCTCCCTGATGTATTCGCTTCTCATCAGTGTCCCGAGGCAGTTGTCCGTGGAGGTTGCGTAATTTTCGCCCTGGGCGCCGAACATACCGTCTATCGATGGCTGCGCAGCTTCTGAAAGAGTGTCCTGTCATCACCCTGAGGCCGTCGCGAGGCGCGAATTTGCGTCCGGCAGAAAAAAGTGGGGTGCCCAGCGATCTCACTTCGGAAAGTGCTCTCCGGAACGGGCGATACGGATGTCATGGTCCGTGATCGCGTAATGAAGGTCTGGAACGTCCACCTTTGGCATGTGGCAGGACGTGCACTTGCTCTTGCCGACCGGGCACGCGCGCCCAGGATGATCGGCTGAAGGTGTCAATCCCGCTTCAGAAATATGACAGGCAAGGCATTTTGCGTCGTAGGCTTCCGCTTGGCGCTCGCGCGGCGCGTGAGGATCATGGCAGGCCGTACATTCCAGGCGCGCATCGCCCTTGCCCCAGCACTTGCTGTTCACCAGCCGATAGGCCGGAGAGAGCAGCGTCGCATGCCCGTTGGCGCCGCTTAGCCGAACATCCCACCAAGTGGAATGGCATGCCCCACATAACTCAACCGAGTCGGTCGGATCGAGACGCCGCGGGTTAAAGATGAGTTTTTCATCGGCTTCCCCGCTCGGCATGCCCATCGCGAATATTTCCCCTTCAATAGCAGCCACGTGTTTTCCGCCCGGTCCGTGGCACGCTTCGCAGGAGATTCCCAGGAGAAGTCTTGAGGTGTCGACGGAATATTCCGAAGTTACGCCGGTGGCATGACACCGGAAGCAGCGCACCAGATCTGCATTGCTCACTGGGCGTGACATCGCTTCTTCCAGATCGCGAGGCGAAGCTAGGGCACGGCCTGGCGTGAAGTGAAGGTTGTTCAGCGTGCCGAAAAAACTCGCGCGCGCTTCATACCAGTGGCCGTCCCTTAGATAGAGATAAGATTGGCCGACCGGGCCGGCGCCAAACGCCCAGCTTAAAAGGGCAGAGAGAGAACGCGTGCCGTCCGTCACGCTGTATGTGCTTCCTGAAGTCGACGTCACGATTTCATACTTGTAGCGTCCCTGCTCAAAGTTCAAATGCGGATGAGACTGGAGAACTTCCGCCTCACCTGCGCGGGCAACCGTGAGCGCCATCGGCGCGCTCTTCTGAATTGCCGTGATGTCTCTGTGGCACTTCGCGCACACACCTGATCCCACGAAATCTGCCGACGACTTGCTGATCTGTGTGGGCCAAAAACCGGGATTGGCAAGATGTTCAATCGTCGAGAGCTGCGCAGAAACTCGACAGGCAAGGCTGACGAAAAGCAACAGGAAGACTCCGCGCGAAAGAAATCGAGATGTCAGAAACCTACATCGGCGGATGGGCTTCATTGCGAACCGCGGTCATGTCGGCGGTATACAAACACGGTACACAAACTATGACGTACTAGAAGCACGACCCGGGTGTCAAGGAAGGAGTAAAAGATTTCGATTCTAACCGCTACGCGATAACTCCCGGGTGGCAAGCCGGAAGTAACCAGGGAATCGGACCCAAATCACTGCCGGCTTGTAACTCGGAAACTATCCAAAAAGAGGTTCTGGGAAATGAATGTGGGGTTGTTTCGGAGTTGTGGAATCTTTCCAACCCACAACCCAGCCCACAAGAACCTCCGTCTTATATGACTTCCGCGTAGTTTGGCAGTCCCCGCGGTCTTGTAAGTTGCAAAACCTAACCACGCTACCCTGGATAAGGGCGAGGTCATGTTATATAGATCCAGGTTGAACGTGCATCAAGCAGACCGTTTTCGCCATTCCACGTTTGCTAAGGGCTGGCCCGGTACAGGACACGGCGGTAGTTGAATAGGGAATACGCTGAGTCGCAGACGGCCTCACTCCAGCAGAGTTGACTTTTGTCATTCCGGGACCACGATGCCCGCTTTGGGTCAGCCATTGATGAAGTTCGGTCCAACGTCGCGCCAATCAGGTCAATCAGGAGTGGAGGTTGGTTAACTGGAGACAGATTGGGGTAAGATTGTCTTACTATCGAAACCAAGATTTCAACGAAAGGTCAGGTCGTTCTTCCCGGTCCGATTCGCCGCAAACTTGGCCTCCGGACGGGAGACCTCACTCGACGCAAAGGTGGAGGGTGGGCGCATTGTGTTGACGCCACGAAGCGCGCGCTCACGAAAAGTAAGTATTGTCGTTGACCCCATCACCGGCCTTCCGGTTCTGAGTGCGGGTCCAGACGCTCAACCCTGGAGCAGCAAACAGGTCCGTGAGATTTTATCCGACTTCCCGTGAAGTATCTCCTCGACGTGAATGTTCTTGTTGCTTTGGGTTTCCTACAGCACGAATTCCATGAGCGCGTCGCTAACTGGGTGCACACTCTAGCCTCGAGGGGAATTCCGGAACTGGCAACACGTTCGATTACGGAACTTGGCTTCGTCCGGGTCCTCGCGCAGGCACGCAGTATGGATTCACCATCGCCCACGCACGCACTCTATTACTCCGCCTTAAAACACCAAATTCCCTGAAGTTCACTTTCATCCCCGACGATCATGATGTCTCGCACATTCCGGCTTGGGTCAAGACTGCAAAGCAAACTACCGACGGTCATCTCCTGCAACTCGCCAAGGCGAAGAGCGCAATTCTCGCGACGTTGGATGAAAGAATACCCGGGGCATTCCCAATCCCTACCCAAGGGTGAAGTAGCCCCCTCAAATCTGGTGTCTTTGGATTGGCAGCAAGACGGGTGAGCGGTGCCCTACGATTCCATGCACCGCTCTTCCCGCCGATTTTGCGTCATTGGGCAATCCTCGCTCACCTCTGCCCTGATAAGGGCGAGGTCGGTGGTTCAAGTCCACCCAGGCTCGCCATTTGTTTCAGTAGTTTACCGGGTGTTGTCTCACAAATCTCAGCGCACAGTCCAACCATTTGCGTACCCGCTCCTAACGACGTCTAATATTCACCCTGCGCCACCAGTGTTTTATCGCAGTCCTCAGTCCTTCTGGGTGTACAGATCGAAGCGTCGCGTGAATTTTTGCGTGGCGCAGGATGCCCCGCACGGTTTTCGGTTCGACTTTCGCCTTGTTCACCAGCCAGTTGCTTAAGCTGTGACGCAAGTTGTGAAGTCCGAACCGTTGGCCATCCTCGATAGGCACTCCGGCCTCACCTTCGTAAAGTCCCGGCACCCGCTCGCCCCGGGAAATTTCTCCGCACTACGCGAAAACTCGTAACGTTTTTCTCTTTCCCATCACTACCCGCATAGAGGCAAGCCGCTGCGGAAACATCCGATGGCGGCTGCAAAGCGAGTTAGTGTATCGTAGGCTTCCGCAAGATAAGTGCATCGGCCTGCACTATCTTGCCAATCTGTCGGCTCTCCCGCGATTTTCCTGGAATCAGCCTTGGCCGCAATTTGGAGGTGCAGCATGCCGCGATGGCAACGCCTTTGCTCTGTCGCAGTCCCCATCTCTCTGGCCGTCGGAATAGCCTTCGACTTCCTCCCGCGAAACTGGATCGAGCTTCGCCTGGGCGTCGATCCTGACGGCGGAAACGGCCTCCTCGAGTCCCTACTGATACTGCTCCCCATCGCCGCCGCGGTCTCTGCGGCAACCTTCGTATGCAACCCGCGGAAGAGCGCGCCGCTCCGCGGGCAAGCCGAGTCCGAATTACCCTCGCGCGACTAATCCAACGCCTCTCGCAGGTGTGTCGAGAGTCGGTCGGACCATCGCGGCCAGGTTGCCCCCGCGTCTCGCGCCTCGCGGTTGGCGTTCCATAGCAAGACACGCGCTATTCCGAAACGGTCGGAGGTTCCATGAATAAACGTGAGCAGGAAAATCGCGAACACGAGAAGCGGGATCACAAGAAGCACGAACACGAGAAACACGAGCGCAAGTGTCGCGCCCACCGCATCGACAAGGACAGCGGCGACGATCCGCAGCGCCACGCCAAGATCCTCGCGCGCCGCTGGCTCGGCAGCCCCGCTCCCACCCCGGAGCGCTATGCCAACGCCCTCCGCCAGTGGCGCGCGCTGCCCGGCGCGGTCGTTTCGCCCGCCAGCGACGTGACCGCTCAGCCGCCAAAGTCCTCGGGTTCGCGTCCGGTCGCCGCCAGGAAAGAGAGCTAGCCAATGAGCCTCAATGGCACTGTCTGGGCTCCGATCGGCCCCAGCCCCATGCAGGAGGGCAGCGGCCAGGACAACGGCCTGGTCACCTCTATCGCCGTCAACCCGAATAACCCCAGCGTCCTCTACCTCGGCACCGCCGCAGGCGGCGTGTGGCGTAGCGCCGACGGCGGCAACACCTGGACCCCGCTCTTCGACCGCCAGCTCTCGCTCGGCATCGGCGAGCCCGGCGGCATCGCCATCGACCCTAACAACACCGATATCATCTACGTTGGTACCAACTCGAACGATGGCAGCGCCGAGCCCGATACCGTCGTACAGCCTTCGGCAGGCCTGTTCAAGTCCACCGACGCCGGGGCCAGTTGGATCGCGCTCGGCTCGGGCTTCCCGTCCACCAACACCGGCAACGCCAGCCAGTTCGTCGGGCAGAACATTAACGTCATCATCGTCGACCCCGCTAGCAGCGTCCTCTACTTGGCGTCGGCTAATGGCGTGTTCACCTCGGCCGACGGGGGCCAAAACTGGACCCAAGCCACCGGCCTCAACGGGAACACACTCTCTCTGGCGCTGGACCTCTCGACGCCGCCGGGCGCCCGCATTCTCCACGCCGGCGTAGCTGGCATCGGCGTCTTTATCTCGAGCGACGGCGGCCTGACCTTCACGCAAACGCTGAGCGCCACCACGCCCGCCGTCGCGACTGCGTTGGCCGGCGGCGGCTTCGGCCGTGTCGTGGTAGCCCTGGCCCCTCCCACCGCTCCTCCCAACGTCGGGGGCGTGCAGGTCCTGTACGTAACGATGTCCGGCGGCGGCACCGTTCCCGATCCGCTTGGCGTTTTCATCAGTACAAATCAGGGCGGGACCTGGGCGCAACAGACCGGCACCGGGATCTCCGGCACCACGTACGGCGGTTACGCCTTGAACATGGCCGTGGATCCTGCGTCTCCAGGCGACGGCATCAACGACATCCTCTACTTCGGTTGCCAAAACCAGTTCAAGTCCACCAACTCGGGCGTCAACTTCGCCGGGATGAGCGTCGGCCACGTCGACACCCACACCTGGACCGTGTTCACGCCATCCGGCGGCGGCAGCACCGTCGTCTATTGTGGCTGCGACGGCGGCATCGACGTCTCCACCAACGCTGGAGGCACCTGGAACCCGCTCAACGCCGGCGGCCTGCAGACCGGTCTCTTTTACAACCTCGCGATCAAGCCTGACGCCACCGCCAGCGTCACCGTCGGCGCCCTTCAGGACAACCAGCTCGAGACCACTGCTGGAGGAGTTGGCCGCCAATGGATCGCCACCTTTGGCGGCGACGGCTGGGACGTCGCCTACGACGGCGGCAGCCCTCCCATCCTTTACGGTACCAGCGGGGGCCCCGCGTCCTCGGTCTTCTCGTCCAATAACGACGGCGCCTCGTTCACGAATAACCTCACACCGCCGTGGACCGCCGTCGACACCGGCGGCTTCTTACTCACCCAGCTCGCCGCCGACCCCAGCACTTCCGGCACTATCTACGTCAGCGGCCTCCAGAACCTGTGGCAGCTTCTGGGCGGCACCTGGCGCATCATCGCCGCGATCGGTAGCAGCGGCAACGTGGAGGTGGCCCCCTCCAACGGCAACTATGTCGTCATCGCCGCGGGCACCCAAGTCTTCGTCTCCACCAACGCCCTCGCCGCCACCGTCGGTCCCCCGACCGGTGTCACCTTCACGAACATCACGCGAAACCTCCCCGGTCGGAACGTGTCCCGCGCCGTCTTCGACCCTGTCGACCCCACCATTATCTACGCCGTGCTCACCGGCTTCGACAGCGGCGCCGGGCAAAACGTCTTCCGCACCACCGTTGGCGCGACCGCCTGGACTAACATCTCCCCCAACCTCGACCTCCCCTGCGGTGCCATCGCTGTCGATGGCACCACCACGCCCACCACCCTCTACGTCGGCACCGACCTCGGCGTCATCCGCTCCGTCGACGCCGGCAACTCCTGGTCCATCCTCGACGACATCCATTTCCCCCGCGTACCGGTCTTCGACCTCGCTTTCAACCCCATCGCCGGCGTCTTGCGCGCCGCCACCTATGGTCGCGGCGTGTTCGAGTTTACCAAGCCCACCGGCCCGGCCATCGCCGTCAGCCTCCAGGACGGCCTGGACTTTGGCACCGTTTGCAGCGGCCCCGACTACCTCACCCTCGAAATCTACAACGTCGGCGTCGCCGACCTGGTCATCACCAGCGTTCAGCCGCTCGTCGGCTCCAGCGATTTCTCGGTCCTCTCGACCCCCGCCACGCCCCTCGTCATCACTCCCGGTGACGGCGTCGATTTCACCGTCGTCTACACTCCCACCGTTTCCGGCGTACCCGAAACTGCCATCATCCGCATCATCAGCAACGATCCTACCGCCCCTTTTGTCGACCTCACCGCCACCGGCACGCAAGGCACCGGCACGCTAGCCACGGCCATCGCCGACAGCGGCGACTTCGGCAACGCTTGCGTGAACTCCTTCGTCGACGAAATCCTCACCCTCAACAACTCCGGCTCCTGCCAGCTCTCCATCTTCAATATTTTCTCTAGCTCGCCGGACTTTCAGGCCCCCAGCGTGCTCTCCTATCCGCTGGTCATCAATCCCGGCGCCTCCCTCGACGTCGTCCTGCGCTTCCAGCCCGGCAGCCTGTTTCCGTCTGCCAAGTCCGCCACCGTCACCATCATCAGCAGCGATCCCCTCAGCCCCTACAATCTCACCGTCTCCGGCACCGCAGTCGCGCCTCGCCTCGTCCAGGGCATCGCCGACACCGGCAATTTCGGCAACGTGTGCGTCGGCTCCTTCGCCGATCAGCCCTTGATCCTCAGCAACAGCGGCATGTGCACGCTCTCGATCACCAACATCACTTCCTCCTTCGGTGATTTCCTGGTGCCCGAAGAGCTTTTCTTCCCCCTCAATATCGCGCCGGGCAATTTCCTGCCCGTGCCGATTCGCTACGCCCCAAGCAGCTTCGGCCCCTCGCCCGTCACCACCATTACCGTCTTTAGCAACGACCCCGCCAGCCCTGGACAAATCACCGTCTCCGGCAACGCACCCTCGGGCACCCTTGCCGTCACCGGCTCTACCTACTTCGGCGGCGTCACCGCCGGCTGCTGCGCCGACCGCACCGTCGCCATCTGCAACGTCGGCCAGTGCGCCCTCAACGTCACCAGCGTCTCCATCAAGCCCTTCAACCGCCACTACCGCCTGCTCAACAATCCCTTCCCGGCCACGCTGCGCCCGGGCTCCTGCCTGTCTGTCGTCATCCAATACAAAGCCACGGAAAAGTGCACGCGCTGCGTCGAGCTGGTCATCGAATGCGACGACCCCGCCACACCCGTCAAATCCCTCGAGATCAGCGCCTACTCGGTCTGGTCCGACTGCGGCTGCCACGCCGATTGCGACGATTGCCGCAAAGGCGATTGCCACCGCCACCACAAACAAGCCTGCCACCAGGGCTACCCCTGCTGCTGCGACGACGACGAACCCGACAAACACTGACCTCCGCCAGCCACAGCCACCGCCGCGAATCTGTACCAACGCATCTATATCGGCGAATCTGCAGTGGCGAATCTGTCGCGACGAGGCGTATCGACGAGCATATCGAACGGCTGGATGGAAACCTGCTGTCTGAAATTTGTCCGCGTAATCCTTAACGCAGACTGGATGCTTGACTACGCGCCAAAGAAAGGGAGATGGATTCCCTTCGTACACTGTCCAATGTGGAACAGTTTCTCTGTTGGCGCGCTGCCATATTTTAGTTTGGGTTTAGCGTGATGATTGGCTGAGGACGACAGGTGTCCGAGGCCAAATTCGCACACACAAAATTCTTCATGATGTGCGCTAACGAGCGCGATGAAATCCGCGCGGCGATCCACCGTTCGGGAGGTCGGACATCCTCCTGTATGGGTGAGAACGAATTAAACGAGTTGGCCGAGCTACTGCGAGAGCTTGAACAAACACTCCTGACGCTCAAGGAAACGGAAGACCCTGAGCGTAGGCGGCTGCTCCTTCGGAAAATGAGCCGATTGTTTGCGCAAATTGACCGCAACCATATCGAGAAAAAATGAGTCACCTCCGTCAATCGTGGGTGTACGAGATAAAAGGGGGAGTTACGGAGTGCGAGAGGCCCAAAAGTCTTCAAATCGACCAGATAGAATGCAACAACGTAGGGCAATGATGGCATTGGCTCCGCGTACGGACCAGCG
>Ga0070766_10001112_pt1 | contig 12772 bp, 14 predicted proteins | sample HubBroMetageWFT6_FD_69782 | JGI IMG/M metagenome (GOLD analysis project Ga0070766, IMG submission 69782) | Warmed and freeze-thawed soil microbial communities from the Hubbard Brook experimental Forest, New Hampshire - Hubbard Brook CCASE Soil... | ecosystem: Environmental > Terrestrial > Soil...
ACCTGGCCTGAAAAGTCTGCGTCGGTGTATTTTTTTCCGGCGCGCTCGTCCAGTCCAATCAGCCAATAGCCAGCTTCTTTCATTTCTTCCATAGCACGAACCAGATTTTTCACGCGCGCGACGGGTAAATGAGCCAGAGCGCCGGCGGAGGCGCGTTCAACCGTGTCGGTCAAGCCGGCGGCGCGACGTTCCGGAATTACGACGCCATTTGCGCCGGCTGCGAGTGCGCTGCGAACAATCGCGCCGAGGTTGTGCGGGTCTTCGATTCCGTCAAGAAGAACCAGGAGGCCTTGCGGAGTTTTGGCTGCGAGCAAGTCTTCCAGTTCGAGCGCGGGTTTCGCGGCGCCCAGTGCGGCAATGCCTTGATGTTCCCGCGTGCCGGTGAGGCGATCGAGTTGCATCCGGTCTTCGAATCGTACGGGGACGCTTTTCGAGCGGGCGAGCTGAACGACGGCTTCCACGCGGTCGCCGTGACGGCCGCGAGCGATCACGATGCGATCGAGCGCGCGTCCGGCGGCCAGCGCTTCTTCTACGGCATGGAATCCGGTGAGCCAGTTCATGGTTGGCGAGACGTTTGTGGTCAGATCATTCTAAACCAAGAGCAGATTCCTCTCTAGGTGTCCCAGGATCTGTCCGGAATGCGCACGAATGTAAGAGTCTCGGGGCACTTCGCTCGAAATGACAAGCTAGGCGGAGGTCAGCTTTCCAAGGTGGCGATGGTGTGTGCGGCTATGGCTTCGCCGCGGCCGATCTCGCCAGTGCCTTCGTTGGTTTTCGCCTTTAGGTTAATCTGTTCCGGGGCGATGCCGAGTGATTTCGCTAGCGCTGCGCGCATGGCGGGAAAATGTGGACCCAGTTTGGGGCGCTCACAAATCACTACGGCATCAAGATGGGCGATACGCAGATGCTTTTGGTCCAGGAGCTTTCTGGCGTGTTCGAGGAACAGCAAACTGGATGCGTCTTTCCATTTCGGATCGGTGTCGGGGAAATGGGTGCCGATGTCCCCCAGGCCTGCCGCGCCAAGTAACGCGTCGCACAAGGCGTGTGCGAGAACGTCGGCATCGGAGTGTCCAACGGAACCTTTCTCAAACGGCACATCGACGCCGCCGATCATGAGCTTGCGACCTTCCGCCAAGCGATGCAAGTCGTAGCCGATTCCAGATCGAGTCATATCGCGCGGCGCTCCTGTTCTAGGTAGAAACGAGCGAGGTCCATATCGGCGGGGCGAGTGATTTTAAGGTTGCGCTCGGATCCGAGGACGACGAAAACATCGTGGCCGAAACGTTCAACCAGTGAGGCTTCGTCTGAGGCGGTGATGTCATCTTGTTGCGCTTTGCGAAATGCGTCGCGCAGCAGGGGGTATGAAAATGCTTGCGGAGTTTGCGCCAGAACGATTCGTTCGCGTGGGATCGTAGAAGTGATCAGCGCGACGTCTTGAGGAAGGCTGGCGCGTTTTACTTCTTTCACTGTATCAATTGCCGGGATGCCGAGGATTGCTGCGCCTCGCGTGCGGGCTTCCGCGATGACGCGCTCGATTTGCTCGGCGGTAACGAACGGGCGGACAGCGTCGTGCACCAAAACAATTTCGGTGGCGGGATCCACTTGGGCTAAGGCGTTGGCGACGGACTGTTGGCGCGTGTCGCCACCATGAACTACGCGCGCGGGGCGGCCGAGCGCGGCTTTAGCAACTTTGTCCTGCAAGGAGACGATGTCGTCGGCACGCGTAGCGATAAAAAAGTCGGTGATGTCAGGACAAGCGGCTAGGCGCCGAAGCGCAAAAATAACAAGCGGCATGCCGTCCAGTTCAAGAAACTGTTTTGGCGTTTCGGCGCCCATGCGGGTACCCAGACCAGCAGCGGGAATTATGGCAGCAATCCGGCTCATCGAAGGGTCAACAGTCTATCGCAATTGCGCACGCAGGTGGGAAAATCGCTTGCGGGTCAGTTTGCCGGTAGCCCGACCTGCCGGAAGTTACAAAAAAGCGGTGCACTCGATCACGAACTAGTATTGCAATAACCTTTAGAATGTCGAGTGTTCAGATGGACTCGAACAGCATCGCGCCTTTGCCACCGTGTTTAGCCTCGTACATTAATTTGTCGGCGCGTTCCAGCATGGCTTCCAGCGAATCAAGCGGCGCCGGAAAAGTGACTACGCCAAAACTGAAGCCAATCCGCCATTTTGTGGTCATCAGGACTGTTTGCAGCACCGCGTTAAGCTTTTTCATGATGATCTGCGCGGCTTCCTCGTCCGTTTCAGGCACAACTGATCCTCAACTATCGTGACCTTTATTCAAGGAACGCGGAACGTCTGGCGCTCTCAGCTGGACCAGCGGCTCCCGCGGAGGTCCTTCCAGGGGCCGCCGGCTGCGTAGCGCTCAGGATATAGGGCCTTCGAGCGCGGGTCCTCCGCAGTGTCGAGTTGAAGGACCATCCATTTCGGGTATGGAACGCCCGGATCGGACACCTGGTCCAGAATCCGGACATCTTCGTCGGAGAGCTGAAGGTCCACGGCAGCGATGTTGTCTTCCAGTTGCTCCTGTTTTCGGGCGGCAATGATCACACTGCTGATGGCCGGGCGTCCCAACACCCAAGCGAGCGCTACACGGGCGGGGCTCGCGTTATGCCGGCCGGCCACCTGCTTCAGTACTTCCACAACGCGGTAGCCCATTTCTTTGTCGAAGGGCACGAACGCACCGGCCTCTGCGAATCGGGTCCCCGCGGGAGCAGGGTTCGCGCGACTATACTTGCCGGAGAGGAAGCCGCCAGCGAGCGGGCTCCAAACCAGGATGCCAATGTTGTGATACTCAGCGAACGACTGAAATTCGTATTCGAGACCGCGACCGACCAGGCTGTAATACATCTGAGCCGTCACGAATTTTTCCAGCTCCAGGCGCTGCTGCAGCATGACCGCGGTTGCAGCTTGCCACGACATGTAGTTAGAAAGTCCGATATAGCGAACTTTCCCATGCTCCACAAGATCGTCGAGCGTCCGTACGGTCTCCTCGAGAGGCGTATTGCTGTCCCATCCATGAACTTGGTAAAGATCGATGTAATCAGTCTGCAGCCGGTGGAGACTGTCCTCCACTTCGCGCATGATGTTGACGCGGGTCGCGCCGCTTCGATTGAGATTTTCGGCCATGGGCAGCCGGACTTTGGTGGCCAGTACGATTTCTTTCCGCACGCCTTTTAAAGCAGTACCGACCAGGGTCTCGCTTTCGCCAAGGCTGTACACGTCCGCGGTATCGATGAAGTTGATTCCACCGTCCAAGGCCAATTTCACCATTCGCGTAGTGTCTTCCTGACCGAGGTTGCCCATGTTCATCTTGCCGCCGAACTGCATAGTGCCAAGCGCCAGTTCGCTGACGATGAGTCCGGTATTACCGAGTTTTCGGAACTTCATATCAAGTACTCCTTCGGCTGAAACCAAAAATTGTAACTCGTTTCACTTCAGAAACCGGCGATAAAACTAAGAGCGGCCGAACGTCGTCGAGTGCGTGCAATTCCATTTTATGCGCGGCATGTACGGAATGTAGCGGGCAAACATCCAGCACCGAAAAACACGACCGGTACGTGGAAGGCCAACTGAAGGACTCCATATCCGACGATGTCCCTGGCCTTCAACTTCAGTATGGCCAGCAGAGCTGGCATCCAGAAGGGGGCGGCGCCGGCAGCGCGGTAGTCCATTCCTTTCACGCGATGAGCGAGTTCGCGGACGAAGAGTCCGCTGAAGATCGGGCTCAAGCCCCAGGAGATCAGCGAAGGTCAGCATGGAAAAATGTGCGATTGTAGCCACCGCGCGGCGCGGCGTCTTTGGAATTCCGGCCAAAGCTCGGATCGCGCAATACACGATGGGCGTGGAGGCGACGACATACCCGCCGATGATGATCATCACCATTTGCATAGTGAATGGAACTAAGCACCAGAAGTCCTTGCCGCCTTGGATGGCTAGTTTTGCTGGGCTCTGGTGAAGCAACACACCCACTACAAAAGCCACCACGATTCCCAGCAGCGCAAAAACCAGTGGGTCCGGAAACCAACACTCGCTCCAGTTGGCGAGTCGCAGACCGAAGCGGACGAGGGGTTGTTCCCGAGTTGTTGCGGCGTTCTCTCGCGGGGAGTTCATACCTCAATCCAACTGGTTCGGTAGCGGCGCTCTGCGACATGAAAATTTCTGGCCAGCGCAGAACAGGGCTGGGCCGCCGGGTTCTGCGACGGAGATTGTAGCGCGTGTTTCGCTCAAGGGAAGTCGTCTGCCAGTTTCCACCCTTCGTGCAGAAGGTGGAAACTGGCGACAAACTAAGAGCGGCCGGGCTCGGGATATAGCGGACGGGGCGGACGCTCACCGCCGACGCGATCGTCCACGGCGCGGGGGCCGGGCTGCTGTTCCGCTTGAGATTGCGCCACAGAAGAGATTTGGCGTGGAGGAGATTGTTCGCCTCGTTCATCGTAGCGGCCAAAAATCATTTTGCCGGCGGTAGTTTGATGGACTGAGGTGACGGTGATGTCGATCGTCTTGTTGATCATTTTGCGCGCGCTATCCACGACGACCATGGTGCCGTCGTCAAGATAGGCGACGCCCTGATTGTATTCTTTGCCTTCGCGCAGGATGAAGACACGCATGGTCTCGCCCGGCAACACGACGGGCTTGAGAGCATTGGCGAGCTGGTTGACGTTGAGAATCTCGATGCCTTGCAGTGTGGCAACTTTGTTCAGGTTGTAATCGTTGGTGACAATTTTCGCTTCGTAACGCTTGGCCAGCTCGATGAGCTTCAGGTCCACGTCGGGCACATGCGGGAAGTCTTCGTCAACAATTTGGACTTCGAGATGGGCCATTTTCTGGATGCGCTGGAGGACTTCGAGACCGCGGCGGCCACGTTGGCGCTTGAGCGGATCGGCTGAATCAGCGACGAGCTGAAGCTCGTGCAAAACAAATTGAGGAATGATTACCGTGCCGTCGAGAAATTGGGCGTCGGCGATATCGGCCACGCGGCCGTCAATGATGACGCTGGTATCAAGGACCTTGAAAGAATGCTTCAGGCTACGTTCGCTGCCGAAGAGTCCGCCGAGGGCTTGGAGATTGAGCATGTCGCCTTTATTGGCGCCCAGAATTAATCCCGTGTAGGCCATGACCAGAAAAGTCGCCAAGCTGAAGAACGAGCGGGTACTTTCGGGCATGGAGGTGTGCGAGAGAACCAAGGTGGTGAAATAGGCGCCCAAAATTCCGAGAATCGAACCGGTAGCTGCGCCGATCAGGCGGCGCAAGCTGGCGCGGCGGAGGCGCACTTCAAATAAGATGACAGCCAAGGCGAAGAGCAAACCGGCGAGGGCGCCGGATTCTTTTGAAACACTGAACGGGCGGAAGTGAAATCCGGCCGCCAGGCAAATTGCTGTGAAAATAATTCGGATGCCGAGCATGTCCCAGAAACTGCCAACACTTTCCTGGCCTGACCGGACATGACCGGCTGACTTTGAAACAGGATTCTCCGAAGGAGGCAGCGCCGGGGGACGGCTTGGTACATTAGTAGGCCTTTGCATCGAAACACCTTTATGAAGCGTATGAAAGAGCGGTTAATGCAATTTATTTTGGTTCGCTGCTACATCCTTTCGCATGTTCGGCTTTATGAAATTCCTTACTGCGCCGAAATGAAGAAATGGCAAGTATCAAATTTATAAGAACATCATAGCACCGAATTTCGGTATATCGGCAGTGGAAAACCGGAGGATTAGGCCGCCAATAACGGGACATGGGGAAAACGCAGAAGACGGACTCACTTCGGAAGAACTAGAGATAATACTTTGGGACGCGACGGCCGAGGGCGCATAGCAGATCAGAAGTGACCGTGCCAATTTCTCGAGCGACGTCGGAGACTTCGATGGCGGCCTTGCCGTCTTTTCCATAAATTGTGACGACATCGCCTAGGGTTACATCGGGAACATCAGTTACATCCAGCATGGTTAAGTCCATAGAGATGGTTCCGACCAGCGGGACACGAAGACCGCGGACCAGGGCACAACCACGGTTCGTTCGGCCGCGTACGACTCCGTCGGCGTAGCCCGCGTTGATCACGGCAATTTTAGAAGGACGAGTGGTGACGAAACGCCCGGCGTAACCTACCGCTTGTCCTACCGGGACTTCGCGCAACGAAATGATACGAGCGCGCAAAGACAGACACGGAGCGAGCGGCATGGCGCCCTTTACTTCTTCTCTTTTCTGAGGCGGGTCGAAGGACTGATGGTACCCGTAGAGAATCGCGCCGGGGCGAACCATGTCCACCCAAGTGCTGGGGCGCGCGCAGATGGCGCCGCTATTGGCCATGTGCACGATGCCGGGAGAAATTCCGAGAGCGCGAAGGCGCGCGAGGCAGTCGCGGAAAAGCTGCTCCTGTTGCACGGTTTGTTGGGCGGTGAAATCTTCCGCGGAGGCGAAATGAGTGAAGGTGCCTTCGAGCCGGAGATGCGGGCAACCGGCCAGCGCTGCGGCGAAGGCGTCGATTTCATCAGGCGAGATTCCTAGACGATTCATCCCTGTATTTATCTTCAGATGGAACCGGACGCGCGGGGATTTTCGAGCCGACTTCGCGTGAATGGATTTTACGGCGCGCTCGAGATAGCGTACGTCGTCCAGGCGAGTGACCGTGGGCGTGAGATGGTTCTGTATCAGGCGTTTTTCTTCGCCGGGCCAGAAACCGGTGAGAACCAGAATGGGTTTGCGAATTCCGGCGTCGCGCAACTCGATGCCTTCGTTGGCACAGGTGACGCCGAACCATTCGGCGCCGGCTTTCTGCAGCGCTTTGGAAATAGGGACGGCGCCGAGGCCGTAGGCGTTGGACTTAACGACAGCGAGAATTTTTCGATTTGCGCCGACGTGCCGCCGGATTACGCGAAGATTATGGATGATGGCCTTGAGCGAAATTTCCGCCCAAACCGGCCTGCCTTCGAGATGAATGGCTTTCGACATCGTCATTTAGAATGCCAGACTCCTTATCGGCGGCGCGAACGAAATTCGGGCCATCCGGGATGAACGCTGCGTTTAGGTAAACAGTCGCACGTCGGGTTGATGCAGTTGGCGGGCCTTTTTCGAGAATCACGCCTTAAGGATCGGCTTCTGGCATAGCGCGGAAAATACAGAAGTTATCGGTAGCAGAACCGCGATCGAAATCTGCCCCGAGAGCGCTGCGCGGGAAAACGTCGAAGGGGCGACACGTCCCGTGGGTGGGTGACGACTCTATTCGTCGCCGACTGTGCTGCTCCAAGCCTCAGGGGCGGCTTCTTCGAATCGCGTGTGGCGGGCCAGGAAAACGAAATTCATCGTGCCGGTGGGGCCGTTGCGCTGCTTAGCGATGATCAACTCGGCTTTGGCGCGATCTTCTTCGGGCATATCCGTTTTGTAGAAATTCGGGCGATTGATGAAGAGAACCACGTCGGCATCCTGCTCGATCGCGCCCGATTCGCGGAGGTCGGATAGCTGCGGCTTGCGATCGTCGCGTTCAGGCGCGCGGGTAAGCTGGCTGAGCACGAGAATAGGAACTTTTAATTCCTTGGCCAAACCTTTCAAGCCGCGTGAGATGCTGGAAACTTCTTCCTGGCGATTGGCGCCGCGGCCGGTGTGAGTGGGGACGACGAGTTGAAGGTAATCCACAACCAGAAGCGAAAGACCGCGGTCGCGTTTCAGGCGACGAGCTTTCGCGCCAATCTCCATCACGGTGGAAGACGCCGAGTCGTCTATCCATAGCGGCGCTTCGGCGAGATTCGTGAGCGCGCCGGTAATTTTTCCCCAATCGTCACGGCCCATGTGACCGGTGCGGAATTTGTGAGCATCGACGCGCGCTTCAGATGCGAGCAAGCGCAAGAGCAGCGACTCCTTCGACATTTCCAGGCTGAACACCGCGACGGGTTCACGCAGGCGTAGAGCGACATTTTCGGCGATGTTTAAGGCGAGGGCCGTCTTTCCCATGGAAGGGCGCGCCGCGAGAATAATTAATTCGGAAGGCTGCAAACCGGCGGTCTCGTTATCGAGGCCAGGATAGCCACTGGCGAGACCGGTGATGCGGCGGCCCTCGCTGAAAATCTTCTCGAGGCGTTCGTAATTGTCTCGAACGAGTTCTTTGACGCCGATCAGGCCAGCTTTGACGCGATCTTCAGCCAGTTGGAAGATGACCGATTCGGCGCGGTCGAGGATCACGTCGGCATCATCGCCTGCAGCAAGCGCTTGTTCCTGAATCGCAGACGCGGAAAAAATCAAGCTGCGCAGGACGGCTTTTTCTTTGACGATGCGGGCGTAATGTTCGACGTTAGTGACGCGCGGCAAGCCGTCGGCAAGCTGCGAGAGATATGCGACGCCGCCGGCGGATTCCAGTTCACCTCGGCGCGCGAGGTCGTCCATTAACGTTACCACGTCGATGGCTTGTTGTTTTTCTCCCAGCTGAATCATGCGCTCGAAAATCTGGCGATGTTGAGAGAGGAAAAAATCTTCGGCGCGGATTTTTTCTACCGCGGCGTTCAGCGCGTGGTTATCGAGGATGATGGCGCCAAGAATGCTGCGCTCGGCTTCAAGATTGTGGGGTAACGGACGCTCGAGAGTAGTATCCTTTGCCATTATTCGCTTTTTATTCGCCCCCCCTATTTTCGCTCAAAGATTGCGTAAGCACAAGGGGGTCCGCGATGCTCTAATCTCGATTTCAACTTTGTTCGATTTTAGAAATACTTCATGATGAAGCGCGGACATTGTGGCGACTTATCTAAAGAAGGTCAATGACTGGGAGCCTGTGGACGCTTTAGGAAAAGTGGAAAACCAAAAAACGAAAATAACGCTTGTTTTTTATCGCGGGAGAACAGAAAAAAATGGAAGTCCCTCCAGGAAATTGGTTGGATAGAAGCAATTCGAAACGCGGCTGAGGCTACGCTTCTTTTGTCACCGCGACTTTTACTTTGGCGACAATGTCTCGGTGGAGCTTAACGGGAACTTCGTAATCGCCGACAACCTTGATAGGGTCCGCGAGCGTGATCTTGCGCTTATCGATGTGATAGCCCTGCGCTTCGAGAGCGTCGGCAATGTCCGCGGAAGTTACCGAGCCGAAGAGCTGTTCGTTATCTCCTGCTTTGCGCGCAAAGCTCAAGGAAACGCCCTGCAGAGAATCGGCGAGCGTCTGCGCTGCACCCTTTTCGGTGGCTTCTTTCTTGGCGAAGGAGACGCGCATTCTTTCCAAGCGCTTCATGTTACCGGGAGTAGCTTCGATGCCCAGCTTGCGCGGCAAAAGAAAATTGCGGGCGTAACCCGGAGCTACTTCGACCAGTTCGCCACGATTGCCCAGCTTTTCCACATCTTCCTGCAAGATAATCTGCATCGCATTTCCCTCAAATCGTTTTAGTTAAATTTAATCGTGTTTTAATTCGTTTTTCGGATTCGCCGACGATCTGCCTACAGTTCGGCGGCGAAAGGCAACAACGCAATGTTTTGCGCACGCTTGATCGCGACCGTGAGCCAGCGCTGGTGACGAGCGCAAGTTCCGGTCATGCGCCGCGGAAGAATTTTGCCGCGCTCCTGTATGAACGGAGCCAGAATTTCGGCTTTTTTGTAGTCGATGAAGTCGGCTTTGTCCACACAGAAACGGCAAACTTTCTTTTTACGAACGAAATTGCGCTTACCGCGCTTTGCGGGGCCGCCCGGGCGTCCGCCGGGACCGCCGCCTGGACCTGATGAGCGTTGACCGCCTCCTCCTCCGTAAGATTGCTGCTGTGCGTTTTCTTCTGCCATTCGATTTCTCCCTAATCAAAATCCTGAATGAATTTCTCGCCTACGCGGTTGGCGCAGCGGTTTGTTCTGCTCCCGGCATGGCCGCAGCCGGCACAACCGTTTTACGCGGACGACGCGCGGCGCGGCGCTCACGGTGGCGCTTCAACTTATCCTGGCGCTTCAATTCTTCGTCGAGACGCACGGTGAGATATTTGATGACCGGGTCGGAAACTTTTAGCCGGCGCTCCAGCTCTTTCACCACTTCACCGTGGCTAGAGCGAATGACCATATAAACGAAATACCCTTCGCGCAGTTTCTGCACGCGGTAGGCCATGCGCTTGCGTCCCCACTTATTTACGGAGTCAATCTTGCCGCCTTTTTCGGCGGCAGCGTGCTCCAGGGTTGAGATGACTTTGTCGATGTCCGATTCCGGCGTGTCCGGACGGAGAATGAAAATTAAATCGTAGAGCCGCTCTTCCATATGTCCTCGATTTCCAGAATCTAATCAGCGATTTCGATGCTTGCCACCAATTCTTTACTGCGATTCTTCTTCCGTGGAACTTACCCGGCGATTGAATCGGGCCATTGCTTTATCCACACTTTCGGTTAAAACCAAATCCACAGCTTCGGCGGCATCGGCCACCATCTGCGCCGCAATCTCTCGCTCCGGCTTGCGCATGGGCTTAAGCACATAGTCGGCGCGATCGCCTACCGGATAATCCGGCTGGCATCCCATACGTATGCGGACGAACTCATCGATGCCGAGCGAGCTAACGACCGACCTGAATCCGTTATGCGTGCTTCCCGCGCCGCGTTCGCGGATCCTAAGCATGCCCCAGGGCAAATCCACTTCGTCGAGCAGAAGAATCAAGTCCGACGGAGTACATTCGTAACGCTCGAGCAATTCCCGCACGGCCACTCCGCTCAAGTTCATCATAGTCTGCGGCTTGGCCAGAACAACTTCCTGCCCTGCCAGCTTGCCGCGACCAACGTACGACTTCGATTCGGGCCGTGTGACTCGGATTCCTTCGCGCCCGGCCAAACCATCCACCGCCAGGAAGCCAAGATTGTGCGGGGTCCATTCATATTCCGCACCGGGATTGCCGAGGCCGACGATCAGTTTCATAAATTGGCCCAAGCGTACATCCCGCGCTTCTGATGGAGCCGCACAGAGGGGAGACTACTTCTCCTTGCCCTTTTTCTCTGGCTTCTCGGCCTTCGCTGCGGGCTCCGTGCCACCTTCGGCTTCGCCCTCTTCTTCTTTCTTACCCTTCTTGATAACTTCGGGCTCGGCCGGCGCAGTTTCCGCAGCCACCGCCGCTTCCGGAGCCGGCTCTTCTTCCTTCTTGAGAATAACTACGTGAGCCAGCACGCGCGACGGGTCGGTGAGCAGCTTTACTTTTTCGCGGTCGAAGGGCAGGTCGCCGGCGCGAAGCTGTTTCCCGATGAGCATGTCGCTAACGTCCACCTTGAATTCCTCGGGGATATCGGCTGGCAAGCACTCGACTTCCACTTCGCGGGTAACCATTTCGAAAATGCCGCCCTGCATCTTCACGCCTTGCGGCTCGCCGAATGTGTGCACGGGAACGCGGACGCGCATGCGCACATCCATGGCGATTCGAAAGAGATCCACGTGAAGCAGCGACCCGCTGACGGGATCAACCTGCCAATCTTTCACCATCGCTTTTTCCGCAGCGCCATCGGCAACCTGCACGGTGAAAATGGTGTTGTGACCCGTCTCTGAGCGCAGAATGCGGGCAACGTGCTTCGCGTTCACCGCAAGAGAGATCGAAGCTTTTTTCCCGCCGTAAAGAATGGCGGGGACCATGCCGGTGAGACGAGTGCGGCGCGCCGGGCCTTTTCCACGACTCTCGCGAATTTTGCCTTCTACTGTAAATGTTTCCATACGTCCTCTTATGCCATCCGTTCGTTAAGAATTCCGTTCTATCAATTAAACAGTTCGCTGATCGAGGTCTCTTCGTGAATCGACTGAATGCCGCGAGCCAGCAACGGCGCCACGCTGAGCACTTTGATCTTCGATACTTTTCGCGCCGCTTCGTTGAGCGGCACTGAATCTGCCACTACAACTTCTTCGATGGCGGACTTGGTGATGCGTTCGGCAGCCGGCCCGGAAAGAACCGGGTGAGTACAAGCAGCAAACACTTTCGTCGCGCCGTTATCCAACAAAGCTTCCGCCGTTTTCACCAGGGTTCCGGCCGTGTCGATAATGTCGTCGATGATTAGAGCCGGACGTCCGGAGACGTCTCCGATCAAGTTCATCACTTCGCTCACGTTCACATCGATGCGCCGTTTGTCCACGATGGCCAGCGGCGCATCCATTCTTTTCGCAAAGTAGCGGGCGCGCTCCACTCCACCAGCGTCCGGCGAAACAATGGTCATAGGCCCCAAGTGCATCTTCTGAAAATATTCCACCAGCACCGGTGACGCGAACAAGTGATCCACGGGGATATTAAAATATCCTTGAATCTGCGGCGCGTGCAGATCGAGCGTTAACACGCGGCTCGAACCTGCGGTCTCCAATAAATCCGCAACAAGCTTGGCCGAAATTGCTACGCGCGGCCGATCTTTACGATCTTGGCGGGCGTACGGATAATACGGAATCACCGCCGTAATACGCCAAGCCGAGGCGCGCTTGAACGCATCGATCATCAGCAACAGCTGCATCAGGTTGAAATCAACCGGATGGCTGCAGGGCTGCACCACAAAAACATCCGCGCCCCGCACATTTTCCAAAATCTGAAATCGCGTTTCGCCGTCGCTAAACTGGCCGTGTTCGGCCTGCCCCAACGGAACACCGACGTACTTGCAAATAGCTTTGGCTAACGTGGGATTTGCCGTCCCGCAGAAAATCTTAAATTTGTCGTCAGCCAAATTTTCCCCTTAACCGCTCGCACGCCACCCAAGCGAACGGCCATAGTCTTCCCTGGATAGAGTTTCGACGACGAAAACCGAATCTTCCGGGAATGCACGAGCGGTTCGGCGCGCCTGCGCTGGGTTTCGGAAGACTCCGAACACCGCC